>Ga0272446_1000972_pt1 | contig 43285 bp, 38 predicted proteins | sample YNPCB0061_FD_194587 | JGI IMG/M metagenome (GOLD analysis project Ga0272446, IMG submission 194587) | Hot spring microbial mat communities from Yellowstone National Park, WY, United States - YNP-CB-006-1 | ecosystem: Environmental > Aquatic > Thermal springs > Hot (42-90C) > Sediment | place...
TTCAACTTTTTGATAATTCTCAAATGACAACTCAAAGAGCTTTGACTCATAATACCTATTTCCCAATTCAATAAAAATCATATTCTTCTCTTCTCGAGATAATTCATTGCTTCGAGCCATTCTTTCCAATAAAACAACTGCTTCTACTAAAGAATAGGAGTCTAAGTTTTTCCAATTTTCAAGATGCTCACCTTTAGGTATAAAGCTTGTCCCTAATCGCGAAATTGGGGTGGGTATCGATTCACTTGATTGTTGATTCGAGGCAGTTGATTGAATGTTTGAGCTTGAAGGGGAAGGCTTCTCGTTTTGGCCACCACCGTGTAATGTTTGGTGATACAGTAGAGTGAGCAAAATTATGAAGCGGAGGGTGCGATCGTATACCATATTATGGAACTTCCTATTAAAGAATTTAGCTTATTTTGAAATACTTCAAGCGGTAAATTTTTTATTGTTATGACATATTCATTTAGGTTGGGTATCAGGGCTTTTCGTCGAAAAAGTTGATAAATGACTTCATTTCGATAGTCTAATTTTTCAAGTTGAACTTGAGTTTGAGTTTCAAAACATTTTTTGAAAAATTCCCATTCGGTTTTATTGATCGTCGAAAATAAATTTTTCCATTCAGTCTCAATTGCTTTAATCAATTTCTTTGAATTTTTGGGGAGTGTATTCGCCAGAACATAACAGAATCCTTTCTCAGCGATAGGCACAAAACCTGATTGGATAGTGTAACAAAGACCACGTTCCTCTCTGATTTTCTGAAAAAGACGTGAAGAATTAGCTCCACCCCATAATAACATCAAAATTTGAAGGCTCAAATACTGTTCAAGATCAAGGGGATCATGAATTGGTATTATGCCCATGACATAGGCCTGTTGACTGACTTTAACCCAACGTCGAGCAGTGTATTTTTTAATTTCAAATTGTATTTGTGGCTGGGGTGTAAGTGAATTAAAATTTCCTGAAATTTTGTTCCAGTTTTTTTGTAACATGTTTGAATCAAAATCCCCTGAGATACAAAGAAGTTTAGGTACCTTCAAAAATCTTTGAAAAAAATCTTGAAGTAAGGTAGGCGTCAAGCATTTTATCGTTTTAATCTTACCCAAAACGGGCAAACCAAGATTTGTGGGTATTGTAAATTCAATAGACTTATCCCAAAGCCATTCCTCAAAGTCGTCCTGGGTTTGATAAATTTCATTGATAATGATTTGTTTTTCTGATTTGAGTGTGCCAAAATCAAGGGCTTCTTGAGTAACAAGTTCAATTAGAAAATCTTGAGCCTTGGGATGAAGAGTCTTGGTGGTGGTTAAACTCAGGCATATTTCTTCGCGATCAGTATAGACATTAAATTCACCACCTAAGACATCGATCGTTTGAGCCCAAATAATCCGATTTTTAGTAGAATTGCCACGAAATAAAAGATGTTCAATGACATGAGGCCAGCCGGCCTCATGCGAATTCTTAATTAAGTCTGAGATGTCAAAAAAAAACTAAAATTGATGATTTCTTGCGAGTGATTCTTGTCAATTATCACCGGAAGACCGCCATCAAGTTCAATGATTTGAATCACCACTTATCTCCGAGTTGATTTTGTTTTTTCCCAAATCTCATCGTCAACATCAACGAGACTAAGGTTTAATCGCCCCATCTTGTCTATTTCGATAAGGCGAACCTTAACTGATTGATTTTCTTTCAAAACCTCATTGACATTGTTGATGCGAATCTTTGAAAGTTTGGATATATGACAGAGGCCTTCCTTACCTGGCAAGATCTCGATGAAGGCTCCAAAATCGACTATTCGTTTCACGGTACCAATATAAATGGAACCTACCTCTGGATCTTCAACCATGGCTTTGATTTTTGCTAAGGCCAATTCCGCTCCCGACATTTGAGCGCAAAAAATGGTGATGCTCCCATCGTTTTCAATATCAATTTTAGCACCTGACTCTTCAGCAATGGCCTTGATATTTTTTCCACCTGGACCAATGATTAAGCCAATTTTATCGGGATCAATGTGGTATCGCAGAATACGTGGAGCATAGACACTGATGTCTGAAGCTGGGCTTGGAATGACACGATTCATGATTTCAAGAATGTGAAGCCGACCCTCACGAGCTTGTTCCAAGGCCTTGGTCATGATTTCACGGCTAACATTCTTGATTTTAATATCCATCTGAAAACCGGTAATTCCCTTTTGAGTTCCAGCCACCTTAAAATCCATATCACCAAGATGATCTTCTTCACCAAGAATATCACTGATAACCTTGTAACGGTCTTGATCTGTGACCAAACCCATGGCGATCCCAGCAACCTGAGCTTTGAGTGGAACACCAGCTGATAAAAGCGAGAGGCTTCCCCCACAAACCGTGGCCATTGAACTTGACCCATTGCTTTCTAAAATTTCAGAAACGACGCGAACGGTGTAAGGAAATTGATCCTTAGAAGGAAGGACATTTGCAAGGCTTCGTTGAGCCAAATGCCCATGCCCTATTTCGCGTCTACCAGTGCTGAGTCGACCCACCTCACCCACTGAGAAAGGGGGAAAGTTGTAGTGCAACATGAAGGTTTGCCGACGGTCACCATCAATGTCATCCATGATCTGCTCATCAAAGGTTGTTCCAAGAGTTGTGATGGCCAAAGCTTGGGTTTCACCGCGGGTAAACAAGGCTGAACCATGTGTTCGCGGTAGGGTGTGAATTTCACATGAGATGGGGCGTATATCTTTTGGTCCTCGTCCATCGGTCCGAATACCACGCTCTAGGATTGATTCCCGAACAATTTTTTGTTCCAGTTCATCAGCAAGATGATGGAAGCGCTTTTCCTTACCTTCAATGAAGGTTTTGTATTTTTCGTAAATTTCATTTTTTACTTTGTTGATTGCTTCAACACGCTGAAACTTACCACGGACAAAGCAAGCCTCTGATAGGGGCATCTTTAACGCTTCGAGAATCTCTTCTTCTTGTTCAAGCTTGACCTCGGTGAACTCAGGAATAGGGAGTTTAGGCTTTCCGATTGCCTCTCGAATGGTATGCTGAAGTTGGCAGAGAGCCTTAATGTGCGGCTCTGCGAATTCAATCGCTTGGATGAGAAGTTCTTCAGAAACTTCTTTGGCACCTCCTTCTACCATGGTGATTCCATGTTCTGACCCAGCCACAACAATTTCTAACTCTGCCCGCTCCATTTCGTCAAAGGTGGGGTTAACAAGAAATTGTCCATCCAAATAGGCAATTCGTACTGCGCCTATTGGACCATCAAAGGGAATATCTGAAATGTGCACTGCCATAAACGCCGCATTCATTCCAAGAATATCAGGTGGATTTATTTGATCGGCACTGACAGTAGTGGGGACAACCTGAATTTCCCGTGCAAAGGCCTTGTTAAAGAGCGGCCGCATTGGTCTGTCGATCAAACGGCTAACCAGGATTTCTTTGTCTCTAGGCCGACCTTCACGTTTAAGAAAGCCCCCTGGAATTTTGCCAGCCGCATAGTATTTTTCGTTGTACTCAACAGAAAGAGGGACAAAGTCGATCCCCTCTGTTGGAGAATTTGAACAACAAACTGTGGCTAATACAGCGCAACCACCCGATACGGCAAACACAGCCCCGTTAGCTTGTTTTGCCATTTTCCCAATCTCAAAGCTTACTTCGGTATTTCCGAAAGTTATTTTTGCTTTATAAGGATTCATAGTGGTTTACTTTCGAATATTTAGTTTGGCAATGAGGTTTCGATATCCTTCGAGATCTTTTTGACTAAGATAACGTAACAACCTACGACGTTGTCCTACCAGTTGCAAAAGACCACGACGACTATGGTGGTCGTGTTTGTGAGTTTCAAAATGTTTTTGCAAATCGTTGATATGTTCTGTTAAAAGCGCGATCTGAACCTCTGTAGCTCCTGTGTTAGTCTCAGAACCGCCGTATTCCAGAATAATTTGTTTTTTTCGTTCTTTTGAAATTGCCATGAATTTCTCCTCTAGATTCAATGAATTATAATAGCGAAGAACTATTTATTGTCAATCTAATGCGACCTTAATTATTATCTGAGTTTTTCTGATTTCAGTAATTCATCAATTTTCTTGTTAAGTTCGATTGCACGAGGGATTGACTCATCCATATAAAAAACTAATTTCGGTAGAAGACGAAGGTCAAGCTTTTTGGCAAGTAGATGCATGAGAAACCCTTGTGCATGATTTAAAGCATCAACCCCTTTCTCTAAGGAGTCATGCTCAAGCCAGGTGTTGACATGGACTTTGGCAAAACTCCCATCATTGCTTAGGTGAACTTGGCTTATTGATAAATGAGACCCCACTCTAGGATCCTTAATGGTTCCCAGCAAAATTAGATCGGCAATTTCACGTTGGAGCAAACTTTCGATTTTTTGCTTTCTGACCTTGTTCATGAAGGTGTTCCAAGTTTCTTTGCAATTTTAATGATGTCATAGGCTTCGATGATATCACCAACAGCAATCTCTTGGAAATTGTCAATTCCAATACCACAGTCAAAACCTTCTGACACCTCTTTAACATCATCTTTGAAACGCTTTAGACTCGTTAACTTACCAGAGTAAACTTGAATGCCATCGCGAATGACGTGGACGACACTGGTTCGTTTAATTTTACCTTGAGTGACATGACAGCCAGCAATCATGCCAACCTTGGGAACCTTGAAGAGCTCGCGAACCTCAACTATACCTGTTTGCTCCTCGCGAATTTCAGGAGATAGCATCCCCTCCATTGCAGCACGAATATCGTCAACGGCATCATAAATAATATTGTATTTTCTAATTTCCACCTTTTCTTGATCGGCCGCAGCCTGTGAATCCGCATTAGGCCTGACATGAAAACCAATGATGATGGCCTTTGACGCTGCAGCGAGGTAAACATCTTCACGCACAATCGGTCCTGTTGCAGCGTGAATTACATTCAACCGAATTTCGTTGGTGCTGAGCTTTGTGAGAGCCCCCTTGAGAGCTTCCATGGAACCATGGGTGTCAGCTTTAATGATCACCTTCAGCTCCATCATGTTTTCTTCTTGAATCTTATCGTAAATATTGGAGAGAGTGATTTTCTTGACGTTTTTGCTTGATTCTTGTTTTTTGAGCTCTTGTCGCTTTTCGGCGTATTCTTTGGCTTCTTTTTCAGACTGAGTGACCTGGAAGGGGTCACCTGCATCGGGAATACCTTCAAAACCCATGATTTCAACAGGCGTTGACGGTCCTGCTTCGGTAATCGATTGTCCCTTGTCATTAAACATGGCACGAACCTTACCCGGAAAGATTCCACCAACAAAGGCATCACCAATCCGGAGAGTTCCTTTTTGAATGAGAACAGTCGAAATAACACCCCTACCTTGATCAATTCGAGTTTCAATTACTCGACCTTCTGCGCGCCGTACTGGGTCAGCTTTAAGATCCAATACTTCGGCTTGAAGATGAATTGCTTCAAGAAGTGAATCGATGCCTTTTTTCTTCAGAGCTGAAATTTCTACATACAGAGTAGTTCCTCCCCACTCTTCAGGAGCAAGGTTGTACTCGCTGAGTTGTTGTTTTACTCTATCAGGATTAGCATCAGGCAGATCGATTTTGTTTATGGCAACAATAATAGGAACTTTTGCCTCTTGAGCGTGGCGAATTGCTTCAACGGTTTGTGGCATCACACCATCGTTGGCGGCCACCACAAGGACCACTACATCGGTAATCTGAGCACCTCGAGCACGCATCATGGAAAACGCTTCATGGCCAGGAGTGTCAAGAAACGTGATAGCACCCCTTGGATCATGTACTTGATAAGCTCCAATATGTTGCGTGATACCCCCATACTCACCACTAACCACATCGGTTTGACGAATAGCGTCTAGAAGCTTGGTTTTACCATGGTCAACGTGTCCCATGACTGTTACCACAGGTGGTCTTATAACCATTCTCTCTGGAACATCCTCGTCACTCTTGATGATAGTTTCATCATAAAGTGAGATCACCTTTACTTCAGTTCCATATTCTGCTGCTAAAATAGCAGCCGTTTCATGATCAATTTGCTGATTCATCGTGACCATCAGTCCCATTTGCATGAGTCGACTGATCACATCACTTACCTTCAAATTCATTTTTTTTGCTAATTCATTCACCGTAATGGCTTCAAGAATTTCGATTTGTTTGGGAATCGGATTAGCTTTTTGAGTTTGTTGCTTCCGATTAATCATTAACTTGTCTAACTTTTCTTTTTCCTTTTCTTTTTCTTTACTAAAAACTTTTTCTTTTTCGGGAGTCTTCTTTTGCCTAAACTTTTTGACTGGTTCCCCTTTAATGGCAGTGAAACTAGAAGAAGAACCAAAGCCAGCAGAAGCTTTATTTTCAATAGGTCTTGATGTGGATGTCGTTTTTCGCTGAAAAGGTCTTGGTCCCTTGTTATTAGGAGAACTTACCCTTTGGCTCTCATTGGGACGCTTATTATCACTTCGAAAATTTTCACCTTTTGCGGGATAACTTCGTTGAGGACCAAAATTTTGACCAGTTTTTGTGGAACTTGATGGAGGCATACCTCGTCTTCCCGAGTCGATGTTTTTTCTAATATCAGTACTCGAAGGCTGAGGAGTTTTGGAAAAATTAGAAGGGGGTGAAGTCTGTTCTGTCTTTTTTGAAGTCGTAGCCGTGGTGAAATTTCCTTGCTCACGAGGTGATTTTCGAACGTTTTGATTCACTTCAAAAATGTTCTTGAATTTTTGCTCTATATTGGTTTGATTGTTAGATACCTGTTTATTTTCATCAGCAGATGATTGCTTGGTCTGTTGACTTGTCGATTCTTCAACAGCAGATGCTTGGGGTGTTTGACCTGAAGTCTTGGATACCACCACAACTTTCTTTTTTTGAGAACTTGGCCCTGGCTTTTTTTTAACGACAACGACTTTCTTTTTCTCGTGCTCTGGTAAGTTCTCTTGATTATTTTGATCCGACATGCTTATTCCTCATCCTCGACTTCATCTTCATCTTCAAATTCAAAACTCAAACCCACGCCACAATTAGGACAATTGGTCATACCGATTTTAACCGGGTATCCACATTCGGGACAATTAAATTCTTCTTCTAGTTCTTCGTCAGTTTTTTCTTCCTCAACTTCTTCACTGACTTCCTCATAGGTGATTTCAACGTTTTCTTCAAGAACTTTGAGAATTGTTTCGATGTCTTGTAAAGTCAAACCATTAATTTTTTCTAAATCTTCCCTTTTAAGGTTGATAAGACTTTCAATATAGACAAAACCATTTTGTTCTAAAATATCTAGGACACGTTCAGATATGCCTTCCAGTTGGCGGATCTCAGAAATCAATTCACTATCGGCTTCTGCATCAGTATCGAAAAGCTCTTGTGCTGCTGCTCGGTAATCCTGATAGATATCCATTTCTGCAAATTGCTGCTCGGTTCGCACATCGATATTCCAATCTACCAATTTGTTGGCTAGCTTAACGTTAGAGCCCATCTTCCCGATGGCTAAACTAAGGTCTGATTCACTAACCACGGCCAGAGCATTCCGTTTACTCGAATCAAGTATTACAACCTGTAACACTCTAGCTGGAGAAAGGGCATTGGCAATGTAAGTTAAGGGGTTAGGATCAAAACGCAAAATGTCGATTCGTTCTCCTTCTAATTCTTTCATCACAGTCTGGATTCGTGATCCTTTTAACCCTACACAGGCACCGACGGGATCAACATCCTCCTTGGTCGAGCGGACGGCAATTTTGGTCCTAAAACCTGCTTCACGAACGATTTTCTGAATAATGACGATACCATCATTAATTTCAGGGACTTCGAGCTCAAACAATTTTTTCACAAAAGCAGGATCTCGGCGAGTTAAAAGAATTTGTAACCCATTTGGAACCTTTTTGACTTCTTGAACCAAACACTTGATTTTATCGCCAATTTTGTATGTTTCTCGAGGACTTTGATTTTTTTTGGGAAGAATTCCTTCAGCCTTGCCTAAATCAACGTAAATGGTACCTGCCCTTTCACGACGAATATATCCAATAATAATTTCATTTACTTTGTCTTTGAATTCCGAGTACAAGGTATCTTTGAGAATATCTCTTAAAATCTGACGTGCCCTTTGTCCCGCATTCATTACATCCATTCGATCAAACTGATTTGGATCGATGGGGACTAGAATGAATTGCCCCAACTTAGAGTTTTGATCAATGGCTTTAGCTTCGCTAAGCTCAATTTCACCTACTGGATCATAGAGATCATCATCTTCAACTACTTGTTTTCGTGCAAAAATTGAAATTTTACCGGATATCTCGTCAAATTCAACGAGGGCGTTTTCGTCTGTTCCAAAATGTCTTTTATACGCCGCCTTCATGATTTCTTGGATAACTTGCCGAATTAAGTCTGAGTTAATACCCTTCTCGTAGGCAATTCCTTGAACAGCTTCGATAATATCAATCATTCAAATTTTCCTCTCCCAAAAGATCAAGTTTCGCTTTGATGATGTCCTGGCCAATTAGTTCAGGACTAAGGCGTACCGTTTCCCAGTTTTGACCTGACCGAAAAATTTTGCCAGGTAAACCGTTAAAAATCTGAAACTCTCGCCAAGTTTTGATATTTCGTTCCAAGCCTGGGCTTGAAACTTCAAGCCATATGTCACGAGAATCAAAAAATTCCTCAAGACTGCTCATCACGGCACGACTTACCTTAGCGCACGCCTCTAAATCAACTCCTCCCTCACGGTGAATCACAATGTGCACCTGCACCTCATTTGACTTTACACGTGAACTTACCTCTACAAGAGAATAACCAAGATTGGTAATTGGGACTTCAATTTTATAAAATAAGGGCGAGGGTTCAAATTCGACGATCACAGGCTCCCCTAAATAAAAAAGAGTCCCGAAGACTCTTTTGCATCGCTTGTAGTTCTCCTAATTTGAGTATGAATAAAATCCCTGGAATCTGTCAAGGGGCTAAGGTCAAAGCCAGCCCAAGAACCTCATGGGCTCCATGTTCGAGGAGAATTTTGGCAAAAGCATTCAATGTTGAGCCCGTTGTTACTGTATCATCAAGTAAGACGATTTTTTGAGGGATAGCGGTTGAAATAAGTTTGATTCCACTCAAGTTGTATTTTCTTTGGCTCCTATTTAACAATTTCTGCTCGGCTGAATTGATCGGATAAAACAATTTTTTTCCAGTTATCTTGAAAGCACAAAGACGCTTCCAAAGATGCTCAACAGGATCCCATCCGCGTTTCTCTAAGCTCGATTTTTTGGGGGGAATTGGAACAAGGGTATAATCCAAATCTTCCCACACTGAAAAAAGACTCTTGACCCAAAAGGGAGTCAAACTCCACCCCCGATTAAATTTGTATTCTTGAAAGAGAATTTTTGCCAATCCTTCATAATAATAAGGGGCCATAATTTTCTTGACGACAAGCTCATTGTCCCGGCAAGCCCAACACGTATCGTTGAGTCCCCACAAGGGACGAGCACAAATCCGACAACCACGCTCTTGAGTTTTTGAGAGTAGCTTTTGGCAATCCGAGCATACAACTTCCGAAGAGGGGCGCCCGCAGCAATAGCAAAATTTATTTAAGAATATCACCTCTTTATAATGCTATTATCTTTCGTTTTTGTACGTTGATATTGGGCTTGAATTTTATACAAAAAATCTAGTGCTTCTTTGGGCGAAATTTTATCAAGGTTTAAACTGATGATTTCCGATCCAATAAGTTCGAGGGGGGAGAACAATTCTGTAATTTGAAATGAAGGTAATTCGGCTGAATTTTTTGAGACCGCCCTATGCTCAATAAGTAATTGTTCTGCTCTCAACAGAATGACTTCAGGAATGCCTGCAAGTTTTGCAGCATAAATACCGTAGCTGGATTTGGCTACTCCACGTACAGCGCGACGCAGAAATTGGACGTCTCCCCCTTTTTCTTTTACTTCCATGTGCAAATTTTCTAAGGCTGGGTGTTCTAGCTGGGTTAATTCGTGATAATGGGTTGAAAATAAAGTTCGCGCTTTTGTAATTTTCAAAAGGTATTCGCTAATTGACCACGCTAGGGCTAGACCATCATGGGTACTTGTCCCCCGCCCCACCTCATCCATGATGATGAGGCTTTGGTTGGTTGCATTCCGAAGGATGTGGGCTGTTTCTTTCATTTCAACCATGAATGTTGAGTCACCTAAAAACAAACGATCATATGCCCCTACCCGACAAAATATTTTGTCAGCAATCCCAATTTCCGCCTGATCGGCAGGAACAAAACTACCCAAATGCGCCAGAAGCAAGATCAACGCGTTTTGCCTTAGGAAGGTACTTTTTCCAGCCATGTTTGGTCCTGTCACTAATCGGAAAAAAGAATTCTCTGTCAAATCTAAATCGTTAGGGATAAATTCACCAGGTGGTAATACCTTTTCAATAACCGGATGACGCCCATTTTTGATGTGAAGAACAGGATTTTCAACAAGGCTAGGACAGCTCCAGTGATTGTCTCTTGCTACCTGTGCAAGTGATTGATGATAATCGATGTTCCTCAACCAGTCAGAAAGCTTATTCAAAATGATCAAGTGATTTTTAATCTCGGAACGAATCATTAAAAACAATTCAAGATCTAATTGTTCAGATTTTTCCTTACTTGTTTTGAGTTCAGATTCAGCTTGTAAAAGAGTTTCTGTAGTGAACCTTTCAGCATTGACCAAACTCTGCCTTCTAATCATACCCGGTGGAACATCAGTTGCCTGAAGTTTAGTCAATTCATAAAAATAACCTAAGACTTGATTGTATTTGAGTTTGAGTGGAAGTCCGTAACGCGAGGCATCTTCTTTTCGAATTTTTTCAAGAGATTCCTCTCCCTTGGTTGACAGGTCGCGCCAGCGGTCCAACTCGTCATTGAAGTGTTCGTTAATACGTGGTGAATCTTGAATATTTTTTGAAGCATCAGGATGGATCGACTTAGAAATGATATTGGAAATTTCCTGAATTTGATCCTTGTTAATATCTAAAGGAAACAGAGATTCAATTTTATTCAAACAAGTCAGACTTCGCTCTATTATTTCTCCAAGGGCTAATAAGTCATAGGGACTAGCCTTGTCTAACGATAACCTAATTAAAATTCTTTCAATATCACCTAGGCCACGAAGCTGGTGACGAATGAATTTCATTTCTTCGGAATGCTGATAAAACCAATTCGTTAACGATAATTTTTTTTCAACCTCTTGTTTTAAGCAAGTGGGAGCAAGGAGTTCTTGTTTTAAGTATCGAGATCCAGCAGGGGTTAGCGTTTTATCCAAAACTTCAACTAGAGATCCAGTTTTCTCACCCTGGTAATTTGCCAAAAGTTCAAGATTCCGCATTGAGGATGAATCAATGATGAGTTTGTTTTTTTCAAACAATGAGTGATACCGATAAATTGGGAATCGTGGATGCCCTTGGACTTTTGTGATGTAGCGGCCGATTGCTCTCAAGGGTGGGTATATGACCTCTTGATAAGAAAAATTTTCCAATAAATTTCGCAAATCATTTTCGTTAGCAGATACCTCACTCTTAAACCATGATAACGGAACTTCTTCAATCACTGTTTTGGAAAAATATTTTCTAAGGTCAGGATAAGACTCAAAAAAATTTTCCACAACAACGATTTCTCTTGGTCGAAACCGCTCAATTACACGCTCTAATTCTGGATAAGTTCCAGAATCATGAAAGTCTCCAGCCCATAAATCTCCGGTTGAAAGTTCACAAAACACTGAAGACCAATGTGTACCATCAGCAAAAAAACACGCAACATATGAAGCCTCTTTTGGTTCTAAAAACTCATCGCGTGTCAGCGTTCCAGGGGTAAGTACCTCGGTTACTCTTCGCTCAAATAAACCTTTTTGGGTTTTGGTCGAATCTAAAACCTGCTCACAAACGGCCACCTTCATTCCAGACTGCAGTAATCGTTTTAGATACATTTCAGAAGCATGATAAGGTATGCCACACATCGGCACCCCATTTCGCTGGGTTAAGGTTAACCCTAACAATTGACTTACTTCGACGGCATCGGTATCAAACATCTCATAAAAATCTCCCAACCTAAAAAATAAAACAGTTCCAGGATAATTTTCCTTGATTTGATGGTACTGACGCATCATTGGGGTGAGCTCAGACATAGCTCAACTATAGCTTATTTACAAAGCTAAAAAAAGATAGTAACTTTTATTGATGGATTTAGAAAAACTCTATTGTGGGTTTAATAACAACGACTTGTATCTTAAAGCATGTGGACATATAACGGCAAGCTTTTGTCCCTCGGTCAAAGAAATGGTTCATAACTTTCTCAGCACTCAGGGGCCAATTAAAAATGTTTATGTCGATCTCAGTGAGTGTTCCTATATGGATTCCACCTTTATGGGTCTTCTCATCTATTTTCACAAACTGATTAGAGATCAAGCGGGCTCATCCTTGTTCATTTTAAAACCCACCGTCGAATGTGTAAACTTGCTCAAAAACCTAGGAATAATACGCTTGATCACTATATCCACAGAAGAATTGCCTTTTCCAGAACATTTAGAACCAATTCAAAAAATCGTGGCACCTTCTGCTGAATTTTTGCTTCACGCCCATCAAAACTTAATGGAATTGAGCGAAGAAAATCGAACAAAGTTTATGGTCGTTGAAAAAATGTTAATCGAAGAAACGAAAAAAAATAAAAGCTAACATAGGCGTTTTATATCAACAAATCACATGATGAATTTTTCAAATATTCAAAAATTAAATTGTGTCAGCATCTTGTAGGGGCATCTTATACTATCTAAGCAAAAAGCTTCTAGATAAAATTTACTTTATTATTTTAAACAAAGGAGACTAAAATCATGATAACTGAGATGGATAAATCATCATTAAATCGTTTTGACGAAAAAAACGATAAAGCGAATACCCCAAGAGGCTCAACCTAAGGCATAAAGTCTAACGACTTTTTAAACGATCAATAACGAAGTCAGTGATATCAGACTCGACGTTATAATACAACAAGTTTGGATCATCAACCCGAAATACAATAGTAAAACCGCGTGATTCGGCTACAAAACGAATGGTGTTCAATGCCTCAGTTAAAAAGCTAGGTGATTTGGTGAGGGCGTCTCGTTCGTTATTATATTGAGTTTGTTTGACGCGAATAAATTCTCTGAGAAATTCTCTTTTACTTTGAAGATTTTGTTCAATAGAGATAATTGCGCGCGAGTCATTAGAAGAACGGGCCGCCAAAAGTTGCTGCTCCAGTTGATTGATTTCCCGATTCATGCGGTTAACTTCATTTTGAATTGTGTCACGTAATTGCTCCAACTGACGAACTGCTTCGGAATTTTTGAAAAATTCTTGATAGACCTTATTCATATCAACGACAGCAACGCGGGTCACAAATTGAGCAAAAGTATTTGAACCCAAAACAATGAAAATTAAAAATATAATTTTTTTCACGGTGTGCCTCCTAATTATTGAACATTTCTTTAGTATAAGTCAAAACCAAAAGTTATAGTAATTCTAAAGTCAGCATCCCAGAAAATTCCATCGCCTTTTTCCCAATTAATGCTTCCATCCTGATTCAACCTAAATGGTTTTGTGAGATAAACCCCAATCGGCAGTTGGGGGTTAATAATTCTTAAACCAAATCCGTAAGAAAAGTAAAAATCTTGTCCCTCAACTGGGAGTAGAGAAATATTTTGGAATCTGAAAATGAGTACATCAAAAAAAGTATCAAACCATACAAAGTTTTCAACAACCGGAAGCCTAAATTCAAAATTGGCAGACCAAGATGAGAAACCGTTTTGTAAACTTGTTGATGGTCGCCATCCTCGACCAGCTGTCATCCCATCAACATAGAGCAAATGTTTTGGCTGCGCTACTACTTTACCAGGTCCACCCCAAGGATCATAAATGAATGACATCACTGAACGAACCCTAGCTATTGCTCTTAACGTATACCAATCCGCTAGGGGAATGCGGAAAAGTCGGTAATTTGCTTCACCTTTTAACGTTAATCGGTTCAAGTGAACAAAACCCCCAAGGAAGCCCCCGGTGATGCTGAAGTTATATCCCAATAGCGTCCCCATTTCAGGGTTGTAAATAAAATCGCGTGTATCCCAAAAGGTTCTAAAAGAAAGAGTGTTTTCAAACTGCCATATATTGAGGTTATTTCGTATAGCTGAGTTAGCGGGTCGATAAATGGTATCATCGTAGGTGATATATTGGAGGCTTGTGTTAAAATTTGAACCAAAAATGAATCGACCAAGGAAGGAAAATAAAGAGTAACCCAAACCGAAACCAAGGTTGAACGAATATTCATCAAGGGACATGGTGTTTTGACCACTTTTTAATATGCCTTTTTCACGGTCATAATCGTATTGAAGTTTTAAATTATAGGTAGAGATATCGGATGCAGAAGGTGTCCCAGGAAATACTTGTCCTTCTTGATACGTGATCGCATTATAGGTCGTTGTAGATGTAAAAACATAGGTGTAGTTATTATAGGGATCTGGAAAATAAGAATCGGTATAAAAAGGGTAAACAACATCTTGTTCGATATTTGATCTTAGGTAATGTCCAAAGTTAATCGAAGTTGAAAGGTTGATTCGTCGGTCAAAGGCCCAAGGTTCCGAAAAGTTGAAAGAAAAATTTTGTTGAACAGGAGAGGCATTGATTTCAAGACCAAAGGTTTGCCCCCTACCAAAAAAATTACGATCTTGCCATTTCAAGTTTAGACTTACTGGGAATTCAGTTGCACCACTAAACGAAAGTCCAAACATCACTTCGGCAGTATTTGCTTCTTCTACATTGATGATGAGATCCATCAGACCTTCGGCACTTCCTGGCGGGGTCTCAGGATTTACCGCAGAAAAATATTGCAAGTTCATTAAATTTCGTAAACCCTCGATAATTTTTGACCTGCTAAAAACATCTCCTGTTTCAAGAGGGATCTCACGAAGAATAACATTTTCCTGAGTTTTGGTATTTCCCTTGATGATGATGTTTTCAATTCTAGCTCTTGGACGCTCGATGATACGTACAATGTAGGAAATTGTCCTTTCCTCTCGTTTTTCTAGACGCTCGATCGTATTAAATATATAGCCGTCTTCAAAGTATCGTTCAATAATTTTGTTGTAAGCATTATCAGCTAATTCTTTGTTTAAAATTTGACCGACACTTAAACGATCAAAACTTAGCAATTCCTCGGTTTTGTAAAGTGTATTGCCCTCAATCGTCGTGCCTCCATAAGTAAATTGATGCCCCTCATCAATAACAAAAATCAAACTGAGGGAATTTCGGTTTTGACTCTCGTCAAATTGGGAGACCCGCTTAATTTCTAAAATTTTTGCATCGATGAAACCTTGTCTATTGTAGAATTGAATAATTCCTTGTCGGTCAGCTACTAGGTTGGCTTCTTGAAATAAACCTGAATTAAAAAATCCCGATTCTTTAGTTTTTAAAATACCACGAAGCGAAGTCTCTGAGACCTGGCTAACTCCCTCAAATTTAATTTCACGAACAATGGTTTGAGGGCCTTCATTGATGGTGAAAGTCAAAATAACTGCATTTCGGTTTTCAACCCTTTGAGTAGAACTTGAAACCTGAACGTTAGTGAATCCTTTTTCAAGGTAATAATTACGAATTTCTATTTCATCGCGGCGTACTTTTGAAGAAGTGATGATTTCGTCTTTTTTTGATTTAATTTTATCAAGTAATTCAGATTCAGCTAATCGAGTGTTGCCTGAAAATTTGATTTCTAAAATTGAAGGCTTTTCTTGTACATGAAAAATAATAACGATAGTATTCCCCTCGGGATCTGCTTTTTGAATTTCAGGACGGATAAAACCTTCAAAATAATCCAGGCCATATAAGATGGCTTGAAGCTCTCGAAATAGATCATCAGTGAAATTTTTATTCAGAAAGGTTCGTGTTACAGAATCAAGATCAGTCCGACTGACATTCCGTAGACCATCGAATTTAATTTCACGAATTACTTTATTTAAGTACCAATTATCTTGATTTGAAGGACTTTGAGCAAATCCTGTCGCTATCAATAAAAAGAAAAATAAGAAAAAACCAGAAGTTTTCATCAATTCTCCTTAAAAATTTATCCATTTTAAAATTTCCAACGCCAACTTAAGTCGATGGTGTTATCTGGTATAAACAACTCAGAAGGATTTTGAGGTACAAATCGCCAATTGATCAGAAAAATAGGGGTTTGCATCTCAAGTCCTAACTCTAAACGCGGAATCAAATCTTGATTAAAATTTGGCTCGTTTAAGTTCCCAGATGTTGTTAGACTAAATAAACCCTCCAAGAAAATATTTTCGCTGATATACTTTCCCCAAAAAATGCTAGTATTGTCAAGATAGTCTTGAAGACTTGGTTGCTGATTATTTATTTGTCCAATGACGAATTGGTTAATGATTTGAGTTCGAATTGAAAACATATCTAGAAAGAAAGTTGTACGGATTGCTTCTTCGAAGGGTCTCAGAATAAAACTACTACCGACATCTGAAGCAAGATTAAGAGCCCCCCTCCAACCTACCTGTGTATACCTGCCGGGAATAAGAATGTTTCCGACAAGGGCGTTTATTTCGTCTGTTGTTTTAGATGGATTTGATGTAAACCTAGGACTGAACTTACTTAAAAAATCATTCACTAAAAGATAAATAATCACAGAACCATTCGAGTCTCGAGTACGAAGTTCACCTGTTAAAGAAATAAAAGGATCAAAACGGTATTGATCTTCATTGAGTTTAATTTCCCCCTCTTTTAAGTAAAACACTTGATTTAAATAAAAAATTTCCCCACCTCGAAAAAACACTTCCCCACTCAATTTAAAGGTTCCTAAAAGTCCCTTATTCAAGAATGAGACATGTTGTTTAGGACTAATGTAGGCTCGAATAATAGGAAATTGTACGAGAGGCCAAACAAAAGAGACACGATTACCGCTTTGAATTGTTAAATCGATATTGATTGGAAAATTGTTGGAGGAAGTATTTTCTTGTTCCTCATTTAAAAGTAAAATTACCATGTTTGAAATTTCGATATCGCCCGAAACATCCATGCCCAGTAAACTTCCAGATAAGTCCAAATTACCGGAAACAAACCCATCAAGCGAAATTTGTGAAAAAGTTAAGTTTAATCCAAGGGGATGTGTTTCTTCAACAAATAATTTGATGAAATAGCGATCCAAGATCCATCGTGAGGGAAAAAACTCTCCTTGTATCTTGAGTCTCCCGCTACCAAACGGAACTTCCGTTTCTTGTATCACAAATCGTGAATCTTCAAATTTTACATGAGAATTGAGAGGTCCAATAATTCCCTTCACTGAGGAAGTTTGAGCATAGATTTCGCTGAAAATCACTTCACCTTCAAGAATGATGGGATCCGTAATAAAACCCCTAATACTAATACTTGAACTAATCGTTCCACGAAGAATTTTCAAAATTGAGGGGCTAAGAACTAAATTGATAAGATCTGCGCTGGTTGTCAGATTTTGAAGGCTTGCTTCAATTATTCCATTTTTAAAAACACCTTCAAAGGATGCTCTTACGGGGAAAGGTTCATTGAGGATTATGCGAAACTCGCCATCGTCTGTAATCCTTCCTAGGATAAAATTTCCTTCACCTGCTCGAAATGTTGTGATAGACCCAATTTTACTAAAGCGAAGCGAAAAATTATTCTGAAGCTTATTATCGATGTAGAAATCTTTGAGACTAAAATTTCCTATGATTCTCTCTAAACCTAAAAAATTTCTGTCAAAGTCAATTCTTTCCTCAGTATTGATGTCTAATTCAAATCGTGAAGACCACGGAACTCCATTAAATCGACCTTGGCCGTCGCCTGAGCCGTCAAGTTTCCCTGAATTTAAATCAATCTTAAGATCAACATTATTAATTAAAAAATTAGGATGTTGAACATACGTTTCTCGAATCAAGATCTTATCATCAGTTAAGGTAATTTTTGAGGCTGCCGAAAAAGAATCGTTGCCAAATTTGGCTTTAGGAAGATATAACAAGGCCTCCCCGGCCCACTTATTGTCTTTTAAATTAGCACGAACTTGCAAGTTAAATTCACCAAATAAACTATCTTTTAGGAATCGTTCAATTTCAATTCCTTGGGCGATAAGATTAACATCCCAATTATTATCATAAATCTTTGTATCAACGATTACTGATTTAGTACCATCTGCTGAAAAAAGGGAGAGATCCAACGATGGTGAATTGAAAGTGGAAAAATTAAGTGTACCGCTGCCTTCGATTTTAGAAAAATTATCGGTTAATGCGACGGACTCTAAGAATATTGTTTTTTTTCCATCTGAAGAAAGAGAAATATCAAGGATGAGGTCTTGCATGTTTAAAAAACTACTACGTTCTAATGACAAATGAGCAAACAATTGTTCAAAATCACCTGATTGAAAATTGTAATTAAGTTGCCCCTGAGTAGTCAGTAAGAACGATATTTCATTAATGGGGATTTTCAGTTTTTCGAAGTTCCAATTGATAAAAAATGTTGTTTCCTGTTGTTTGAGAGTGAAGTATGTTTTTGTTGAATCCCCAATTTGATAAAAATTATCTTGGAAGTTTGCATTAAGGATTCCTTCATAAGAGTAATTGTTAATTTTAATTCCATAAGAAAGTTCTACTTCATTATTAGACGATTTACCATTAAAGAATGCGTTAATCTTGTAATCATCAAAATTAAATTTAGAAACATTCAAGTTGAAGTTGTCATCTGTAAACTGACCACTCAGTTCAAGAGCTCTTGTTGAAACTGCTTCATCGAATGACTTTAAATAGCTAATTGAAATGAATTTACGGGAGGGGGAGATAATCCAACTGATTTCTGTTTCAATTGACCAATTCGTCAGCCATTGAACCCAAAACAAATTATCGATCGATAAATGGTGGAAAGCGGATTTCCAATGATAATTTTTAATAAACAAGTTTCCCGACACTACTTCAGTTTTAGGAAAATAGACAAACCTTAAGTCTGATGTCACAATACCATCTGATTTTAAATCTAACGAATAAACATCGTTTTCAAGAAGTAGTTTTCCAATTATATTGACAGATTCCTGCGATGCTTCTTCATAAAAATTTCCTGACACTTTAATATCATTATTGGTTTGTGCGAAATCGATGCTTCCAGCATATTGACGTTGAAAAGGGCTCATCCATTTTAAAATCGTCAGTTTGCCACTTAGTCCAAGTTGTTTTGCCAAATTAATTTTACCTTGATAATTAAGATCAAAATTTGATCCCTGGAGAGAAATATTTTTTGCCCTGATAGTTGTCTCATCCCCAGATGCATTCATACTAACTAAAATTCGCCCGATTCTTGGAATATCTGGGGTTTGTATGTTCCCATCAACGTTGAAGTTCAATTTGTTATCTTGCTGCTCAAAAAAGTATTTACCAGTGAATGACGAGTAGAAAATTACTCCAAACTCACTCGGAAGTTGTTTAATTTTCAAGAAGTTTGATATTCTTAGCCGATCAGCAACCAGTCTCAACGATGAATAGGCTCGATCTGGAGCAAATGTAACTTCAAGGTCAAAAGGCTGAGCATTTTGAATAGTTCGTAAGGTGTATGAGGAACCAATTTTAGAAAGTCTCAAATTTTGATTTTTTATATCAAAGATGTTCGAGCTAAAATCTTGTATCGAAATTTCTAGAACGGCATCTTGAAATTCTGGATCAAAGCGTCCCCAAGACTGAATTTTGCTATTAAATGTTCTTAAAGGAGTTTCTGTGGTAAGATTACCGTTGAGCTCTCCGATAAGGGTGAAATTATACCGATCAATCAAGTTATCAAACCGGAAATTTAGATCAGAGAAGTTAAAGACATTATTTTCTACATTAAGGGTTAGATTTATTTTTTCACCAATAACACTTAATTTTGGTATTCCTCCTTCTCGACTGAGAATATCAAATAATAGCTTGATCACTTCATTATCTTCTTTAGAATCAAGGGCAATGTTTGCGTCTTGAAGTATTATTTCTGATATGATGAAGTCCTCATTAAATAGATTTAGCAAGTTAAATTTAAGCATCATTCGATTCGTTTCAAGAATTATTTTACCATTTGGATTGAAAATTTTAAAATTGTAGATATCTAATCCTTGAAATAGGGATGGGGAAATTCGGCTAAAGCTAAAATTCCTCCCAATTGTCTTTTCAATATTGCTGATAAGGTTATTACGCATCATAAGAAAAAATTGGTCAATTTCATGGGTAATAGGTTGGTAAGAAAATACAAGCAAAATTAGAAACAATACTGAAAGAAACGCGGTGACTTTTTTTTTCATCGAAATATTGCTCCAGGGATGAGTCTGATACTTAACTTGATTTGATAGGGTTGATCCGCTGGACGAAAAGTGAATTGATTAAGAAACGATTCGACAGCTTGGTCGATCTTTCGTTGTCCCGTGATGGTCCTCTCAATTTTCTTGACGATACCGTCCTCTCCAACCTCAAGACTAATACTGATGTCCAAGGGGTTCTCGAGGCTGATTTCGTGGAACATCGATGCATTAAAACGGTCTGAGATCAACTCTCCCCCCTCATGCCACTCAATTTGGATCGACGAACCTGAAGTTGGCTCTGGATCTGATTGAATTAACAGGTCATCAATACTCGGCGTGTAGGTACGTTGACTATCAAATGATGTAAACGGTACATCGTCTAGTGGTCTAATTTCATATTGAAAAAAAGTCATTGGTACAGCGATATTTTTCAAAAGATTTTCCATCGTTGTGTTAGGAATCGCCATCTTTTTGAATACGCGATTTTCAGGTGTTTGCATAAAGGTGTTAAAATTGGGGCTAAAGTGGGAACCTTCATTTGACTTTTGGGAGGAATCTTGAGAAGGAGAGACCGAATTTGAAATGAAAATTTCTAGTCTGGTTTCCTTTCGGGTACTTGGCCAAATAAGGAAAACTAAGGTGGCAAGAATGAGATGAATTCCAAAACTAACAAAAAAATATCGCTGCCACATCATTGCCCTTGATCATTGGTTAATAACGAAATTCGAACGATACCATTGAGACGAATGACATCAAACACTCGAATGATGATGTCATAGGGTAACAATCGATTTGCTGCAAGCGACACTTCAATCATTTTAGGATCAAAGTTCTTAAGTTCAGATTTAATGAGTTGATCAAGCTCATTCAGGGTTGTTTCTTTTGAATTTAGGTAAACTCTGTTCGCTGAAATTACGGATATTGTCCAATTTTTATCCAAGGAAGTGTCAGCAGTACTTGAGTTTGGAAGCTCTACCTCAATCATTTGCTGAAAAATTGCGCCTGAGGTCAGGACAAAAAAGATGGTTACTAAAAAAATAATATCTAGGAGAGGGGTAAGTGGCAAAGAGTCTATCTGGACATCATTTTCATAAAATCGTTTTATCTTAAACTTCATTTGGCTACCCTTGACGTGCCGATTGAATAGCTAGAAGTTCTTCATAAATAAATTCAAGTCTGGTGGAGAGCTTTTTGACTCTAAGTTTGAAGATATTTGCCGCCGATAACGAGGGAATGGCTATTAAAAGGCCCAAGGCGGTAGTAATAAGTGCCTGAGCAATCCCACCCGAGAGAACGGCCGGATCTGGTCTTCCTGCGGCACTCATAGCCTGAAAACTCCAAATCATCCCCGTTACCGTTCCTAGAAGGCCAAGCATTGTGGCAACGCTGCTTATTGAAGTAAGTAAATCCAATCTTACCTCACGATTGAGAATCATTTCTCGAGCCAATATATCCAGTTGATTGATTAAATTAGGATGAAAACTTTTGCGCAGCTGAATAAATTCTCTTAAGTATTGAATTTCAAGGTGCTCTCCCTTCTTGATCGTTTCACCAACAGGTTGGAGGTCACGTTTTCTCAACGAGGAATAAATTGCTTGGTAAGAGGTTTGATTTAATAATGGATTTTTCAAAAGATCATGTACCTTCTCAATGATGATGGTCATTGTAACGAGACTTAAAAAAAAGAGGGGAATATAAAAAACAAAATTTATAGGATTTAAAAAGTCAACTACCATGTTTTTAGGACCTCCACAGAAAAACTCAAATTAGTCAACGAGGTAATTTCGAACGAAATCATCCAAGTTTCTAAAATCCATTGTAGTCCAATTTGAACATCCCTTACCCCTTTTGATAAAACAACCCCAAACTTGCTTTGTATCACACCGAAACCAAGTTGGTGAAAGATGACTTGGGGCTCGAATCGGTGAATTTCTTCTAAGGGGCTTAGAGAATATGTTAATGCATATTCAAAAAATGAAAAAGGCATTTGTCGCATACTTAACGAAAAAAAATCAAGGGTTAAAAAATCCTTAAATTCAGAAACCACATTTCCTTCAATTTGAAGTTGAGTAATACTTCCCAACCGACTAACAACTCTGATCGGAAAGACGCTTTGGGGTTGAGGAGTAGAAATCATCCCAATTCCCCATAAATCAGAACGGTGAAACACTCCAGCTTTATAGGAAAAATTGAATTTTTCGTTTGTAGAAACTGAACTCAAAAAAGTGATCCAATCCCATAAAAAAATAAGAGCAAATTTTGTTTCAAACAACACTAACTGCTGTGAAAATTCTCCTAGACCATCTGCTTCAACACTGAAAAACTCATGAAAAGAAATCCAAGAGAAACCGGCAATTCCACTCATCGTAGAAGGACTCAGAGCCACACCACCCTTAAACAAACCAAAATTTAATAAAGTAGTTGATTTCAAATCTTGACTCAATCGAGAACTTGCTTGAACCGGAAGAACGAGAAAGGATACTGAAGGTGCTTCAGTGAACGCTAATTCATCCAACTCATCATTGTTTAGTTCGCGAAGTGGTTTACTGTCTCGTGCTCGTGTGTTTAAGACAGTAAAATCTGAGATAAAGCTGAAAGTAGGCGTTTCGCTAACGGTGGATAGCCAAGACCATTCTAGTTCAAGGTTATGCTCGGGAATGGGAACAAAACCAGTTCCCTCGGCATAAAAAACGTAGGTATAGGTTTGTTGGGCATGAAGAAGATAACCCATCAACAAAAAAATGTATTTTATGCGCATGCCAAGATGTAGTATACTTTTCCATGATGAAATTCTCTACACCTCAGCCTCGTTATGTGGTTTTTGAAGGACTTGATGGATCGGGAACCACAACACAATGGAAAATGCTCCAGGATTGGATGCAGTCTAAGAGTTTTCCCGTGATTGCAGTAAAAGAACCAACAAATGGTCCAATCGGAAAACTGATCCGTTCTTATCTTTCGGGTGAGTATGTCGCCTCCCAAGAGGTGTTAGCCAAACTTTTTGCAGCCGACCGGTGGGAACAAATGTACAAGGTCGGTGGGATCTTGGAACATCTTCAAAAAGGAAATTGGATCGTATCAGATCGCTGCCTTGTTTCAAGCTTGGCTTACCAATCACTCTCAATTCCATTCAGAGAAGTGTTATCCTTAAACAAAGGCATTCTCCTACCCAGCATCATTTTTTATCTTGATATTGATCCCCAAATTGGTATGCAACGAGTAGCTCAGCGCAAAAATGATTTAGAAATTTTTGAAAGCGTTGAGTTGCAAATTCAAATACGAAAGCAATATCTAAAATCGCTGAATTATATGAAAAAATATGGGGTCGACGTTGTGTTTTTGTCAGGTGCTGATTCAGTTGAGAGCATCCACGAAAAAATCAAAGAATGGGTGACTAAAATCCGATAATGAGAACGATGAAAAGGCTTATTCTTCTCGCTCCGATAGGCTGTCTTCTCACATCACTGGGCGCTTACGACATCCTTTATGCAGAGCAGTATTACCGCATGGCTCATCGTCATTTGTACATGTCCCCCGAACGTGCTGCAGAAAATATCTATTACCTTGAGAAAGCCCTGAGGGCTGATTTTGCCAATCCGCTCAATGCCCTTGCCCGAATCCGCAATCCGCAAGAATGGGAGCGCTACCGCTACCTCTTCAAAATGCATGTTTCGCTTCGAATTATTGAGAATTATCTAATTATGGCAAATGCCTTCGATAAACAGGTGGCGTATTTTTATAATTCTCCTTGGAAACGCGAAAACCTTAGTAGCCTTGAAAAAGCGGAAGCTTGGTACCGGGCCGCTCTTTTTTACTGGGAAGAAGCTCTCAAATGGTCTGAAAAGGCAGCGAGCACCCCTCCTCTTCATTTAGAAGAGATACGTTTTTGGATTGATCAATTGCACCGAATCACTACCGGTGAACTCAATTATTTCAACATCATACAGCGACATCTCAATCGTTTAGAGAAGGTTAGGGCCGATTTTGAGGCTATGGATGCTTCTACTTACTGAAAGTTCTTCGTCCTTTAATTTACCTTTGCTAAATCAATGCGCCGCGTATGACAAAAACAAAAAAACTGGTTAGAATACTCAAGGTTAATTAAAGATTTTTTAAGAGGAGGCTCCTCAATGTCAAAATTTATGATCACGGTAAGCGCTATCATTCTTTTACTCAGCTGTTCTCCTGAAAGTGAGATCGGTTTGGATGATATTGCTCAATTTCAAAACAACCCAGCCCTAAAAGGGACAGTTTATAAACCTGGAGGAAGACCATGGGAAATTGGGGTGCCTGGAGGTACCTGGACAGCGAGCATCAATAACGACCCAAAGTCCTTCAATACCCTTCTTGCTCGCGATGGGGATACAGGAACTATTGTTGGCATCCTCTATGAACCCTTGGTTGATTATGACCCTTACAAAAAAGAGTTTATCCCCAACCTGGCCGAATTTGAGATCGTCGCTGATGAGAAAAATGATAAATTAGAAGTCATTTTTATCCTCCGTGATGATTTGTATTGGACTCTCCCCGGTCAAACTCGTGAACAAGGGGTCAAGGTCACCAGCGATGACGTGATTTTCTGGTACAACGAGGTTGAAGGCGATCGAGAACTGCAACAACCTGGTTATGCGGGTCGACTCATCGACATGCCTGATGGTAGCAAAAAACCGATCATGATCGCTAAAATCGATGATCGACGATTCAAATTTATTTTTCCTCGGGTGATTGCTAATCCTGTGTTGAGTGTAAACATGGATTTTGGGCCGCGTTATATTTTTGAACCAGTAAAACGACAAAAAGGTGCTGCTGCGTTGATGGATTTACAAAGCATCGATACAGACCCCAAGCAGCTGCCCTCCCTGGGCGCCTTTCACATTGTTTCTTACGAACCAGGTTTGCGGGTGGTGTGTGAGCGCAATCCCAATTATTGGAAAAAAGATGAAAAGGGAAATAGCCTCCCTTACTTGCAACAACTTATTTTTAAAATCATTCCCAACCGGGATACAGAGTTTTTGATCTTTAAGCAAAAAGAAAAAGATGCTTACTCTGTTCGTCCAGAAGACCTAAGTGAACTACTCTCAAATCCTAACGCGGAGTATACCGTTTACAACGGAGGCCGTTCGTTAGGGTCTGCCTTTGTAGCCTTTAATCAAAACCCCAAAACCATGGATCCTGTGGTGTACTCGTGGATGTCACGCAAAAAATTCCGCCAAGCCCTTTCGAGCCTCTTGAATCGTGAGCGCATTGCTCAAACTGTATACCGCGGGTTGGCTGTTCCTGCTCATCATTTTTTTGCCATAGCCAATCCCATGTTCGATCCTAATATACAACTCCCCTACACTTACAACCCTGAACGTGCCCTTTCCCTCTTGGCTGAAGAAGGGTTTAAGCGCGATTCAAACGGTGTGATGCGTGACCCCGAAAATCGACCGGTCGTCTTTGATATTATTGTGGGCATTGAAAACAACATCGGCGTTGATACCATGAACATCTTTTCAGATGAACTGAAACAGGTTGGTATCGAGGGAAAAGTCAAACCAATTGACTTTCAGAAATTGGTTGAGATGCTTACCAATACTTACGACTGGCATGTTGCCACAGCTTCCTTAGGTTCAAATTATTGGCCAGAAGGTGGGTCCAACGTTTGGCAATCAAGTGGAAACTTCCATCTTTGGCATCCACTCCAAGAAACACCTCAAACCGAGTGGGAAAAAAGACTCGATGAACTTTACAATCAAGGGCGCTACACCCTCGATTCGGCAAAACGAAAACAAATTTACGATGAATTTCAACGGTTGATTTTGGAAGAAGTCCCCTTGACCTACATTGTTCACCCGTTGAGTTTCTTAGCCGTTTACAATCGGTGGGGAAATATTGTTCATGATACCTTGAGAGGTACCGATTTGAATTATGTCTACCATCTTAAATGAGTATGAAAGTTGAACCTCGCTTTCACAATCTCATTCGTTCAATTTACCTTTTTCAAGGCAAACATCCCCTAATTTTTTACATTGCCCAGCGCACGCTGGGCATCTTTTTCATGCTTTTTCTCCTAGGATTTGCTGTTTTTGGCCTGATGACCCTTGCTCCAGGCGACATCGTTGATTCCTACGTCAAAAGCCAGATGTTCATGGATCCGAATTTTCGACGAGCAGACAATCAGTACACCGAAGAAGCTATTCGAGCTTTTAAGGCAAGGCTCGGGCTCGACAAACCTTTTTACGAACAGTACTTTGCCTGGCTGGGGAGAGTGTTACGCGGTGATCTAGGACGATCGCTCATTTCTCGTGCCCCCGTGAGCTTTCTCATTGCGGATAGAATGCGCAACAGCCTCATCCTTAATATAATTAGTTTAGTAATTTTAACCCTAGCAAGTTTCTCACTGGCTCTTTGGCTATCCACTAAGGCTGGCACAAGCATTGATTACTTGGCGGGCTTGGTAGGGCTTTTTTTCAACGCCTTCCCCTCCCTTCTACTCTTGATTCTGTTTCAAATTTTTGCCGCCACCACCCAAATTTTCCCGGTCACGGCCTATCCCACCCATACCACCTTCAATGAAAATCCTCTTGGGTTCACCTTCAGCTATCTCCACCACATCACCCTTCCCCTGCTTGCTGCCTTTGTCGGGGGTGTGGGGGCAACCATGCGCGTGGTTCGGGCGACAATGCTCGACCAGCTAGGTCAACCCTACGTCACGGCTCTACGCTCGCGAGGCATTCCCGAAAATCGAATTGTGTTTGTGCATGCTTTTCGTAACGCCGTCAATCCCTTCATCACCTCGAGCGCTAACCTGCTCGCCAGTCTGTTTTCCGGTAGCCTGATTCTCGAGATTGTTTTCAGTTATCCTGGCTTGGGGCGTTTAATGTATGAAGCCGTTGTCCAGGAAGACATCAACCTGGTGGTGACGAACATGATGTTTGTTAGTTTTTTGGTCTTGGTGGGAATGCTGATTTCAGATATCATGCTGGCCCTTGTTGACCCACGCATCAAATACTTCAAGAAGGTTGCCTGATGACTTACTTTTGGAAAAGCCTCAAACAAAGTCCGATTGCCTTTAGCTCTTTCGTGATTCTAGTAATTATTTATGTTTTGATGCTTTTTGCCGAATTCTTAGCGCCTTATGAACACACGAGGCTTTTTCGTGACCACGTTCTCCATCCTCCTAATTTGATATGGTCAAGCGAAAAACTTGGATTTGGACCTCAGGTTCAACGTTTTGGTCTAGTTGATCCTTTGGAATGGAAGTACTCACGGATTCGTGGCGAACAGTACCCCCTTATTTTCTTCCCAAAGGTTGAGCCTTACCAGATACTTGGCCTCATTACTGTTGACCGTAAGCTCTTTGGCAGTGTAGGAGAACCGGTATTTCTTTTTGGAACCGACAGCTTGGGGCGTGATATCTTTAGTCGAATTTTGATTGGTAGCCGCATCAGCCTTTCAGTCGGCTTCATTGCCAGTTTTATTTCCCTGTTCATCGCCCTAACCCTGGGTGGATTGGCTGGTTATCGGGGTGGCTTCTTTGATGGGCTGATTATGCGCCTCAGCGAATTCTTAATTTTAATTCCTGGACTTTATTTATTGTTGTTCTTGCGTTCCCTCATCAGTCGAGATTTAGATCCTGGACAAAGTTATGTTCTTATTACCCTAGTGTTGAGTTTCTTGGGTTGGCCAGGTACTGCACGAATGATCCGTGGCTTGGTTCATAGCATCAAAAACGAAGAATTTGTCCTAGATGCTCAACTTTCCGGAATGCCCTCGTTTTTGATTTTATGGAAACTCATCATTCCTCAAATGAGTTCCTTGCTGATTGTGAGCTTTGCTCTTGGTATTCCTGGCTTCATCCTTAGCGAAACCATTTTGAGTTATCTTGGCTTAGGTATTGCCGATCCAGCCGTGAGTTGGGGAAGCATGATCAGTCGTGATCTCACTTCGCTCAAGGCCTTGCAAAACCACCTATGGCTTTTTTGGCCTGGCTTTTTTTTAATTATTGTGAGTTTGGCTTTTACCTTTCTTGGAGAGTGGTTGCGCGATTACCTTGATCCTTGGCATACCCTCTCAAGGAGGCTTGAATGAAATTACTTGAAGTAAAACATCTCAAAATCAGTTTTGAGACCCATCAGGGTACACTACACGCAGTTCGGGATTTTAGTTTTGATCTTTATGAGGGCGAATGCCTTGGACTGGTTGGGGAAAGCGGTTGTGGAAAAAGCGTAATTGCTCTCAGTTTGTTGGGGCTTTTACCCAACACGGCAAGGGTTGAAGGACAGATATTGTGGCGTGGTCAAGACGTACTATCTTGGAACCAGGTTCAGTGGCAATCATTTCGAGGTTCGGACGCAGCCATGATTTTCCAAGAGCCAGGTCGGAGTTTTGACCCTCTGACCACGGTAGAATCTAATTTTCGTGAAACCATCCTTGCCCATCACCCTAAAGAATCTAAAGAGGAAATTCGCCGACGCACCCTAGAAATGTTACAACAGGTTCGGATTGAGGAACCGGAAAAAAGGCTTAAAAATTTTCCGCATCAGTTTAGCGGAGGCATGCTTCAGCGGTTGATGATTGCCCTAGCCCTTGTGAATCGCCCTAGGTTGTTAATTGCTGATGAGCCTACCACCGCCCTAGATGTTACAATTCAAGCTCAGATTATTCAACTTTTGAATAATCTTAAAAACGAGCTAAAGCTTTCAATCATCTTTATAACACACAATCTAGCCCTACTCAAAGGCTTTGCTCAACGAATCATCGTTTTGTACAATGGCCTAGTGATGGAAGAAGGCGATACCGAGCAAATCCTTAAGTCACCACGTCATCCCTACACCCAACTACTCATTCAATCGCTAATCCGCCGACAAGATCGTCATGAATTCAAGACCTTTCCAGAAATTCAAGGGCAACCTCCTGACCCACTTCGATTGTTGCCAGGCTGTCCCTTTTCAACGCGGTGTTCACTTAAACAACCTGGATGCGAGCAACACTTGCCCGAACTCAAAAACAATCTACGCTGCTCGGTGATCAATGGAAAAGACCATGCTTGAAGTAAAAGACCTTACAAAACACTACTCTCTCCATTCGGGATTCTTTGCCCCCATCGGTGAGTTTGTTTACGCTGTAAACGGCGTGAGTTTTCAACTTAAACGTGGGGAGATTTATGGACTAGTGGGGGAATCGGGAAGTGGTAAAACCACCATCGCAAGGATGCTGGTTCGTTTGGTTGAACCCACCTCAGGAAAAATTCTTTATTTTGATCAAAATAATTCGGTTTTAGACGTGACCCAGGCCAAGAATAGAGAACTCAAAACTTGGCGTGGTCTTGCGCGGTATATTTTTCAAGATCCAGCTCGAAGTCTCAATCCTCGACAAACCATCAACGATATTTTAATTCAAGCAGCCATGTACAATGGCCAAGCTATCAAAAGGGAACAGCTTCAAGAACGCGCTAAGGATTTAATCCTCCGGGTGGGATTAAGGATTGATGATCTCAATCGCAGACCGGCTGATTTTTCGGGAGGACAACGACAACGGATCAGCATTGCACGAGCTTTGATGTCTGAGCCTGAGTTACTAATCTGCGATGAGGTTGTCAGCGCCTTGGATGTGAGTATACAAGCTCAAATTTTACGCCTCCTTCTTGAGCTTCGATCCAGCCTAGGCTTAACCATGATTTTCATCGCTCACGACCTAGCTGTTGTCCACTACCTTTGTGATCGCGTTGGTGTGATTTACGAGGGAAAAATGTTGGAAGAAGGCGATCCTCGCCTCATTTTAAATTCACCTCAACACCCTTACACCCAACGCCTTCTCGCATCAATTCCAGTAATTGATTAACGTGGATCAAAGAGCATTGCATCACCATAGCTAAAAAAACGATACTCTTTTAAGATGGCCTCTTGATAAGTTTCTAATACACGGTCGAGACCCGCCAGAGCTGCCACTAAAAGTATCAGGGTACTACCCGGAGTATGAAAATTCGTTAACAAAAATTGAGTAACTTTGAATTCATAGCCCGGCGAGATATACAAATTGGTTTGTGACCTTTTAGCCACAAAACGACCGTTGGGCTCCACAGCGGCCTCGAGTGTTCGAATACTCGTAGTTCCAACTGCTAAGATAGGTCTTTTATCGTCTATCGCTTTGTTTAATTCTTGGGCGGTAGCATTAGGAACCTCGTATTCCTCTTGGTGCATATGATGATCTAAAACATTTTCAGTACGGATGGGGAGAAAGGTTCCTAAGCCAACATGCAAGGTCACTGGTTTGATCAAAATACCCTTTCTTTCCATCTCTTGTAAAATTTCTTGAGTGAAGTGTAAACCGGCGGTAGGGGCAGCAGCACTTCCAGGTACTTGAGCATAGACCGTTTGATAGCGCTCCTCATCTTCAAGGCTATCTTCCCGCTGCATGTAAGGGGGAAGTGGGACATGACCAAATTGCTCAAAATAAAATTCGTCGACTACCTCAGAAAAGTCACCGAGCCACAATTCCCCTTCCCTTTTCACCAAGGTGAAGGTTAAATTACCGGGGGCTTGAAACTGTTCGAAAACCTTACGCCGCTGCGCCTTGTTCATCAGCACTGCCCAACGGTTTTGATCAACAGGATGAACAAAAAGAACCTGCATTTCTCGGTTCTTATGGTCTTTAAGAATAAGGCGTGCCTTTCTCACCTTGCTATTGTTGACAATACAAAGCGTTCCAGGTTCTAAAAGTTTGGTGATTTCGTTGAATTGGTGATGCGAGCGTTTCCCCGTCTTGGTTGAGAGAACTAAAAGACGGTCATCACCCCTCTTATCACTGGGTTTTTGAGCTATTAAATTTTGCGGAAGGTCAAAAGAGATTTCCTTGATAGTCATCTTCATGGGATTTTGTTTTTTCCTGCCATAAAATTTCTAAACCAACATGTTGGTAAGCCAACTTAGTTGCCACTCGACCACGCGGAGTACGCTGAAGAAAACCTTGTTGAATTAGGTAAGGTTCATAAAAATCTTCCAAGCTATCGGCTCCTTCGCCAACCGTAATGGCAAGGGTCTCAACCCCTACTGGTCCGCCCTGGAACATTTGGATTAAATTCTTCAAAATGGCGCGGTCTTGGGAATCTAGACCAAGATGGTCAATTTCAAGACGCTCCAGCGCCAGGCGTGATAGCTCTTCGTCGATTTCTGTTTTATGCGAAACCTGCATAAAGTCTCGAATCCGACGAAGCAGACGATTCGCCACCCGAGGTGTCCCACGTGAGCAGGTGGCAATCAGTCTCTTGGCCTGCGGGGTCAAAGGGATTTTCAATACTTTGGCGGAACGCTCCAAAACGCTCTCAATTTCCTTTTGGGAGTAAAAATTCAAACGAAGCGGAATTCCAAAGCGCGTGAACAGTGGGCTACTAATACGCCCCGGTTTTGTAGTAGCTCCCACCAAGGTAAATGGGGGAAGAGGAATTCGGATGGTTCGCGCCGCAGGTCCCTGCCCGATTACCCAATCCAGTTCGTAGTCTTCCATAGCAATATAGAGCATCTCTTCAATAGCAGGTTTTAACCGATGAATCTCGTCGATAAAAATGACTGCACGTTCAGGCAAGGTTGTAAGGATGCCCGCTAGGTCCTTTGGTTTGTCGAGAGCTGGAGCTGAAGTTACCCGAAACTCAACCCCCAATTCATGCGCAATAATGCCTGCCAGGGTAGTTTTCCCAAGCCCTGGAGGTCCTGAAATGAACACATGGTCTAAGGGTTGGGAACGGTCCAAGGCCGCCTTCAAAAAAACTCCAAGATTATCTTTAAGGGCATCTTGACCTTGAAATTCATTTAAGCGCCTTGGTCGCAAAATGAGCTCGTTCGCAACATCTTCATCCTGGTTTGCAGAATCAACCAATCGATTTACTTCGTGCTCAGCCATACCAAAGCTCTTTTGAAAATTTCTTTTTCTTTTTCTTCAGAATTGAGATGTTCAGTTGAAATTTCACTAAGGACGTTTTTTAAGGCCTGATCCACAAGTTTGCGTTCAAAGCCCATTTCTACCAAACTGAGCGCAATATCACGAAAGTTCGCTGACACTTCTTTTGTTTCTTCATCGAGAACTAGTTTACCACGAAGCGTCAACAAAATTTTTTGAGCGGTTTTGAGCCCCACTCCGGGCGCCTTGCTGATAGCGTTGGGATCCCCTTGCTCTAGGGCTGAAAGGATCTGTATTGGTGTCAGCGCCGAGAGAAGTTTGATGGCCACCCGTGGTCCCAACCCATCTACTTTGATGAGCTCTAGAAAAATCCGCTTTTCCATGGAGCTTGCAAAACCGTAAAGCTTGAGTTGGTCCTCGGAATGGTGCACCCAAGTAAAAACCCTAACCTCCTCACCAATAGCAGGTAGCTGTTGGAGGGTTTGAATCGACACGCTTAGTTCCCATTCGATCCCATTGTTCAAAAGGTGAATGGTGTCTGGGTTTTTTGCGCTCAGGCGCCCGGTGATACTATGGAACATGAATCACTCCTTGGGGGCTGAGCGCACAATAGGCCATGGCAAGGGCATCAGCAGCGTGGCTTGGTTTGGGCACCTCTGAAAGACCCAGTAAAATGCGCATCATTTCAGATACTTGTTCTTTTTGAGCCTTTGCGATCCCAACCACACTTTTTTTGATTTGATTGGGAGCCAATTCGATGATAGGAATGGCATGCTGTTGCAACACAAGAAGTATGACACCCCTTGATTGAGCCACCGGAAGGGCACTTGAAATGTTCTTGCTGAAATAGAGGGTCTCAACCCCACAAACATCGGGTTTGAATTGGCGAATGAGTTTTTGAACTTCGCCATGAATGATTAAAAGGCGCTCACCAATGGGTAGTCCAGCTGTAGTTGAAAAAAAGCCATAATCGATCATTTTGAACCGAGAGTGAATCTGCGCAACAACCCCCCAGCCCGTGGATGCCAAACCAGGATCAATGCCTAGGGCTATCATTCCTCTTCTTCTTCAGGAAGGTCGAGGTTATGGTAGACATTTTGGACGTCATCATTTTCTTCTAGTTTCTCAATGAGGTTTTGAGCTTTTTGAAGGTTTTCTCCCTCAAGTTTGACCCAGTTGTCAGGAATTAAAGTCACCTCGGCCATTTCTTGTTGGATGTTTTTGTTATTGATGGTTGTGAACACTCTTTCAAAGTCTTCAGGTGCTGTAGTCACGGTAATAATGCCATCTTCCGTTTTCACGTCTTCTGCACCCGCTTCAAGGGCAATGTCGAGAATTTGATCCTCGGAATACTTTTGTGCATCAAATTCAAGAACTCCCTTTTTCTTAAAAAGATAGCTGACGCTTCCCGTTGTTCCCAAACTTCCCCCATACTTGTTGAGAATGTAGCGAATGTCAGCTGCGGTGCGATTTTTATTATCGGTAAGAGTTTCAATGATGAGCCCCACACCATTGGGTCCGTAAGCTTCGTACGTCATTTCAAAATACTCAACTCCAGCTAGCTCACCTGCCCCTTTTTTGATGGCACGTTCGATGTTATCCTTGGGCATGTTGGCCGCTTTGGCTTTGAGAACAGCGGCTTTCAATCGAGGATTGCCCTCGGGATCGGAACCTCCCAATTTTGCAGCAACGCTGATTTCTTTGATGATTTTGGTGAACATCTGGCCTCTTGCTGCGTCAAGAGCTCCCTTTTTTCTCTTAATTGTTGCCCATTTACTGTGACCTGACATATCGTTTCCTCCAAACGATTTTATTGTAGCTTCATTCGGCTAAAGGGCCAAAATGTGAGCCATACAAACGATTTGAGATTTTTTCGTTTCACTGGACCCCATACCATGCTGTCTTCACCTAGACGGTTATCAGCCAGAACCCAGTACTCATCGTCCTTGAGAGTGATTTCGACCTGCTCCCCCGAGAATGGATCTCGAGACTCCCAGCCATTCGGTAGTGACAACTTCAACACGTCGTAAAGTTTTTCAGAAATTTCAAATTCTGAAAGAAAAAATTCGTCACCTGATTTTTTAATGTAAGCAATCCCCCCCCTCAACGAAACCGTATCACCCGGAACAGCGATCAATCGTCGAATGGTCAGGTGCTTACTGGGATCAGGATCTTGAAAAGGGGTAAAATACCCAAACGTTACTAAACGCGATAAGTCCTTCACAAAGGTAACTAGAGGGGACTCATCTTCTACATAAGGTGGTTGGATGACGACCACGTCACCACGGATGGGAGCCCTAAAAGATGCCAAAGGCCAAGGAATAAGGGGTAGCCGGGGTTCGTAGAAAAGTGGAACGGTCAAAATTCGATCTTCCTTTTGAAAATTGGGATTCATCGAATCAGTCTGAATAAGAAAAGTTTTGAAAAATAAACCATCAATTAAAAGATAGGCGATGTAAAAGGTGAGCAACACCCTCAAAATCCTGAGTAATAAAATTTTTCTTTTGCGCTGGCGCGTATAAGACTGGTAGCTTCCAAAACCCGCTCTTGCCATCAGTGAATTCCCCCTATCCTCCCTGGTGGCCAAAATTTGAAGGCTGCCTGACCAAGTATTTTATCAAGTTTAACAGGGCCAAAATACCGTCCATCGAGTGAATGGTCACGATTATCTCCTAGGGGTAAAATCCATCCTTCAGGAATGAACATACCCGATCGATGCCTGAAGTATTGGCGCCGATACTCCTCGAGGTGAGGCACCTCTAACATGAGATTTTCTAGCTCGAGCTGCACCAGTTCAAAGGTAGTATCAGAAAAATTTTCTTGGCCCTCCGTGGTTATTAGGCCCTCACGTTGTCGTTGAAGGCGAATTCGAGCTCGATTTTTGGCAGCATCCCGATAAAAGGCATCGATACCTGGGGGAACATCACGAATTGAGGGATATTGTAATCCAAACTGTCGTTTGACAGCGTTCTCTTCCGTCCACTCATCCCATCCTCGTGGCATGATTTGAAGGTTTCCCCTTACAAATCGGGCACGGTCCCCGCCCACCACGGGTCCCCTCTTGATGAGAAAGCGGATACGCGGGTTCCCAAAATCGTCTCGATCAATGTCAATTAAACTCAAAGAAAGCATGAAGATCATGCGTTGGGCAAGATCAAAAAAGGTACCACGTAGGGGATTAAGATATTGAGGGCTTTCAAAGATGATAATATCCCCCCGAACCGGACTGATGGGGCTGGGAATTTTGAACATTCCAGGAAGCAACTCCGGCCCATAAACCAATTTATTCACAAATATTCTATCTTGTTCTTCAAGGGTGGGCTTCATGGATCCCGAAGGAATGACATAAGCTTGAAAGAGGTACTGATTGATAAGTAAAACAATGAAAGCTGAGCTGACAAAGGTTTCAATCCAGTCAATTAAAAAATGTTTTTTCTTCTTATCTTCTTTTTGCTTGAGTTTTCTTCTTAAACGCCAAGTTAAGAAGCCTTCTGTTATTTTAACAAGTTTTTGAGGAATATCCTTGAACTCGATTGATGCCACAAGGCAAATTATCATGAATTTAGCTTCGTTGACAAGACCTAGTGATGCTCTCTATAATGCGCGCAATGGCTAAAAAAAATCATGAACCGACTACACCCCCTGAGTCGCCAAGTTGGAAAACAGCTAAAGTTACCCTTCCAAAAATAGGTGGAATAGAACCTACCCTCTACGTTACGCTTTTATATGGTTTCGCCTTTTTATTTTTGTTATTTCTCGTATTTTTTGTTCCAGGGCTTTTTTCTCCCTTTGCGCGGGTGTCTATTACTAGTACCCCCCCTGGTGCCGCAGTTTTTTTTGGTGAACGCGCCTATGGATACACTCCAACCGAGGTCTCTGTTCCATCCGGGGAAACTATAGTTGTTTTAAAACGTCCTGGATTTCCTGAATTTTCCGAGAAAGTTTTGATTCCTAATCAACCCATCCTTTCATGGCTATTCCCCGCGCACTTACAACTTAAAATCCAATTCCAACCTGGCGATGTAGAAAAAATCCTCACCCGATTCGAATCAGATCTTTCGGAAATTTCGCTAGCTGCTCCGTTCGAAGAAAACCGTCAACCACCCCCACTTTTTACCGACTTAAAAAATGACCTTTTAGCCTGCGGACTCAGCATGGAACAGGTTCGTGAGCAACTCAAAAAATTTGTAACTTATGTTAATGATTTTTACCTATACAAGGATTTTCGACTTGCCTATTCTGAGGAACTTCCTAAAGATTTTGAATCTGAGCTTGCTTTTTGGGAAAATCAATTAACAAACAAGCCCTTCCTGCCAATTTGGGTTTACCACAACCAACCCCTAACCGAAAAGTACAACCTAGCACAAGCTCCTTTTTGGTCAGAGCTCAAATCCTTTATGAATCCTTTGGGGAGCACTCGAACTCTAATACCTGCCCGAATGTCTGGTTTTTTTGAATTACCCCTAGGAATTTGGACCCAAGGTCCTCGAGACCTCAAAGACTTGCCACGGGAAGAGCCATTTTTAGTCCCCTATCGATTTTCTTCTTCTCGTGTCATCATCAAGCGGAATTTAATTACTCAGGGAGAATTCGCAGTATTTCTTAAATCCAACCCGTTTTGGAGCCTAACAAACAAGGATGCCCTCATTCAGCAAAGGCTTGTCGATGATCGTTATCTTGAGTTTTGGGAAGGAACAAATCCACCAAATCCATCTGAACCCGTGGTAAACATCAGTGCTTATGCGGCTGAGGCTTATTTGAGCTACTATAACCTGCTAAACAATGTTCGTGCGCGTCTCCCCTTTGATCACGAATGGGAAGCAGCGCACAGCCTCAACCCCGGAATCTATGAATGGATGGCTAACCCTTTTAGGAGTATGGAATTCGTCTTGTATGACGTTGACAGCGTACGTCAAGCGCCTAAAGGAGTGGTTCGCAGCGTTCGCTCCAACGTTAATCGAGAAAAAGGAATAAACACCATCTATATCCGTGGTGCCTTGCCCCCTGATTTTTGTTCACCCAACGTTGGTTTTAGAATGGTGATTGAGTAAAGGTGAATCACAAGACACTTGGTGAAAACCGGAAAGCCTACCATCTCTATTTTGTGGAAGACAAGCTCGAATGTGGTATCGCCCTTGTTGGAACTGAAGTCAAATCCCTTCGAGGCGGACAATTCTCGTTCAGTGACTCTTATGCCCAAGTCGAGAACAATGAACTTTTTTTAATCAATTTTCACATCAACCCCTTTTTCAAAGGGACAACGAATAATCATTCGCCCTTGAGAAAAAGAAAACTTCTAGCGCACAAAAATGAAATCAAAAAATTAGCCAGAGCAACCAATGAGAAAGGCTTTACCTTAATCCCCTTGCAGCTATATCTTAAAAATGGAAGGGTAAAGGTTCTTATTGGTGTGTGCAAAGGTAAGCAACAGCACGATAAGCGGCAATCCATCAAGGAAAAAGATTTACGTCGCGAGTCGGAGAGATCATTGAAGGGCAACTGATGACGAATCCATGGGAAATTTTGGGGATCCAACCTTCAGCGAGTAAGGACGAAGCTCGAAAAGCGTTCCGTAAAAAGATCAAAGAAATCCATCCCGATAAAAGTGGACAACATGCAAACGCTGGAGAATTGATCGCACAACTGATCGAAGCCTATGAACTGATTCAATCGGGATTATTTAGCTTTTCCCAATCGAATCAGAAAAAAACCTTTGATTACCGTGAGTTTCTGCTGGAAAAAAATGATACGCGATCAAAGGCTAAACTGATTTTTTATGACCTATTCAAGGGGCTCGAACAGGAGGCCATGGAAGTCTACTTAAACACCGAGCTCCTCTACCCAAACTTCATCATCAAATTCTTAGATCGAGACGATGCCCTCGACACGTTATTTCTACTTGCCGATGCCTTTCGCCAAGTAGGAAATTTTTGGAAAAGTATCGATATACTCCTTTTCTTGGCAGAAGAAGAAAAGAGAAAGCCCTATTTTCGATATTTTTTTGTGGAGATTGAATTGGCAATCAGGACGATTTTAACCAAGGACGTTAAAACACTTTGGGAGCCTGCTGAACAAATTTTTCAAATAAAACGAGCATTGAAAGTTCTCCACGATCAACACGAAAAGGCAATTTTGATTAGTGCTCTTGCAGATATCTACGTTGATGCTGGCCAACTGGAAAGTGGCTTAGACTGGGTAGAAAAAGCCCTAGCTCTCTTCCCCAAAGATAGAGAGCTGAGTAAAAAGAAACGACAATTATCTCAAGCCTTGCTTTTATCAAAAAATAAGAAACATCAATCGCTTACCAACTAAGTCGGATTCTTTGTTGACCATTTAGGGCTTGAACAAGGGAGAAATTCCATCTGACGGTTCGATTATCCGAACCTAGAATTCCATTGCTTGAGATTACCGGGCGTGGTGCCTTGATACTGAGCTGAAATTGAGAATCTCGAATCATGACGAGAGGATTTGCAGTATAATCTTGAAAGATGTCGACTAAACTTTTTTCAATTTCCCCTATCGAACTTCCCTCGGGAAAAATCTCATCAATACTAATGTTAGCTGTTTTCAAGTAAAGACTGGGTTTAAGAGGGATATCGATGGAGTTATTGCTTATCCTGAATGTGGAAGAAGGAAGACCTGACAACTCATTTCTCAGAACCTGCTGCCATGATTTTAATCGGACCTGGGTCACATTTTCATTCTGATTGGACCGTGAAACTACTGAATGGACTTCAGGGTTTTGCTTTAACGAGCCAGAAATCAGGGAGGCGTCAATGATGTCACTTGGAAGACTCGAATCAAGTTCTTTTAAGTCATTCCAATATAGTTTTAATGCTTGCTGAATTTTTGATTGAACCGTGATACTAGCTTCTCCGTTAACGAAGAGCTCGATATCAATTTGCGAAGAGCAAGAAAACAAAAAAACAACGAGTCCGAACCAAAATTTCTTCAAAAGCATTCTTCTCTCCTTGGACTAAAAACAATATACTGCATAATATGAAAGCAATCATTATCGCTGCAGGTTACGGCACCCGATTCTTACCGGTTACAAAGACCATCCCCAAAGAAATGCTTCCCTTGGTTGATAAGCCATCGATTGATTTTATTCTTGATGAGTTTGAAGCCAGTGGTATTACCGATGTGCTCATTGTTTCTTCACGGCGCAAAAAAAGTTTAGAAGATTATTTGGACCGTGAAGTTGAGCTAGAAAGCGTCTTTGATCAACAACAAGCCGTATCAAAGTTACAAAAAATTAAAACACGAAAATTGAACCTTGCCTTTGTTCGGCAACAAGAGATGAAAGGAACAGGAGATGCTCTATTAACCGCTTTACCCTGGATTGGACACGATCCGGTCATCGTTGCTTACCCCGATGACATTCACATAGGTGAAGAGCCGCTTACCTTGCAGTTGATCAAGGCTCATCAACAGTACCAAGCAACCATCCTTGCCGTTATAGAAAACCCACCCCATTTGGAACGTTACGGAGTAGTTGCCTGGGAACCAGGATCTCATAAAATAAAAGACATCGTTGAAAAACCCGCTTTAGGAAAGGAGCCAAGTAAAAGCGCTTCTATTGGGAGATACCTCTATACACCAGATTTTTTTGATGCCCTTAAAGAAAGCTACCGCAATCATCAAGGGGGTGAGTTTTATCACATTGGTGCGTTGAAGGTCTTGATGAATCAAGGGCGTGTTTTTGGAGTGAAAATTTCTGGTGAACGCCGAGATACGGGTGACCCCTTGGGATACATCGAAGCCTTTTTACATCACGCCCTTGAGCGGAAAGAACTGAGAGCGGAGACGCTCAAGATCATGAAAATCCTCTACGAGAAATACGCCGAGTCTTCTGAATAAATTCGTGGCACGCGTTTTGAAACAAGACAGGTCACTTCGTAAGGAATACTCTTCATCAACTGAGCTAGGTCCCAGGCATCAGGTCCATTGGCATAAGGGCCAAATAAGATTACTTGATCCCATCGTTCAACTTGGGTTTGGTTACCTAGGTCTATCATGAATTGATCCATACAAACCCGACCACTGACTTGGTACAGTTCTTTTCCGATGCGGACAAAAGCACAATTGGAAAAAATTCGCGAGTACCCATCGGCATAACCAATTGCCACCACGCCAACGTTGGAATCGTGTTTAAGCGAATAAGTTTGACCGTAACTCAATGTTTGACCCGCCTTTAGCTTTTTGATTAGCACCACACGGCTTTCTAATTGCATGACGGGATAAAAATTCTTTCTGCTTGGATGATCAATTGAAGGAGGGTAACCATAAAGTAAGATACCAGGACGAACCATTGAATGGTAAGTGTCCGGGTGATCAAGGACTGCGCCCGAATTTGCAGCATGAATCAAAGAAGGTTCAACCCCTTCGGAACCAAGAAATTTCACAAAATCAAGAAAAAGTTGGTTTTGACTTCGAGTGGGCTCAAGCTGAGAGTTATCACTCGAGGGAAAGTGAGTCATGACCCCTTCCCAAAACAAATGAGGATAGCGTTTGATAGCCCTAGCAAGAAATGCTGCTTGATCAAGAGTGACACCCAAACGCCCCATGCCCACATCGATCTTTAGATGTAAAGGAATAGATTGGGATAAACCTCGAGAGTTATCACCAATTGCGTTTAGCATGTCCAAATCGGAAACAACGAAGGTCACATCAAGATTGAGCGCCTCAGAAATTTCATCGAACATGGGAATTCCAAGTAAAAGTATTGGAATTTTAATTTGTGCCTGACGTAATTCCCATGCTTCATGAACCGTTGCCACGCCAAGGTAGTCACATCCCTCTTGAACGAGTGTTTTAGCAATTTGAACCGCACCGTGACCATAAGCATCAGCTTTTACCGCTGCAAGAATCTTTGCATTTGAAACTTGTTTTTTGATTTGGTAAAAGTTATGCCGTAAATTGCCGAGATAGATGATTGCTCGAGTTGCCCGCATGGTTATCCCAAAAGCGGTGCTGGTTTATGGATGTCAAATCCTTGCGCGTAATCAATCCCAATTGATTTGAGAAGTTCCCTAATCACCGGCGAATAGACGTATTCAGCAATGGTATGGATTTTCATGGATCGACCAATTTTATAAACAGCTTCTACCATGGCTTGACTGATGGGATCATTGTCAAGGTTTTTAATGAAGGTCCCATCAATTTTGATGTAATCAACCGGAAGGTTTTTCAAGTAAGCAAAACTCGATAAGCCAGATCCAAAATCATCCAAACTAAAAACACAACCAATGGATTTTAATTCTTTGATAAAATTTAAGGCGTTGGACAAATTACCAACCGCGGCTGTTTCAGTGATTTCAAAACAAATATTTTCAGGCGGAACCTGGTTTTTCTTGATTTCGTGCTTTATATAATTCACCAGGCTTTCTTCAGAAAAACTTTCACCACTGAGATTAATGCTGAACATACTATCGCGCCCATGAATTTCTCTAAATTGATGAAAAAACGAAAAGGCAGTTCGAATCACCCAGCGGTCAATTTGAGGCATCAAATTATACCGCTCAGCAGCTGGAATGAAATCCAATGGTAAAATTAACTGTTCTGAGTTTTCATCACGTAAGCGGATTAGTAGTTCTTCTTTGGTTCTCAATTTTGAATTTTGATCAAGGGGGACTATCGACTGATAATAAAGGATAAAGTCATTATTTTCTAACGCCTTGGTTAATCGATTGATCCAACGCATTTCACCGCGGCGTCGTTGGAAGCGGTCCTCTTGGGTCTCATAAACCTTAATTCGATTTCCGCCCTCTTCCTTGGCAATGTAGATAGCATCATCTGCTGCTGCCAAAATTGTTTTAACGTCTTCATATTGTTGCCAGAAAGGGATCACTCCTAGGCTTGCTCTGATTTTGAAACTAATATTTTGCCAAATAAAATCGTGGGTATTTAGGGCATGTTTAATGACCCAAGCTTTTTCTAGGGCTTGCGTGCTATCGGTGTCCTCATAGAGGATGGCAAATTCATCTCCCCCAAGCCGACTTTTTGCAATGACCTTACTATCCCCAATTTTACGAATGATATCGGCCACCTGCCTCAAAAGCTCATCCCCGGCTAAATGTCCGCAGGTATCATTGATCAACTTAAATTGATCCAAATCAAGATAAATGAGAGCATGATGGCGGTCTTTGTAGCGGGTATCAAAAAAACGCTCGGTAAGAAGATAGGTAAATTCTCTTCGATTGATCAATCCGGTTAACGAATCATAGCGAGACTGATGCTCGATTTTTTGGGTAAGAACTTTTAATTGACTCACATCCCGAAACACTAAAACCCAACCGATGGGGGGACTATCGATGTCAATTCGTGTGATGGATCCTTCAACATAATAAAAAGTCCCATCAATAACCTGAAGGAGCACACGGTTGAAACTAAACTGTTTATTATCCTGAATCAGATCAAATAACCGAACAGGCATGAGGTTTTCTTCATCTACTAAAGTTAAAACTGAATTTAGGTATTGTCCAAGGATTTCTTCTTCTGTTTTGGCAAGTAGTCTTTGGGCGGTTGAGTTAATGTAGTGAATCCTTTTTTCTTTGTCTAAGGCTATGACACCGTCACTGATACCTTGTAAGGTAGCGCTTAACCAACGGTCATGATCAAGGAGTTTATGATCGATTTTGGCTTTATATAGTGCGATTTCAATCGTTGTATACAGATCACGATCCTTGAAGGGTTTGACAATATAACCAAGGGGCTGGGCTTCCTTTGCCCTTTCCAAGGTCACAGAATCAGAATAAGCAGTTAAAAATACGGTGGGGATGTTGTGTTCCTTAATTAACTCCAGCGAGATCTCCACCCCATCCTTTTCGCCATCCAGAACAATGTCCATGATCACCAAATCAATTTTTTCTGACGCTAGGGCATTAAGCACCTCACTGTAATTGGAACAAATTCCAACAACAGAATACCCCGCCTTTTCGAGACGTGTCTTTAAGTCATGCGCAATAATCTTTTCGTCTTCAACAATTAAGATACTTCCTGATGCCACCGTTTTTTACATTTCCCCTCTTATTGAATAAATAAATATATACCTGTTTAAAATTTTTGTCACGCCATCAAAAATTATCATTAAAAATTAACTATCAAACTAAAGAAGTG
>Ga0272446_1000973_pt1 | contig 43250 bp, 35 predicted proteins | sample YNPCB0061_FD_194587 | JGI IMG/M metagenome (GOLD analysis project Ga0272446, IMG submission 194587) | Hot spring microbial mat communities from Yellowstone National Park, WY, United States - YNP-CB-006-1 | ecosystem: Environmental > Aquatic > Thermal springs > Hot (42-90C) > Sediment | place...
CGCCGTGGTGGCTGTCGGTGACGGTGCCGGTGAGGGGCGACTTGGTGACGATGGCCATGCGCCCGCTCATATTGGCTTCGGTGCCGGTGAGGGGGCCGTTCATGAAGCAGAGCAGATTGTCGGGGCCGAGGGGGTCGACCTGGGGGCCGTTGGCGAGCAGGTAGCGCACGCCGAGGCCGCGGGCGCCGATGTACTTGCGGGCCCAGGACTCGGGAATGCCGCGATACTCCACCGTGCCGGCGGAGAGGTCCACGTGGGCGATCCGGTTGGCAAAGCCGCCGAGGGTCATGGGTGCCTCCTTGTGTGCGTGTGCGTGTACGCGACGAAGGTGAACGAACCATATCGGAGCGGGGGCCGGGGAAGCCGGGGTTCCTCAGGCCCCCTGGGATTACCCAATCAGGCGCGCGGGCGCCAGGGGGCGCAGGGTGCGGCGCTCCCGGCAGCCGCGCCAGACGCCGAGCTGGTAGGCGCCGAGTTCCAGCCAGTACAATCCAACGAACAAGATCAGCGGTAGCCGCGGGCGCAGGCGGTAGTAGTCGAGCACCGGCGGGGTGAGGCAGAGGAGCAGCAGCGCCGGTAGCAGGGGCCGCCAGAGCAGGGCCAGGGCCAGCAGGGGCAGGCTGTAGTAGCGGGTGACGTTGGCCCCCAGGTGGTAGAGCGCGGCCCGGTGTTGCAGCACCACCGCGGCGCCCACCCGGCCCCAGGGCAGGGGCACGCCGTGCCGCCGCAGTTCGCGCCGCTTATGGCCGATCTCGCGCGCCAGGGCGACGGCGATGCCGGCGCCGAGCAACCCGGCCAGGACCGGGGCGCTCCAGAGGGCGACCAGGGCCGCCAGGAGCGCCAGGGCCATCCGCGGGAGGGCCATGGTGCGCCGGCCCGCGGGGTGGCGCCGTTGCAGGTCGGCCTCCGAGGAGGCATAGTCGGCGCGGCGGCGCAGCAATGCCCCCAGGCGCACGCGGTGGTGATGCACCACCGCGCCCTCGGCCACGTAGCGCGCCCGCGCGCCCGTGGCCAGCGCCCGCCAGATCAAGTCAACATCCTCCCCCAGGCGCATCGCCGGGTCGAAGCCGCCGATGCGCGCGAACAAACTACGCCGGATAACCAGGTTGCACGAGGGCATGTAGCTAATCGGCTCGCCGGGGCCGACCGGCCCGCTCACCGGCCCCATATCCAGCGGCGAGCGCGCGGCCTCGAAGGCCGCCACCGGCCCCTCCGGCGGAGGAGCCAGCACCCGCCCGCCCGCGATGTCCACCCCCGGCTCGTCCAGCGCAGCCACGAGGGTGCGCAGCCAGCCCGGGGCGGCGACGCAGTCGTTATCCAGAAAGGCCAGCACCTCCCCACGGGCCAGTTCCGCCGCGCGGTTGCGGGCCGCCGACTGGCCGATGTTCTCGTCCTGGCGCAGCAGGCGGATGGGCAGCCCGGCCAGGGCCGGGGCCAGCGGCGGAGCGGAGGCGTCGTCAACCACGATCACGTCCAGCAGGTCCGCGGGGTAGTCCTGGGCCAGCAGCGACTCCACGCAGGCGCGGGTGGCCTCCGGGCGCCCGTGGGCCGGGACGATCGCCGTGACAGTGGGCAGGCGCTCCGGCGGCGGGGCCTGTTTGAGCAGCAGGCGCCGTCGGGCCAGCGCGTCGAGGAAGGCGGTGGTCGTGGGCAGCGACAGCTCGGGACGCGCGGCAACCAGTTCGAGGGCGGTGCGGCCGCCGTCGAGGGCGGCAAGGGTGTCGAAGGCCTGCTGGTTGAGGCGCAGCGCCACCAGGGGCCGCGTGGAGAGCAGCGTGCCGCCCGCCGCGTCGGGGCGCAGTTCCAACCCCTGGTTGAGCCGGTAGCGCGGGCCTTCGCCGCGCCGCAGCAGCAGGCGGGCGTTGCCGCCGCGCTCGATCCGGCTGCTCTCGCCTTCGAGCCAGAGACCGGCGGCCTCCAGGTGGCGCAGGAGGGTGGCTGGCCGGCGCCAGAGGTGCATCGGATGGCCCGCGCTGGCGTTGCCGGGCAGGTGGATGAAGAGGGCGCCGCCGGGGCGCAGGGCCGCGGCCAGGGCCATCAGGGTTGCGCCTGGATCGGGCAGGTGCTCGAAGACATCCACCGCACTGATGAAGTCGAAGGCCGCGGCGGGCAGGTCTGGCGGTCCGGGAGGCAGGTCAAGGACCTGCGCCGGCAGACCCCGCCGGACGAAGCGCCAGCGGGCATACGCATTCAGGCGCGGATTGACGTCGGCCAGGGTCACCTCCAGGCCGTGGCGGGCCAGCAACAGCCCCAGCGAGCCGATGCCGCCGCCGAAGTCGAGCGCGCTGCGGGCGTGGTGGGCCAGGGCGGCCTCCAGGGCCTCGACCTGCACCAGGGCGCTGTCGTCCTGCGCCAGGGCGTGCCACCAGGTCAGGTCATAGAGGTAGGCGTCGCCGTCGCGGTAGAAGGCGGTAATGGCCGCCGGGGTGGCGGGGGCCCGTTCCAGCCACACTCGCGCCAGTTCACCGGCGGCCCCGCGGCAGCGGGCTTCCACCTCCTCCGCCGGCCGCTCCAGAAAGGCGGCCAGTTCGGTCACCAGGCTGCGCGCCAGGTCGGGCTGCCCGGGGAGGGTCAACGCCGCGGCCCAGAGCTGGCGGCGGTCGCGCTGAACTGTGGGAGACGCTGTCATCATGCGAGCAGTTCCTTTGCCAGCGCGCCGGCCCGGGCGTCGAGATAGCGCTCGCCGCGGGCGGCGCGGGCGCGGGACGGATCGCCAAGCACGCCGTTGGGCGTCACCGCTTTGAGGCCCAGGCGTTGGAGCGTATCCACAACCGTTGCCATCGCGCCGCGATAGCCGGCCTCGGCGGCCTCGGCGCGCACCAGGTCGGGGCGCAGCCAGAGCAGTTCGGAGGTTTCGCCCTCGCCAGCGTGGAGACCGAACTCCTCGGGGGCGATCCCCGCCTCGGCAGCCACGGCGAGCGCCGCGTCGTCGGGCGCAAGGGTTTGCGCGGGCAGCCAGACGCGCAGGTCGGGCAGTTCGCGGCGCAGGCGTTCGACGGCCAGGGCCAGGGCCTGCCCGTTGCCGCCGTGGGCCGAGAGTAGCACCAGCCGGGTGACGCCCCAGGCGGCCATGCGCCGCGCGCAATCCACGATCACGGCGGCGAGGGTGGCGGCGTCGAGGCTCAACAGGCCGGGGAAGCCCGCGTGCTCGTCCGAGCAGCCAATGGGCAGGACGGGCGCCACCAGCGCCCCCGGCAGCCGCGCCGCCAGGCGCCGGGCCAGGGCCTCAGCGCGGAGCGTGTCCGTGCCGAGGGGCAGGTGCGGCCCGTGTTGCTCCGTCGCCCCCAGAGGCAGAATGACCGTGTCGGCCCCCCCGGCCACGGCGCTGGCCACCTCGGGCCAGGTCAGATGGGCCAGGTCGGGCCAGGTTGGTGACAGGGTATCCATGGCTTAGGTATGTTTTAGACCCGGATCTCCCAGCTTGACCGTTGCTCCACGGCCCCGTATGACTGGTCTGTGGAGATGTCGAGCTGTGGAGGTGTGGCGGTGTCGAGGCGTGGAGCCACGGTCAAGCTAGAACACCTGATCCGAAAATATGCCTCAGGCATGGTTCAAACTCGCGTGACAATCTGGCCTTCACCTCCACACCTCCACACCTCCACACCTCCACACCTCCACACCGCCAGTCTGTAGAGTTGTGGAGCAACGGTCAAATTGGCATAGCCGCTGCCGGACGAAGTCTTACACAAATCCCCGTTCGCGGAGGAACTCGACCAGCGCATCGGCCATCTGCTCGGGAGGACCTTCCAGCACCTTGCCGGATTTGCGGGTCACGCCGGCGGTAATGATCTGCGTAATGCGCTCGTGGGCCGGGCGGGCGCTGTCGGGGGTGAAGATCGGGCGCGTGCGCGGGCGCGGCGGCGTCACCATCCGCGCGGTCGCGGCAGGGAAGGCCAGGTCGGCCGGCTCCAGCCCCAGATCGTCAAGTTCGCTGACGGGAATGGCGGCGCGCTCGGCGCGCATCAGCCCGGTGAGGCTGGCGTGGCGCAGGCGGGCGATGCCCGTTTCGACGGCCAGGACGGCGGGCAGGCGCACCTCCAGTTCCTCGCGCGCCCCGCGGTCGAGGCGCCGCTGCACCCGCGCCAGATCGTCTTCCACGGTGATCTGGGTGACATCGCAGACCACCGGCCAGTCGAGGAACTCGGCGAGCAGCGCGGGAACCTGGCCGCTGCCCTGGTCGCTGCTACGGGCGCCGCAGAGCACCAGATCGGGGGCCTCGCCGCGCTGCAACCACGCGGCCAGGAGCAGCGCAGTCTGCGCCGGGGCCTGGAGCGGGAGGAACGACGCCCAGAGGCGCTGCGCCTCCGTCGCGCCGGCGGCGAGCGCCAGGCGCAACACCGCGTCGGCAGCGGGTGGGCCGACGGACAGCGCGCTGACGTGGCCCTCCGCGCCGGCCAGTCGCAGGGCCACTTCCAGAGCCGCCGTGTCGGCCAGGCCGGCGATGTAGAGCATCCGGCGCGCATCGAGGGCCGCGGTCAGCGGATCAACCTCGACCGTGGCCGGGTCGGGCACCTGTTTGAGACAGACGGCGATACGCATTATGCCTCCCTGAAGGTAACCCCATAGCCGCCCCGCGGGTACGACCACTGAATGGCCCCCTCCTGATTACAGGCGATGTAGCAGGTCCCGCACTCGAAGCACTCCTCGTAGTTGAAGAGAATGCCTCCATCGTCCAGCGGCACGAAGAGGTTGGCCGGGCACACATAGACACAGGCGCGCACGGAGCACGTGTTGCACACCGCGGCGTTGACCACGATGTGCGGCCGGTCGTCCACCTTGAAGCGCACCGTGCGCATGCGTTCTTCGAGAGGAATGCTCACCATCCGAATGACCTCCCTGCTTGCCAGGCATCCTGGAGCATATGCACCGGCGAGATATTGGCGCGACGGAGCGTATCGAGGGCGATGGGCAGGAGCTTGCGTTTGGGGCCGCCGTTGACGCGGAAGACCTGTTCGGCGCCGGCGGCGATGAGTTCCGGGTAGAGGTTCTGGAGGCGCGGGCTGTTGACCAGCCCCGGCGCGTGGCGGTAGTTGGCGAAATCCGTCAGGACGTGACGCGCGCGCAGGCGTTCGAGGTAACGGGCCAGCGAGCGGGCCGAGAAATCGCCCTCGCGGTGGGCGGCCACGGCCGTTTCGCCGGCGGCGATGCCCGACTGGACGGCGTAGTTGATGCCTTCCAGGTACAGCCCGGCCACGAAGCACAACGCCGCCGCGTCGCCCGCCACCAGCATACCGTCGGTGTAGAGCTTCGGCAGCATGTTCCAGCCGGCTTCGGGGATGACGTGGGCCGAGTATTCGCGCACCCTGCCGCCGCGCACCAGTGGGGCCACCGAGGGGTGGCGCTTGAAGGTCTCCAGCAACTCGTAGGGGCGGCGCTTGTGCTCGGCCAGCGAGGAGATCTGCCCGATGACGCCCAGAGAGAGGCTGTCGCGGTTGGTGTAGAGGAAGGCGCCGCCGCTGACCTCTTCCGTGATCGCCCCGATGTACTCGATCGCCAGGCCGTCGTTGTCGTAGAGGTGAAACCGTTCGCGAATGGTGGCCTCGTCGAGGGCCAGCACCTCCTTTACGCCGAGCGACATCTCGTGGGCGTGGAACTCACGTTGCAGGCCGGCGTTCTTGGCCAGGAAGGAATTGGCGCCGTCACAGGCGATCACCACATCGGCGCGCAGGTCGCCCTCGTCGCGGCGCACGCGCACCCCTACCACCTGATCGCCCTCCCAGAGCACCTCGTCCACCACCGCGGCGTTGAGCAGGAAGGCGCCCGCGGCGACGGCCTGGTCGGCGAACCAGCGGTCGAACTTCGGGCGCAGGATGCTGAAGCCGTTGTAGGGCGGCTCGGCGAAGCGGGTGGTGCGAAAGTCTAGTGCCACCGAGGTCTCGGCGGTCATAAAGGCGAGGACGCGGCGGGTCAGGTAGCGTTCGACGGGGGCCTGTTCCCACCAGTTGGGGATCAATTCGTGCAGGACGGCGCTGCCGTAGAAGGCCGCGCCGGAGACGTTTTTGGAGCCGGGGTACTCGCCGCGCTCCAGCAGCAGCACGTTCAGCCCGGCGCGGGCGGCCACCAGGGCGGCGGCGCTGCCGGCCGGCCCGGCGCCGACGACGATCACATCGAAACGCTCGGCGCCCGGGCGCGGGGCGCTGCGCCGGTGCCGGGGTTGGGGCGCGTCGTGGGGAGTGACGCCGTTCTGCATGCCGATCAGGCGGTGCACCCGCCGCACCAGCGCCAGCGAAGCCTCTTTGCTCAAGAAAGCCATAGCGCATCCTTCAGGCCGCCACCTGGCGGCTGTGGTCGTTGTCTTGCGTCTCTTGCCGCGATTGCGGCGCCAGGCGTTCCAGCAGGGCCGGAATGAGGCGCCGCACGTCGGCCACGATGCCCAGGTCGGCCAGGCCGAAGATGGGGGCGGTGCGGTCGAGGTTGACGGCGATCACCGTCTCGCTGCCGTTCATGCCCGAGGTGTGCTGGCTGGCCCCCGAGATGCCCAGGGCCAGGTAGAGTTTGGGGGAGACGATCTTGCCGGTGGTGCCGATGAAGCGATCGGCCGGCAGCCAGCCCCGGTCGGAAATGACGCGCGTGCCGCCCACCGCCGCCTGGAGCCGGTTGCCCAGTTCCCAGAGTTGCGCCACGCCCTCCGGCCCGCCCAGCCCCAGGCCGCCGGCGACGATGCGCTCGGCCTCGCGCAGGTCAACCGTGCGCGGGTCGGCCGGAATGGTGCGGACGGGCCGGTCGCGGAGGCGGGCGGCGTCAATGGTGGGATGGACGTGGCTCACCTGGGGGCGCCGGCGCACGTCGCCCCGCCCGATGCCGCGCGCGTTGGGCGCCAGGGTGGCGCAGATGACCGTCGCCCCGGGGCAGACCATGTGCTCATGGCGCGCCCCGCCGTAGGTGGGGCGCACGAACACGAACCCGGTGCCGTCCTGGCGCACTTCCAGGCAGTGGCTCACCAGAGGGGCGTGCAGGCGCAACGCCAGCCGGGGCAGCCATGCGCGCATGTGGCTGGTGTCGGGGGCCAGGAGCAGCAGGCCGCCGTAGGAGCGCTGGCTCAGGGGCCGGATCACCGGCTCCAGCGCCGCCAGCCAGGCGTCGGCGCTGGCCTGGGCCAGGGCCTGGTGTTCGATCAAGGTCACCTCGTCGGCCCCGTGAGCCGCGAGGGTGGCGGCCTGTTCCTCGAGGCCGACGCCCGGAAGCAGCGCCCGCACCCGCAGGTCGCGCGCGCCGGCCAGGTCGCGGGCCTCCTCGACGCACTCCAGCGTAGGCCGCGTCACGGCCCCGTGCTCGGTCTCGGCGATTACGACGATTTGCATAGCTGATTCCTGTCAACGCATCACGACCGGATGGCGCCTTCCTGGGGGCGCCAGGCCGTCCCGGGCCTCCCCGGGGCGGGGGCACGGGGCAACCTGGTCGCCCCACCCCCGCCTACAAGGCCCGTCCGACCCGTTCGCCCTCGATGATCGCCGCGTGGGCCCGGCGCGGGGCCAGGGCGTCGCCGATGCGGTGCAATTCGGGCACGCGCCCCTTCAGCGCGAAGTACAGCCCGGCGTCGGCGCGCCGCTGCACTGCCAGCACGATCGTGTCCACTGGATCGAAGGTGATGATCTGCCCGCTGTAGTTGTGGACCGCGGTGACCAGGCCGTTGGCGGCGTTGAGCACCGAGACATTCGGTGTGCAGACGATGTTGAGTTGTCGGGCGCGGCGGTACCAGTTTTCGAGATCCAGGGTGACGCCGAGGTCCTGGCCCACGTAGAGCGTGGGAGTGACGATCTCGACGCGGCAGCCCTGCTCGGCCAGGTACTCGGCCACGCTGGTGGCCTCGTGAAAGCCCAGGCGATCGATGATCATAACCCGCTTGCCCGGGGTGACCCGTCCGGCGAGGATGTCGGTGACATCGGCCACCTCAGGGCCATCGGCGCCGGGGAAGGCGTTGCGGTCGGGCGTGGAGCCGGTGGCGATCACCACCGCGTCGGGTTGCCCGGCCAGGACCATGTCGGCGTCGGCGGTCACGCCGGTGCGCACGGTGACGTCGAGCTGGTGCAGTTCGTGGAGCAGGTTGCGCACCAGGTCGCCAAACTCGGCCCGGTTGGTCACCTTGACCGCCAGATTGACCTGGCCGCCCAGTTCGGGTTGCCGCTCGTAGAGCGTGACGCGATGGCCGCGCCGGGCGGCGATGACGGCGGCCTTGAGGCCCGCCGGCCCGCCGCCGACCACGGTCACCCGTTTGGGGCGCGGGGCGGGCTTGAGGGTGCCGATACCCAGTTCCTTCTCGCGACCGGTCGCGGGCGTCTCGATGCAGCCCATCCAGCGGTTCAGCCCCATGCGCCCGACGCACTCCTGGTTGCACGAGAGGCACAGGCGGATATCCTCGACGCGGTTCTCGCGCGACTTGCGGGCGAACTCGGGGTCGGCGATCTGGGCGCGCACGATCCCCACCAGGTCGGCGTGGCCCTCTTGCAGCACCCGCTCGGCCTGGATGGGGTCCTTGATGCGGCCCACGCCGATCACCGGGAGCCGCACCGCCTTGCGGATGGCCGAGGAGATGAACAGGGCGTAGCCGGGGGGGATGTGCATCGAGGCTTCGATCATGTAGAGAGTGTGGGTCGCGGTGCCGATGCTGGTATTGATGTAGTCAATCAGGCCATCGGCCTCCAGGATGCGCGCCGCGGCCACGGCCTCGTCGAGTACGATGCCGTCGCGGATCAGTTCATCGCCGCAGAGGCGCACGCCGAGGACATAGTCGCGCCCGACACGGGCGCGAATGGCGGCGATGATCTCGCGCAGCAGGCGCATGCGCTGCTCCAGCCCGCCACCGTAGCCGTCGGTGCGCAGGTTGTTGTGGCGCGAGAGGAACTGGCGCACAATCGAGGAGTGCGAGCATTGCAGTTCCACCCCATCGAAGCCGCCGAGCTGAGTGTGGTAGGCCACCTGGGCGTAGCCGGCGATAATCTCCTGAATATCTTCCAGTTCGACCGCCTTGGGCACCTCGCGGAACATCGGATCGGCCACCGACGAAGGCGCCCATGCCGGCAGGCGGGTGAACATGCCGCTGCTCTGGCCGCCGTTGTGGTTGATCTGCGCCAGGATGGGCGTGCCCTCGGCGTGGACCGTGGCGGTGATCTGGCGGTAGCCGGGGATCACCGCCGGGTTGAAGGCGTGGATCAGCTTTTCATAGGGATGATCGGTGGGATGGGTGGAGTGCTCCTCGGTAATGATCAGCCCCGCCCCGCCGCGCGCCCGTTCGCGATAGTAGTACACGTGGCGCTCGGAGGGCATGTACCCTTCGGCGTAGTTCGTGAGGTGCGCCGAGAAGACGATCCGGTTGTTGAGCGTCAGGCTGCCGACCTTGATCGGCGTGAACAACAGACGGGCGCCCTGGTTCATCTCACACCGCCCTTCCAGCGCGATAGCCTTCGAGCACGGCCTGGCTGATGCGCCGCGGGGCCACGCAGTCGCCCGCGCGGTACAGGGCGGGCATGCCCTCGGCGCCGAACCCCGCTTCCTTCAGGTTGAAGTAGAGCGTCTCATCGGGCCGGTCGTAGGTTACGTCAACGATCAGGTCCACCTGCTCGATACGCTCCTCCTCGCGGCTGAAGCGATCAACCATGATCAGCGTCCGGTTGGTGACCCGCACGGCCTCGCGCTGGGGATGGAAGATCACCCCTTTGCTCCAGGCCCGCTGGTTCCAGGCGGTCAGTTCCTGGGTGGCGGTGAGGCGCTGACCGCAGAACATATCGCGGGTGACGATCTCGACCTTCCAGCCCTTGTGCACCAGCCACTCGGCCACGGCCATCCCGTCGTGGTCGCCGATCTCGTCGAGCACCACGGCCTTGCCGGTGGGGGGCAAGGGCGCCCCGCCGAGCACGTCGCGCTCGTTGAGCACCGGCACGCTATTGTCGAAGTCTACGCCGGGATAGAGCACCGGGACGCCGCCGACGGCGACGATCACCGCGTCGGGCAGTTCGGCGCGCACGGTCTCGAAGGTGACCGTCACGCCCAGGTGGATCGTCACGCCGAGCTTGCGGATCTGCGCTTCGAGCCACTGGCCGATCAGTTCGAGGCGCTTGCGCCCCGGTTCGGCGGAGGCCAGGAGCAGGGCGCCTCCCAGGGTCTCGTTCTGCTCGTAGAGGGTCACGCGGTGGCCGCGCAGGGCGGCGACACGAGCGGCCTCCATCCCCGCCGGGCCGCCACCGATGACCATCACGCGCTTCGGGCGCACCGCCGGGGGCAGGGTGGCGAACTCGGCGTGGGCCTCGTGGCCCGCGGCGGGGTTGATCGAACAGCTCAGGCGCGGATTCTGCACGCTCTGCACCACACAATCCTGGTTGCAGAGGATGCACTGGCGCACGTCCTCGGCGCGCCCGTCGCGCACCTTGCGCGGCAGATCGGGGTCGGCGATCAGCGCGCGGGTCATCTTCACCGCGTCGGCCCGGCCCTCCACCAGCACCATCGCCGCCTGCCGCGGGTCCACAATGCTGCCCTGGGCAAAGACCGGTATCTGCACGGCCTCCTTGATCTCGGCGGCCAGGTGCAGGGCGTAGCCGGGGGGCATGTACAGCCCGGCGCGGATGAGGTGGGGGGTGTAGATGCTGCCGCTGGTCACGCTGAGGTAGTCGATCTGGTGTTCGCTACTGAGGATGCGGGCGATCTCGGCGGCGTCGCCGGGCTTGATGCCCGCCCAGGGGGCGTGCTCGTCGCCGCTGAGGCGCAGGCCCACCACCGCCTCGTCGCCGACAGCCCGGCGCACCGCGGCGATCACCTCGCGGGCGAAGCGCAGCCGGTTCTCCAGCGGGCCGCCGTACTCGTCCTGGCGCTGGTTGGTCAGCGGAGAGAGGAACTGGCGCACCAGGCTCTCGGGGCCGGCGTTGATCTCCACCCCGTCGAGACCCCCTTCGATGGCGTAGTGCGCCGCCGTGGCGAAGCCATCAATCACCGCGGCAATGTCCTCCGGCTCCATCTCCTTAGGCACTTCGCGACTGTTGACCTCGGGGATGGGCGAGGGCGCCCAGAGGGCCGCCTGGGAGTAGTGGCTGGTGCCCTGCATGCCGCTATGGGTCAGTTGGGCCAGCACCACCGGGCCGTGGGGCCGCAGGGCCTCGGCGATCATCTGGTAGGTGGGGACGATGCGTTCATCGTAGCCGAAGATCGCGTACTCGTACGGCCAGTCGGAGGGGTGCACCACGCTGCCTTCGAGGACGATCACCCCGGCGCCGCCGCGGGCGCGCGCCGCGTAGTAGGCGGCGTGGCGCGCATCGAAGCGATTGTGGCGCGCGAAGTTGGTCTGGTGCGCGGCGAAGACGATCCGCGAGGGCGCCGTTTTCCGTCCCAGGCGCAGGGGTTGGAACAACGGGGCGAAGGGTTCGGCCATGGTCTCCTCATTTCCAGAAGCGCCTACCACTGCTGCAAGGGGATCAGCCCCGCGCGCAGCGTCGTCGTGTCGCCACCGAAGATACAGTCGGGATCGGGGTCGTCGAGCGAGCGTCCGGTGAAGTGTTTGACGGCCATGCAGCCGCCGTGACACAGGGCATAGGCGTTGCACTGCTGGCACGCGCCGCCTACCTGCCACTGCCGCAGGTGGGTGAAGAGCGGGGCGTGCCGCCAGATGTGGGTAAAGCCCCCCGGCGCGCGCACGTTGCCCGCCGAAAACTCCGGCGCCAGCACGAAGGGACAGGCGTACACCTCGCCGACGGGGTCCACGCAACAGACGATCCGCCCGGCGCCGCACATGTTCAGGCCATCGATCGGCGTGCCGTACGCCGAGAGATGGAAGAACGAGTCGCCGGTCATCACGTCAGGGTGAGCCAGGAGCCACTCGTAGAGGGCGCGGTTCTGGGCGTGGGTCGGGCGCATATGCTCCCACACCTCCGCGCCGCGCCCGGAAGGTCGCAGGCGGGTGACGCGGAGGTGCGCGCCATAGCGTTGGGCCAGGGCGTAGAGGTCATCGAGTTGATGGGCGTTCTGGCGGGTGACGACGGTGTTGATCTTGAAGGGAACGCCCTCGGCCGCCAGCAGTTCCATCGCCCGCAGCGCCCGCCGGAAGGCGCCAGTGCCGCGCACCGGGTCGTTGGTCTCGGCGGTGGCGCCATCCAGGCTGATCTGCAGATCGAGGTAATCGCGGGCGGCGATCCAGGCCGCGGCGGCGGCGTCAATCAAGGTGCCGTTGGTGCTGAACTTGACCCCGATGCCCCGTTCCAGGCAGTGGTCCATCAACGTGAAGAAATCGGGCCGGCTCATCGGCTCGCCGCCGCCCACATTGACATAAAACACCTTCATCGCCGCCCACTCGTCGATCAGGGCGCGGGCCTCGGCGGTGCTCAACTCGCCGGCGTGGGGCCGGCCCGACGACGAAAGGCAATGGACGCAGCGCAGGTTGCAGCCGTAGGTCAGCTCCCAGGTGAGGCAGATCGGCGCGTCCAGCCCCTGGCGGAAGATTTCGTAGGTCATGGCGATCCTTACACTGGTACGGGCGAACGAGGTTTCGCGCACCTGTTCACACCCGGGGTACCCCATGCGTCTGGAAGCGCGGGCGTCTCGCTCTCGTCGCGTCTCCGCGGGCAAGCTGCCCGCGCTCCCGGGAGTAAAGGTGAACACGTACGGTTTCGCCCCAACGTCACCGATCCACCACCAGCCAGCAGCCGTGCAGTTCAAAGGTCTGAAAGCGCCCGCCGAGTTCGCGGCCCAGGATCTCCAGCCGTCCGGTGGTAAAGGTCTGGCGGTGGCCGAAGCGCGGATCGGGCTGCTCCTCGAGCGGCACGGTCACGATCAGGCGCCGGGTGGTGAGTTGCCAGAGGGCGCGCAGGGCGGTCAGGGTTTGCTCCGGCGCCAGATGCTCCAGGACGTGCACGCAGGTCACGGTATCGAAGCGCCCCAGACGCGCCAGGTCATCGCCGAGCAGGTCGGCGACGGTGAACCTGACGCTGGCCAGCCCGGCGCGGCGGGCATAGGCATTGGCGAAGCCCACCAGGGCGGCGTCGAGGTCGCAGCCGACGATGGTGTCGGGCCGGTCGTCGCGACGAGCCAGGAGCAGGGGCAGGAAGCCGAAACATGTGCCGGCGTCGAGCAGGCTCGCGCCGCGCGCCAGGCCCATCAGCCGGCGGTAGATCGCTCCGAAGGGGCCGATAAAATCGGGCGTCGGCTGATCGCTCTGCATGGCCCGTTCGAGGGCCGCCAGCGAGTTGACATAAAAACGATGCCAGGCGCGGCCCTCGTTGCCGTCCATCGAGCGCACGATCGCCCCGACGCACTGTTCAAAGAGGCTCTGCTGGTCGTGGGCGAAGGGGTCGTCCACGGGCGACGCTTCCGGCAGGCGCCCGCGGGCGGCGCTCAGCAGGGGCAGCAGTTCGTTGGCCACATAGAAGCCCAGGTTATTGTCAATCTGCTCGGGGGGGAAGGTATGCACCACCACCAGTTCCGGGCCGGCGATCGAGGTGTGCGGGGCCGGTTCCAGGCGGTACACGGTAAAATGCTGGCTGCCGGCCGTGGCGGGGAGGTTCGCGGCCAGACAGGCGGTAAGGGCGGCGTGGCGCCAGGGTGACAGCACCAGGGGGATCATGGCTATCTCCGGTTGGCAAAGGAGCTACGCACCAGGTTCTCGGCCACGCGCCCCAGTTGATCCAGGTTGCGCACCACTTCGACCTTGTGGCAGATCGGCGCGTAGGTGGGCATATCCGACGCGCCGAGGCTCCAGCTCCCGCGGGACTCGGGCGTCAGCCAGATCACCTGTTTGCAGCGCCGGCGCAACTCTTCCAGGATCCAGGCATTGGGCGGGTTGCGATTACCGCGCCCATCGCCCAGGATGATCAGCGTGGTGCGGCTGGTGGCCGCCGAGCGGTAGCGCTCGTAGAAGATCTCCAGCGCCCGGCCGTAGTTGCTATTTTCTTCGGTATTGATAATCTCGCCACTGAAGACGCGATCGATCGTCTCTTCCAGGCTGGAGCGTTCGATCTCCGCGCTGATTTCGGCCAGGTCGCTCACAAACACAAAGCTCCGCACCCGGCTGAAGAGCGATTGCAGGCTGTAGACCAGGTGGAGCATAAAGCGCGCCGTGGTGCGCACCGAGAGGCTGACGTCGCAAATCACCGTCAGGCGCGGGCGCTCCTCGCGCTGGGTGGAGAGCACCGGGAAGAAGGGCACCCCGTCGTACTTCAGATTGCTGCGAATGGTGCGCGAGACGTTGATCCGCCCGCGGCGGTTGGCGGTTCTGCGGTAGGAGAGCGCGCCGCGCATCTGCCGGCCCAGGCGGCGGATGATCTCGTCCATCTGCCGGCGCTCGTGGTCGTTGAAGCGGTAGCTCCGGCGGGGCCGGGGCGGGGCCGCGCCGGCGTCGCGGGGGCGCTGCAGCGCGGCGTCGCGGGCGCGGTAGCGCCGCAGCAATTCCGGCAGTTGCGAGAGCCCCCCGGCGAGGCGGGCTTCCAGTTGCTCCAGCAGGTCCTCGTCCACCTCCAGCGCGCGCAGATCGGCAAGCAGGGCCGCGACCGCGCCGCCGAGATCGATCTCGTCGCCGGGGTCGCCCAGGCTGAGTTCCCCGCCGCCCGGCATGCCGGGGTTCTGGCGGGCGTTGACATGGAAGGTCGGCTTATAACCCGTCTCGCTGCTGTCCTTGCGCTGTTGCAGCAGCAGGTGCTGCCCGAAGAGGGAGAGGTCAACGCCTTCATACTCGGGCGTCACCGGGGCGCGGGTGCTGCGATCGGTGTCCATCTCGACGGGGGCAAGCTCCGCGCGCGCCCCCTCCGCCGCCGTGGGGGCCTCGGCGCCGCTCTCGTCGGGCAGCAGGGCGACGGACGCAGTGCCCGGCGCCGCGGGAGAGGCCCCGTTGCCGGACGCCGGCAGGCTGAAGAACAGGTCAAACAGCCGGTCAAACTCGGCGATGGCCTGGCACTGCTTCACCAGCGTGCTGCGGAGCGCCACACGCACCGTCTCGCGGTCATCGAGGCCCGCCAGGTCCAGCGCCTGGAGGGCGTCAATCGCCTCGGCCGGCGAAACGGCGATGCCGTGGCGTTTCAGCAGCGCGACGAAGCGCGTGATTGGGACGTCCATGCCTACTCCTCCCGGCGGGAACTGAAATAGGCCCGTTCGTTGGTGCGGTAGCGTTCCTGCTGCTCGCGCAGATCCATATTGTCGAAGGTCAGGCGCGCGGCGCCATTGGCGCCTTCGAGCAGCACGGGCAACTGGGCGCTCACCTGCTGCACATCGCGGTCGTACTTGAGGATCAATTGCAGCGTCTCTTCCACCAGTTCGCGGTTCAACTGCTCGGCGTTGAGCAGCACCAGGGCCTGAGCCCAGTCGAGGGTCTCGCTGATGCTGGGCGCCTTGCGCAGATCCATGGCGCGGATGCGGCGGATCAGGCTCACCATCTGGCGGGCCAGGCTCTCGCGCAACTCGGGCACCTTCAGGCGAATGATCTCCAGTTCGCGTTCTTCATCGGGATAGCCGATGGCCAGGTGCAGACAGCGCCGTTTCAGCGCATCGCTCAACTCGCGGGTGCTGTTGCCGGTGATGCACACCAGGGGCGGATGCCGGGCGACGATGGTGCCGATTTCGGGCACCGTCACCTGGAAGTCGCTCAACACCTCCAGCAAAAAGGCCTCGAACTGCTCCTCGGCGCGGTCAATCTCATCAATCAGCAGCACCACCGGTTCCGGCGAGGCGATCGCCTGCAGGATCGGGCGGCGCACCATGAAGTGTTCGGAGAAGAACACATCCTCGTGCTGGCGCAGGTACTCCACCGCGGCGCGCAGGTCCTCCATCTCGGCGAACAGGCTGCCGATCTTCTCGCGCAGGATCTGCGTGTAGAGCAACTGCTTGCCGTACTCCCACTCATACAGCGCCCGCGCCTCGTCCAGCCCCTCGTAGCACTGCAGGCGGATGAGCGACCGATCCAGCGCCCGCGCCACCGTCTTGGCCAGTTCGGTCTTGCCGACCCCCGCCGGACCCTCGATCAGCACCGGCTTGTTCATCTTAAGGGCGAGGAAGATCACCGTCGCCAGCTTGCGGTCGCAGATGTAGCGCTGCTGGCGCAGGAGGGTCACCACCTGGTCAATCGTTTCAAACACTGATGTATGCTCCGTGTGCTGAGAGGGGGTGTGATAGGATCTGCCGCTTGCCTGCCGCCGGTGTTTGCGGCGCGGCGGCGGGCGCATGAATGGACCGTTCGCAGCGTTCTGCCCCCCTCCCAGCCTCTCCCCACCGGGGGGGGAGCCGGACCCCCTCCCCCAGCAGGGCCGGGGAGGGGGGCAGTCACCCTCCTATGACAGGACGTACGCGGGGGGGGGGGGGGGGGGGGGGCCCCCCCCCCCCCCCCCCCCCCCATCCCCCTGTTCCCGCCTGCGGCGGCCAGTCAGCCCGGCGCAACCCCCACGGCCCTCCCGCCGCGGGCGGGCAACAACCGGTTGGTCGAGGGCCTGCGGCCCTCCACTCCTCCCCGCCGGAAGGCGACCGCGTACCTCCTGTAACGTGAAAATAGGCTCTCGAAGAGGGGTGTGGGGAAACCGGGTTTCCCCACGCCCCGCCCCGCAGGGGAATGGAGAAACCGGGTTTCCCCATTCCCCCACCCGCGGGAGGGTTTGGGAGGGCGCAGCCCTCCCAGGAACAACCGTATGTTCATTGCGGCGTTGTGCGGCAGAGCCGCATGGACGGCTGAAGTGAAAAGTATTGCGCCTACCTAGTAGTACGACTCGCGCATAGCGTGGGCCACCACCGGCCAGACCGACTCGAAGGTCACTTCGCGCGGGTTGCCGGGGGTCGAGCCATCGCCGAGGACGTGCTTGGAGACGCGGTCCACATCGTTATCGTCGCCGATGATGCGCGGGCCGCTCCACTTCTCGTAGACGCCCTTGCCCATGCGCGACTTGCTGTACTCGCCGACGCTCTTGAAGTTCGGCGGAATGCCCACATCCTTCGCCAGGCGAATAGCGGCCTCAACCGCGCGCTCGGCGGCCGAGACATCGCTCAAGCCGTCCACCTTCTCGCCCATGGCGCGGGCGATGTCGCGGTAGCGCCGGTAGTTGGCGGGCATATTGAACTCCCAGACCCGCGGCAGGGCGATAGCGTTGTTCAGGCCGTGGTGGCTGTCGTAGTAGGCGCTGACCGCGTGGGAGATCGAGTGGATGATGCCTAGACCGCCGCTGTTGAAGGCCTGCGCGCCGATGTACTGCGCCCAGACCATGTTGGTCCAGGCCTCGAAGTTGTTGCGGTTGGCCACCACTTCGCGCAGGTTCTGGGCCACCAGTTCGATACACTTCAGCGCGCCGCCGAGGCTGGCGGGGAAGTCGAGGCGCGAGACATACGGCTCGGAGCCGTGGGCCAGCACATCGAAGCCACAGAAGGCGGTCAGATCCTGGGGCATCGTCTTGAACACATAGGGATCATTGATCCCCAGGGTAACGATGCAGCTATCATCGAAGCCCAGCCACTTGCGCGGGGCGCGCTCGGACGTGGTGTCAGTGATCACGAAGGCCCAGCTCGTCTCCGATCCGGTGCCGGCGGTGGTGTTGATAGCGATGTGGGGCGGGTTCTTCTGGCGGTCCGGGTCCGACTTATTGAACCCGTCGAACTCATTGATATTGCGCCCATCGTGGGCGACCACCAGGCGCGCGCCCTTGGTTGCGTCGGTCACGCTCCCCCCGCCGACCGAGACGAAGCTGTCGCACTTCTCGCGCATGTAGAGGTCGGCGGCCTCCATGCAGTTATAGTCCTTGGGGTTCGACTCGACCTTATCGTAGATCACCACATCAATGCCCTGGTAGCGGAGCTTGCCCGCGACGTCCTCCACCAGGTCGGTGCCACGGATGCCCGAGGTCATCAGCAGGGTGCGCTTGAAGCCGAGCTTCTTCGCCTCGACGCCAACCATCTCATAGGCCCCCGGACCGATCAGCCCCCGTGGGAACGGGTGGAACTCCTTAATCGGGAACTGCCAGAGCTTGTGCGCTTCCATTCGTCTTGACTCCTTTGTTCAAGTGGCGGTGGGCGAGGCAAGGCGCCTGCCCTGAGACCCCCTCATCGGGACGTCGCCAGATCTGGCTGCGAACCGGACCGTATCTGCGCAGATGGACCGCACCAGCTCCCGCCGGCCATGCGGGAGAACGGAAAGGCTTCTGACCTTGCTTCTCTGTGGGGAGGTCTGGAGGGGCTTCGCCCCTCCGAAGGAACACGCGTTCCCTATTGGGGGCCTGCGGCCCCCAACTCCCGCTAAGAGCAGCGCAACCTTGCAGTATGCGATATAAGGTCGAGGTTGTGGAATTGCGAATCTCTAACAGGGCGGTTAGAGTATAGTTAATGTCAAAAAGTTTTGCCTACTGCCATATGGCAGGTATTTTGCGGTGAAATCTCTTTCGCACTGCGTCATAATTGCTCAGACATGGCTGCGTAGCCGTGTGCGCACCCGTTCGGGGGGGTGTGACATACCGTACTTCCTGGGAGGGCGCAGCCCTCCCAAACCCTCCCGCGGGCGGGGGTGTGGGGAAACCCGGTTTCCCCACACCTCTCTCCAGGGGACGATGTTGAGCGGATGCATTGCTCAACCACCATGAGCCGCCGGGCGGGAGTGTTGCGAGACATTGCGTCGCGCCCCTCCAGCATGCGCCAATCAGGCCCTACTCATCAGAGATTCGCAGCAACCCCATCTCGACGGCTCGCACCGCGGCATGCGTGCGGCCGCTGACGTGCAATTTGGCGATAATCTGCTCGACGTAGGCTTTCACCGTGCCGCGGCTCAGGGCCAGATCGCTGGCGATCTCGGCGTTGGTTTTCCCCCGCGCCAGCAGGCGCAACACGTCCAGTTCACGGGGGGTCAATGTCTCCGGCGCTGCTGGCGTCTGACCATAGATCTGTTTAAGCCGCGAAACTTCATCTGGCTCGCTGATCAGTGTCTGGCCCTGGCGCACCTGGCGCACTGCCTCGACCAGGGCGGCGCGGGTGATGTTCTTGAGCAGCCAGCCATCGATCCCATAGCGGGCCATCCGCGCCCGGTCCAGCCGGTCGCCCTGGGGCGAGAGGACGATCACCCGCACGCCGAGGGGCCTGATCCGTTGGGCCGCTTCGATCCCGTCGAGCGCCGGCATGCGTTCATCGAGGATGGCCACATCGGGGCGCAGCCGGGCGCAGAGGGCTACCGCTTCCTGACCATCGTTCGCAACCCCCACGACGCGCACATCCGGCTCGGCGTTCAATACCGTACACAACCCGATCCGCATCAGTTCAAAGTCATCGGCAATGACAATGCGTGTCAGGGTGTTCGCCTTGTGAGGAGCGGCGTCTTCCATGGCAGCCCTCTCCCGCCAGGCGGCGATCAGGCCGGCGCGCTCCCTGCCGCGCCGGCGGGCGGAGCAGGCGGTTCGGGGCCCTGCGGCGCGATCCTGACGATCACCCCGAGGCGCTCGAGCTGCGCCAGGGCGCGAAGGTAGCGGCCCCGCGCCGGTTCAGGGACCTTCAGCGCATCGAGCGCCGCGCCCAGGTTCACCGTGCCGTCCAGGGCGTTGAGCAGGCCAACCAGCTCGGGCGCGTGCAGGAAGTACAGCCGGCGGTTGTCGTAGCGGTAGATCAACCCGCCAAAGCGCTCGGCGCGGATGGCCGCGTAGGGCGCGAGCCGGTAGGTCGCGGTAAGTTCCATCGGTTGCCTGCCTTTGCTCCGGCTACGTCGGACACTTGACCATCTGGCCCGCATCAACCTTAAGCTCCAGGCCGGTGACATAGCGCGCCTCGTCGGAGACCAGCCACAGGGCGGCGTTGGCGATGTCCTGCGGGTCCACCAGGGCCACGGGCAACAGGTTATCCTCGCGCAGTTGGTCAACCAGTTCCTGGCGCAGCATCCCGGCGGCCCGGGCCATGCCGGTAATCAATGGCGTATCCACGCCAGTCGGGTGAATGGTATTGACCGTAATGCCGGCGTGGGCCACTTCGAGCGCCAGGCTGCGGGCCAGTCCCACCACGCCCCACTTCGCCGCGCAGTAATGGGCCAGCCCCGCCATACCCTTCAGCCCCGCCACCGACGAGGTCATCACGATGCGCCCGCCCCGCCCGCGCTCCAGCATATGGGGCACGACATACTTGACTGCCAGCCAGGCGCCCTTCAGGTTGACATCGAGCATGATGTCCCACCACTCCTCGGTGATGTCCCATGCGGCGGCCATATCGGCGACGCCGGCGTTGCAGATCAGGATGTCGATATGCCCGAAGGTATCAATGGTTTGCCGGACAGCCGCCTCCATCTCGGCAGCGTCGCGCACATCGGCGGTCAGGCTCAGGCAGCGGCGGCCCAGGGCGCGCACCTCCGCGACGGTTATCTCGAGGTCCTCGGCGGTTGCCAGGTGGTAGCGCGGATAGGGCAAATCGTGACAGATATCCAGCGCCGCGATATCGGCCCCGGCGCGGGCCAGGGTCAGGGCATGCGCCCGACCTTGCCCGCGGGCCGCTCCGGTGATCAGGGCAACTTTCCCTTCGAGTCGCTGCATGGTTGCTCCTTCGGCGCTGCGCGCGCATCAAAGGCCTCCTCTTGGAAGGGCTGCGCCCTCCCAAACCCTCCCGCGGACGGGGGGTGGGGAAACCCGGTTTCCCCATCCCCCTGCGCACGGGCTGCGCCCTCACCTTTCTGCGGGCGGGGGGGTGGGGGAACCTGGTTCCCCCATGTTCACGTTAGTACACGCCGCACATCCCGTCAATGCTCACTTCTTCGACCACCAGTTCGGCCAGGATCTCTGGCGCGTCCTCATCGGTCAGGGGCGTCTCGGCCACATCAACCGGCGCGATCGCTTCCTGGATCGCGGCGCCTGCCTCGAGTTCTTCCCGGGCGGTCGGGGTAGCTTCCATACGGAACCTCCTTCGCTCGCGCGCCACGCGGCATAGCATACCCGCGGGCGCTTCATCGAATGACGATGGACTTGCGGTAGATCTGGGTAGCTTGCACTGTAGCAGAAACCCTGGCCTGTGTCACCCCCTGACCGTGCAAAGCTCCCCTGAACGACCGGTGAGAATGATCCCCTGTCCAACTAGACAGGGTGAGCGAAAAAACCTATAATCCAGGCTATACCCGGTTACTTCGGCAACCTATGATGGAGGATGCGCGGCGCCGCGCACACGCGACGTGTTGGGTGATTGGCATCGCGGACATGCTGCCCGGATCGCGCCTTGTGGCGGCAGGCGCTGCGAGCGCGTATCTGAGCATACCCGGCACAGCGCCTGGCCAGGATGGCTTGTATGCAAGTTTGCAAGTTTACGCTCCCCGAGATTATCGTAGGCTGCGGCGTGCTCGAGCAGGCGGGCAAGGCCGCGCGGCGGCTCGGCGCCACCAGGGTGCTGGTGGTGAGCGACCCCGGCATCATCGCCGCCGGCTGGCTGGAGCAGATGCTCCCGGCTATCGAGCAAGAGGGCCTCGATTTCGCGATCTGGACCGGTGTGACGCCGAACCCCAAGGACTACGAGGTCGAAGCCGGGGCGGCCTTCTACCGGGCGCAGCGCTGCGACGCCCTGGTGGTCCTTGGCGGCGGCAGTTGCATTGACGCCGCCAAGGGCATCGCGGTGCTCAGCACCAACGGCGGGCGCATCCACGACTACGAGGGGATCGACCGCATCACCCGGCCCCTGCCGCCGCTGGTCGCCATTCCCACCACCGCTGGCACCGGGGCCGATGTTTCCCAGTTCGCGGTGATCACCGACACGCGCCGGCGCATCAAGATGACCCTGATCAGCAAGTCGCTCATCCCCGACATCTCCCTCACCGACCCGCTGTTGCTCACCACCAAGGATGCCTGGCTCACCGCCAGCACTGGAATGGACGCCCTGACCCACGGCATCGAGTCCTACGTCTCCCTCGCCGCGACCTTTCTCACCGAGGTGCATTCCCTGCGCGCCATCTCCCTGGCCGTCGCCGGCTTGCGTCGCTCCGTCGCCAGCCAGTCCGATCTCGAGGCCAAAGAGATCATGGCCCGCAGCAGCCTCCACGCCGGCATGGCTTTCTCCAACGCCATTCTGGGGGCCACCCACGCCATGGCTCACCAGGTCGGCGGGTTGCTTGACCAGCCCCACGGCGAACTGAATGCCATTCTGTTGCCCACCGTGATGGAGTACAACCTGCCCGCCTGTCCCGAGCGCTACGCGACCATCGCCGAGGCCATGGGGCTGCCCGTCGCCGGTCTGCCGCCTATGGAGGCCGGGGCTATGGCCATCGAGGCCGTGCGCGCCCTCGTCGCCGACGTGGGTCTGACCAGGGGCCTGGCCGACCTCGGGGTAAAGGAGCGCGACCTGCCCACCCTGAGCGCCAATGCCATGCACGATGCCTGCATGGCTACCAACCCGCGCGAGGCCAGCGTCGAGGCGGTGATGGAACTGTTCTACGCGGCAATGTGAGGTCGCCGTATGGAAGATAGCGCACGCGAGCATCTGCTGGAGAGCCTGATCGGGGTGAGCGCCTCTCGCCGCACGTACTACAGCGAGTACCGCGAGAACGAACGCCGGCTCGACCGGGCGATTGCCTCGGTGGCGATGATCTCGGGCGCCCTGTGCAACACCACCAGCGGCGTGGCATGTCTGGCCCAGGCGGTGGTCGAGGTTGCCCTGCAGCACTTCGACGCTTCGCTGGCCGTGCTGGTGCTCAAGGCCCCCGAGACCGCCCGCTGGGGCATGCGCCGCACTGCCCGCGGGGTCGAGCCGCTGGATGCCGGCGCCGATCTTGCCGGGATCGAGGGCGCCATCGCCCAGGTGCTCGGCCAGCACGGCCTGGTGATGCACCCCGCCGGGGATGGAACGAGCGTCCTGGGCGCGCCGATGTTGTTGAGCGACCGGGTAGTCGGCGCGCTGGCGGTGGTGCTGCAAGCCGGCTTCGCTATGGACGAGCGCGAACTCTCGGTGCTGCGCACCCTGGCCAACCAGGCCGCCGTGGCGGTGGAGAATGCCCGCCTGTACGAAGAGAGTGAACGCCTGCGCGCCCGGGCCGTGGCGCTCTACGAAGACGCCCTGCGCCAGAAGACCGAACTGGAGCAGAAGAACCGCCAGCTCGCCAAGGCGCGCCATCGCCTGGCCGCCGCGCGCCAGAACGAGATCCTCAACAGCGAACGCGCCCGCATCGCCCGCGACCTGCACGATAGCGTCGCCCAGTACCTGATCAGCATCGGCATGAACCTGGAGTGGTGCCGGGTGCAGCTCGATCCGCAGTCGCCAGTCTACGAGCGGATCTGCAATGCCAAGGAGCTGGCCCGCAGCGCGGTCACGCGCATGCGCGCGACGATTTTCCAGCTCTCGCCCATCAATGGCTCGCAGTCGAGTCTGGTGGCGGCCCTGCGCGAACTGGCGATCGATTTCGAGAAGACCACCAATCTGAGCGTGCAGTTGCACACGGCCGATGTGCCGCCGACGGTAAGCGTGCAGCTTGCCAGCGGCCTGTACTATATCGCCCAGGAGGCGCTGTTCAACGCCTACAAGCACGCCCGCGCCCGGCAGATCACCATTACGCTGCACTTCGATCCCGGCGTCGCGCGCCTGGTGATCGCCGACGATGGCGTGGGCATCGCCGAAGAGGCCCTGCACACCGTTGCGCCCGAGCGCGGCGGGGCCCACTTTGGCCTGCGCAATATGCGCGAACGGGTCCAGGAACTGGGCGGCGCGCTGGCCATCGTGCGGCCCCCCGCCGGTGGAACCGAGGTGCGGGTGAACATTCCGCTTCAGGATGTGCCGGGGTAGCCAGGGGTGCAAGGAGGTGAAGCCTCCCCGCACCCTTCCACCGCCGGCGCCGCCCTCCGGCGGAGGGGGCGGCAATGCAAGGAACCTTTTGTAGACAGGCCCGGACCGGGAGGTGCGTATGAGCAAGCCCATTCGGCTGATGATCGTGGATGATCACGCCATCGTGCGCCACGGTCTGCGCTCGATCCTGGAGTTGGAGCCGGGTATCATAGTGGTCGGCGAGGCCGGCGACGCGATGACGGCGCTGGCTCTGATCGCCCAGGAGCATCCCGACGTGGTGCTCCTCGACCTCAGCCTGGGCGCCCTGGGGGTTGACGGCGGCCTCGAGTTGTGCCAGACCATCTGTGCCGATCATCCGCAGACCAATGTGATTGTGCTCACCACGTTCCTCGACGACCAGCTCGTGCTGCGCGCCATCCGCAGCGGGGCGCGGGGTTATGTGCTCAAGGATGTGGACGCCTTCGACCTGATCAAGAGCGTGCGCGCCGTCCATCGCGGCGAGTCGGCCCTCGACACGCGCACCGCCTCGCTGGTGATGAAAAGTCTCTCCAATCCCGGTGAACCGCCGGAGGCCCTGCTCACCGAACGTGAGCACCAGGTCATGCGCCTGCTGGCCTGCGGTCTCTCCAACCGCGAGATCGGGGAACAGATCGCCATCAGCGAGAGTACGGTAAAGTTCCATCTGCGCAACATCATGCGCAAGCTGAACGTCCACCATCGGGCCGAAGTGGTCTACGTCGCCGGCAAGCTGGGGCTGCTATGAGCGCTCCGCCAGATGGTGCGAGCGCTTCGCCTAACGTGAACATAGGCTGCTCACCTACGCGCATGCGGCGCTGACCCCCCCTCCTAACCTCCCCCCGCTGGGGGGAGGAGCCGGACTCCCTCCCCCCAGCGGGGGGAGGGCTGGGGAGGGGGGCAGTCACCTTGCCCGCGGAGACGCGACGAGGGCGGGCCGCCCGCGCTCCCAGGCGATGTTCATCGGGTGTTGTGCGGCGGAGCCGCATGGACGGCTGAGGTGAACATCGTCCCTCGGAGGAGGGGTGTGGGGAAACCGGGTTTCCCCACACCCGCCCGCGGGAGGGTTGGGGAGGCCCCCTCTCACCCTCCCCCCGCTGGGGGAGCGCCCGGTTCCCTCCCCCAGCGGGGGAGGGTCAGGGAGGGGGCGAAAAGCTGATGCGACAGGAGTTACGCCGTTGCTTCACGGCGGGGAGGGGTGGAGGCCTGCGGCCTTCCACGAACCGCTCGTTCCCGGCCTACGGGGGCCAGGCGGCCCCGCCGCCGCGGGCAGGGAACCGTGGCCTGCGGGGAGGCTGCGCCTCCCCGCGCCCTTCCACCGCGTATGTCCTGTTATGTGAAAGGCATCAACATTTATGATCGGCATCCTGATCGTCTCGCACAGCCCGGAGGTGGCCCAGGGCGTAAAGGTGCTGGCCGAGCAGATGGCCGGGGGCCGGACGCCCATCGCGGCGGCGGGCGGCGCCCACGACGGCTCGCTGGGCACGTCGGTGGATCTGATCGCCGCGGCGATCGCGACCCTGCATGGCGTGGAGGGCATCCTGGCCCTGGTGGACCTGGGCAGCGCGGTGATGAGCGCCGAAATGGCCCTGGAAGCGACGGGGACGCCGTATCTGATCAGCGGGGCGCCGCTGGTCGAAGGGGCCGTGCTGGCGGCGGTCGAGGCTGGCTGCCCGGGGGCGGATCTGGCCGGCGTGGCTGCCGCAGCCGCCCGGGCCCTCGAAGCCAAGGGCGTTGCGGTCCCCCCTCCCACAACTCCGCCCGCCGACGCCTCCGCCGGCACCCCGCGGGACACCCCCGTCGTCGAGGCGACCATCACCGTCACCAACAAGGTCGGGCTGCACATGCGCCCGGCCAGCGAATTTGTGCGGACCGCCGCGCGTTTCCCCTGCAGCATCCACGTGCGTAACCTCGACCGGCCCGAGCGCCCGGTTGGAGACGCCAGGAGCATCCTCGACGTGATGAAACTCGGCGTCCTGTCCGGGCAACGGGTGCATGTCCGCGCCGAGGGCCAGGAGGCCCGGGCCGCAGTCGCGGCGCTGGCTGCGCTCGTGGCCGACAACTTCGGCGAGGAGTGATCCTCATTCCAAATATTTTAAGCGCCGCATTCGCTTCTTCGATAAACTATTCGTTATATGGTTTGCCAAACCTTCCCCCGGCGTAACGGTTCCTTATCCCGAAGGCATGGAACGGCGCGTTACCATAGGCGCGGGTACCGTCTTCACATGCACGGAGACAACGATGAACCCGCGTGTGCGGACTATCGCCAGGGGCACGGTGGTGGCCCTGCGCTACGGCTTCGGCGCCGTCTTCCTCTACGGCGCGTACCACAAGATTACCCGCGGCTGGTTGACCAGCCCCACGATGCGCGAGCACTTTGTCCAACGTCTCAGCGAGATCGATCCCCAGTCCTTCTCGGCAGCCTACCTCCGGCACTTTGCCATCCCCTGGTACCGTCCGGTGGCCTGGGTGTTGACCCTGGGCCAGGTGAGCGTGGCCATGGGCATGCTGCTGGGGCTGGCCGTCCGCCCCAATGCCGCGCTGGCCCTGTTCCTGATCAGCAACATCACCGCCGGTTCCTACTACAACGCCTCGATGCCGCCGTTCTTCGTGGTCTCGCTTTTGCTGCTCGCCACCCCCTCGGGTCGCTGGTTCGGCCTCGATGGCTGGCTTCACGAACGCTTTCCCCATTCGCCCTTGTTTCGCTAAATCCTAACGTGAACATAGGCTCTCGAAGAGGGGTGTGGGGAAACCGGGTTTCCCCACGCCCTCGCCTCGCAGGGGCATGGGGAAACCGGGTTTCCCCATGCCCCCACCCGCGGGAGGGTCTGGGAGGGCTGCGCCCTCCCAGGAAGAACCTATCGCCACACCCCACACGCCCCCCCTCCTTGCATCCCAACAACGCCGTGCTACAATAAGCGCGATCCCATCCAGAGTTCCAGCCGAATACGAGAGTTCCAGGGGGCCCCATCCGCGAGGCGCCGGGGGGCCGGTTCCCTGTCTTATGGGCCATTGCCCCTTGTTGTCGGTGAGAGAGGCAGCTATGCTGGAGCAGATTGATCTCAACCTGGCCTTGAGCAAGCGCGAGTACCGCCAGGCCCTGCCGGAGTTGCAGGCGCGCCTGTTCGACATGGAGCAGGCCGTGCTGGAGGCGGGCGTGCCGGTCCTGATCATCTTCGAGGGCTGGGCAGGAACGGCCAAGGTGCGCACCATCAGCGTGCTCTCCAGCCGGCTCGACCCGCGGGGCCTGCGGGTCCATCCGATCACCCCGCCGCGCACCTACGAGCAGCAGTACCCCTGGCTCTACCGCTTCTGGCTCAAGCTCCCCGCGTATGGGGAGATCGCCGTCTTCGACCGCTCGTGGTACCGTGAGATGCTCGCCGAGCGCGTGCGCGGCGGCGACGGGGCGCGCTGGCGGCAGCGCTGCGAAGATGTAGTGACCATGGAGCGCCAGTTGACCGACGACGGCGCCGAGATCGTCAAGCTCTGGCTGCACATCTCCAGGAAGGAACAGCGGCGCCGCTTCGAGCGTCTCGCCGCCAATCCGCTGACCGCTTACCAGGTCACCGAGGAGGATCGCTGGCAACACCGCCATTACGAGGAGTACGCCGCCGCGGTCGAGGACATGCTGGCGCGCACCAACGCGCCGGCCGCGCCCTGGCACGTCATTCCCGCCAACAACAAGTACTACGCCCGCGTGGCCATGTTCCAGGCCGTGATCGCCACCCTGGAGGCGCGCCTGGGGCGGCGCGCCGTGCCCCTGGGCCGCCTGGCGCAGTCCCAGGGCCCCGATGTTGCCAGTGGCGCCTTTCGCGAACGCAATCACTTTTCTCTACGCGATGCGGCGCCCGATCTGCCGGTGGTCTACAACTCCGGGCCCATCCAGCAACCCCTGCCCGGTATCCTCAAACGGGTGGACCTCAGCCTGTGCATGGACGAGAAATGCTACAGCCGCGAACTCAAGCGCCTCCAGGCCCGCCTCCACCTGCTCGGTCTGCAACTCTACCAGCAGAAGCGCCCGGCGGTGATCGTCTTCGAAGGTTGGGACGCCGCCGGGAAGGGCGGTGCCATCCAGCGCCTGACCGCCGAGCTCGACCCGCGCAGCTACATCGTCCATTCCATCGCCGCCCCGACCGGCGAAGACAAGGTGCGGCACTACCTCTACCGCTTCTGGCGGCGCCTGCCGCCGCGCGGGCAGTTCGCCATCTTCGACCGCTCCTGGTACGGGCGGGTGCTCGTCGAGCGCGTCGAGGGCTTCGCCCGCCCCGATGAGTGGCGGCGCGCCTATGTCGAGATCAACGAGTTCGAGCGCCAGTTGATTGATTTCGGCACCATCATCTGCAAATTCTGGATGCACATCAGCCCCGAGGAGCAACTGCGCCGCTTCGAGGCCCGCCGGAACGTGCCCTACAAGGCCTGGAAGCTCACCGCCGAGGACTGGCGCAACCGCGAGAAGTGGTCGCTCTACGAAGCGGCCGCCGATGAGATGCTCCTGCGCACGTCCACTCCCGCCGCCCCCTGGACCATCGTCGAAGCCGAGGACAAACACTTCGCCCGCATCAAGGTCTTGCGCACCGTCACCCAACGCCTGGAGAGCGAACTGGGCAAGGTCAGGCTCTAAATCCAATACCTTATACCATTTCCGATTGCAGATTTTGGATTGCAGATTGCCGCACATGGCGTCACGATGAGCGATGACGGCAACGACAATGCGGAACTGCCAACTGGATTTGGTATTAGACGCGGCGCTTCAGCCCGCTCCCGCTGGGGGCGGGAGCGCGTCGTCTCCCCAGGCCCTCGCAGCGGGTCGAGGTGCGGCGGAGAGACCCCGCCCCTGGCGCGGGCCCGCAGGCGGGTGCCGCCTGCCCAGGCGCGGGGGGCGGGGAGACCCCGCCCCGACCCTGGGGGCGGGGGTGGGCAGGCGGCGCTTGCCCAGGAATTACGACACCCGCTGTCCTGCGGCGATGAGCACCTGCTCCTCGCCGTGGGGGCGCAGGCCGAAGCTCAGGAGCGTCATGACGCCCGTCACGGCCGCCGACGTCAGATAGGCCGCGCCCAAACCCGCCATGCCGCCGCCAAACACATCGGCGGTGAACCCCAGCACGGCTACGACCAGCAGGTTGCCCACGGCAATCGCCACGTTGACCAGGCCCTGGGCCGCGCCGCGCTGCTGCGGCGCGACCTCGTTGAGCACGATGGTGCGCAGCGTGCCCCCGACCGCAATGCCTACGCCGTGGCCGATAAGGATGCTGGCGAGGAGGAACATCCACAGCCCCGCGCCGGCCAGGCTCAGCAAGGCCGAGCCGAGGGCCACGTTGCTGAAGCCGGTGATCATCACCCGGCGCGAGCCGAGCCGATTGAGCAGGCGCCCGAAGATCACCGACCCCGCTGATGACGCCGCCACCATGGGCATCAGCAGCAAACCGGCCCGTTCCGGGGCGAAGCCCAGGGCCGCCACCGCCACCGAGGAGACGAAGATCACGCTGCCCATGCCGAAACCCGCTCCGACGCAGAGGATGTAGGTCAGGGCGATCTGCCGCGAGTTGAACAGATCCAGCGGCGCCACCGGGCGCGCCGCCCGCCGCTCGACGGCGATCAGCAGGGGGAGGCACAGTGCCGCCGCGCCCAGCAGGTACGGCCAGAGCGTTAGATTCAGGACCGTATCGAGCACCCGGTTGATGCCCAGGGTCAAACAGGACAGCATCACAGCGATGATCAGAATCCCGACCCAGTCGAGTGGCGGCGGGTGGCCCTCGGCGCGGGTCACCGGCAGGTTGCGCAACCCCAGCCAGATCACCAGCGCCGCGATGGGCAGGTTGATCAGGAAGATCCAGTGCCAGCTCAGCACCACCAGGATCGCCGAGGCCACCAGCGGCCCTAGCAGGAAGGCCATCCCGACTGTCGCGCCGATCAGCCCCAGGGCCTTGCCTCGCTCTGCCGGCGGAAAACTATCTCCCACCACCGCGCTCGCTAGCGGCGACACGCCCCCGGCGCTGAAGCCCTGGATGGCCCGCCCGATCAGCACCATCCAGAAGGTTGGCGCCAGGGCGATCCACAATGATCCCAGCGCAAACCCGGCCACGCAGAGTAAAAAGATTGGCCGGCGTCCATACCGGTCGCCGAGGCTGGCCATCAGCGTGGTGCTGCTCATAGTGAACAGCACAAAGACAATCGTGAGCATCCCGATCTGGCTGTTATCCACCCCGAAGGCGGCCCGCAGCGCCGGCACTGCGGGCGCGATCACCGCCGCGTCCAGGGCCGACATAAACACTCCGACAAACAGCACCAGGAGGATACGGTTCCGGACACGGGCGTCTACCACACCGGCGCTACTGGTGGTCGTCATGGTTCCCTCCGCTATCGCTGACGGAACCTATTATACCAATGGAAGGCGCGGCCCCTGCCGGGAGCGGGCCAGCGCCCTCCCACCGGGTGAGGGTCTGGGGAAACCAGGTTTCCCCAGGCCCTTGCTGACGGGCGGGGGTGTGGGGGAAACCCGGTTTTTCTACACCCCTCCTCCGAGGGACCGGGTTCACGTCAGGTGGTACGTGGTGACTCCTGGGGCAACCCCCGCACCTGGGAGCGAGGGCGTCCCGCCCTCGTCGCGTCTCCGCGGGCAAGCTGCCCGCGCTTCCAGGAGATAAGGTGAACACTTACGTCAGATGGCCCATCCGGCGCCGCTTGGTCTCCAGATAAAACTGGTTATGCGGATTGGGCGTGGTCAGCACCGGCAGGCGCTCCAGCACCAGGATGCCGTAGCGTTCGAGGCCCTGGATCTTCTGCGGGTTGTTGGTCAGCAGGGCCACAGTGGTAATGCCCAGGTCGCGCAGCATCTCCGCCGCCAGGCGATAGTCGCGCCGGTCGGCGGGCAACCCCAGGGCCAGGTTGGCGTCCACCGTGTCGAGGCCCTGCTCCTGGAGGGTATAGGCGCGGATCTTGTTGGCCAGGCCGATCCCCCGGCCCTCCTGCCGCAGATAGAGCAGCACGCCCCGTCCTACCTCCTGGAGATGGGCCAGCGTCCAGACCAGTTGCTCGCCGCAGTCACAGCGTTGTGAGGCGAACACGTCGCCGGTGAGACACTCCGAGTGCAGGCGGGTGGGCACGGGCCGTCCGTCGGCCACCTCGCCGACGGTGAGCGCGACGTGCTCCCGTCCATCGGTGTCGCTGTAGACATGCATGGTATATTCGCCATAGGCGGTTGGCAGCCTGGCACTGGCTATGCGCCACACCGGCGGCCGCTCGGAGCTGATCATCGGAACCATCCTCACATATACGATAATCCACGACTAAAGTTCACCCCTACGGTATCATCGGCGGAGCGCGCCCCCGCCACGGGCGGAACAACGGGAGCGTGACGGGCCGGGCCGTCGCGCTGCTCCCCAACCGTTCCGCCCAGGGCCGCGCCGCGAAACCATGCCTGACGTGAACATAGGCTGCTGGAGCATGGGGGTGGGGAAACCCGGTTGCCCCATACCCCCGCCCGGGGGAGAGTCTGGGAGGGCACAGCCCTTCCAGGAAGAACCTATGTTCGTGCTGTTCGTGTGCGGCGCAGCCGCATGGACGGCTGACGTCCAAAATCCAAAATCCAAAATCCAAAATCTAAAATCTAAAATCCCACACAGTTCTAGTCCGCTGCGGAGGGCGCGGGGCGCGATGCCGGCGCCAGCCCGAACAGGGCTGCCCCCAGCGCCGCAAGGGCCAGCATCCCTCCGCTGAGGTAGGGCGCGCCCGGCCCGAAAGCGTCGAACAGCAGCCCGGCCAGGGCCGGCCCCAGGATGAGCGTCAGGCTCAGCACGGCCTGCATGCCTCCCATCACTGCGCCCTGGCGCCCCTCGCCGGCCAGCCGCGAGACCAGGCTGGTGATCGAGGGTACCGCCAGGCCGATGCCCAGGGCCATCAGACCGACCAGGGGGTAGAGCATCCAGCCCGCCGGGGCCAGGGCCGCGCCGCCGAGGGTCAGGGCCATCAACGCCAGGCCGCCGCTCACCAGCCGCGCTTCGCCCAGGCGCGGCAGCAGCCGCCCGAGGATCACGCCCTGGGTGATCACCGCGCAGGCGCCGACAAAGGCGAAGAAGGCGCCGTTCGCCAGCGGCCCCCATCCAAAGCGAGTGCTGGTGAACAGGGGCGCGTTGCTTTGCAGCCCGGCGAAGGCCATGTTGAGCAGGAAGATCGCCAGCAGCAGCGGGCGCGCCGCGCGCACGGCCAGGGCCAGGCCCAGTTGCCGCGCCACGCCCGCCGGGCGCAGCGGCGTCGGCGTCCGGCGTTCCGGCGGCAGCGACTCGGGCAGGGCGCGCAGGGCGAACAGCCCGTTGAGCAGCGCCAGGGTCGCCGCCAGCAGCGGCGGCACGCCCAGCCCGTAGACGCTCAACAGGCCGCCCGAGGCCGGGCCGAGCATCAACCCCAGCCCGAAGGCCGCCCCGATCAGCCCCAGGCCGCGGGCGCGCTCGGCGGGAGGCAGCCAATCGGCAATGTAGGCCTGCGCCGTGGGGATGCTGGCCCCCGCTGCGCCGCCGAGGGCCATCGCCAGAAAGACCAGCGGCAGCGCGCCGATGCTGGCTCCCAGACTCAACACACTGTAGGCCGCGCTTGAGGCCAGCACCGCGCCGATCAGCACCGGCCGCCGGCCCACCCGGTCGGACCACGCGCCCAGCACCGGGGCCGCCAGGAACTGTAGCAGCGCGTAGAGCGAAGCGAGCAGACCTGCCAGCAACGCCCGCGCCGGCCCTTCGGGAACCAGGAACGGCAGCAGCGGGACGACCATCCCGTAGCCGATCATATCCACGAAGACGCAAATGAACACGATCGTCAGCGGGGAGCGCTGGGTGGAGCGAACAGGCGGAGTGCGCATCACCGGGCCACCTCGCGGATCAAACGGCGCGCCTCGGCGGCGACGGCGGCGCTCACCGGGGCGCCTGTCGTCGCGATTGGCTGCCCGAAGCGCACCTGTACCGTGGCACGTTGCAGCCAGGGAAGCATCAGTTGCAGGATCGCCGCCAGCCAGCGGCGATCAGCCGGATTCCGGCGCAGGCGAGTAAGGGGATGCTTCACCGCTTCTGGTGTCAGCACGCTGGCCACGATGGTGGGAACCACCGTCACCGCGCCGGCAAGTTGAACGATCTGATCAACCCCCTGGGACCAGCTCGCCAGCGAGTCTTCGGCCCCGGGGAGGCTCGCCGGGTCGGGTTCGATCCGCCCCGCGGGGAAAGTGAGCAGGGCGCCCCCGGCGCGCAGATGCCGGGCCGCCCGGCGCGCCGCGGCCATCCGCGAAGCCGGGGTGTCGCCCACGGCGAACAGCCGCCCGGCAATATGGGGCAGGGCGCGCAGAAAGGGCCGGGTAATCGCCAGCACACGCAGATCCTCGCGGGGGATGCTGGCGAACAGCGCGGCGGCGTCGAGCAATCCAGGATGATTGGCAACGATCAGTACCGATCCCGTGGCGGGCGGGGGCGCACCCTGGACCTCCACCCCCCGGCTGAGTTGCCCACAGATCCACGCCCCGCCGGCGCGCAGCCCCTCGCGCCCGACCAGCGCATCGAGGGCCAGCACCCGGAGGGCGAAGGCGCGCGCGGGTCGGCGAAAGAGCAGGTCGGCCAGCCCGGAGAGCGGCGTGGTGGCCGTAATGCCGAAGGCCGAGCGCAGATCGGCGATGTTGAGCCAGGTGAGATCCATCACCCTCGCGGGATACGCGCACTGCCCTTCGGGGCAGGGAGCAGCAAGGTTGGAGTCCATGGTCGGTCGTTCGTTGGCTGCGTATGCGAAAGTTCCTGTGAGGGCCGGGCCCCCGCGCTAATGCGTGTATGTGCACACAGTGTATGATAGCACGATACCACGATGCAAAAGCGTCCTTGTGCGTGACGGTTCACAACCTGGGGTCATCCACAAGCCTGGGAGCGCGGGCGTCCTGTCCTCGCAGACGCAACGAGGGCAAGATGCTCGCGCTCCCAGGAGCAATGTGAACACGCACCTCTGCCGGCTCTGGCGACGTTTACCGCGGGTCTGCTACAATACACGTTATTATCCCGACTGTGACGAGTGCATGCTTCGAGGAGGGCGCAGCCCTTCTCGGCCCCCTCCTGTCTGTGGAGACGAGGTTCACATCGCGTATTCCCGGTCTTCGGGCGAAGAGGTGACGTATGCAGAACCCGCTGCGGATGATTGTTGTCGGAACGGGAGTGATGGGCCGCACCTGGCTGGAGACGCTCCGCGCCGACCCGCGCTGGACCATCGCCGCGCTGGTTGACAGCGCGCCCGATAAGCTCGATGCCGCCGGCGACGCCTTCGGCGTTCCCGAGGAACGTCGCTACGGCAACGCCGACGCTGCCTTTGAACTCGCCCCGGCCGACGCCGTGCTGGTAGTCACGCCGCCCGAGACCCACCGCGCGATCAGCGTGGCGGCGTTGAACCGCGGCCTGCCGGTGTTTTGCGAAAAGCCCCTGGCCGCCAGCCTGACCGACGGGGTGGCCGTGCTCCGGGCCGCCCGGCAAAGCGGAGCGCTGCTGATGGTCGGCCAGGGGCGGCGCTGGTTGCCCCACATCGTCGCCTTGCGCGATGCCGTTCGCCAGGGGCTGATCGGCGAACCGGGCTACATTACCTGCCAGTTCCGCGTGCCCTTCCGCTTCGGCGGCTGGCGCGACAGTATGCCCGAAGTGCTGATCGAAGATCTCGCCATCCATCACTTCGACACCATCCGCTTCATCGCCGGGCGCAACGGGCAGCGCGTCTTTGCCCACAGCTTCCGCCCGGCCTGGAGCTGGTTTCGCGGCAACTCGTGCGCCACGGTGGACCTGCTGCTGGAGGGTGACATTCCGGTCAGTTACTTCGGGAGCTGGGTGGCCCGTGGCCCGCGCAGTTCGTGGGACGGCGAGTTGATCGTGGCCGGGTCGGACGGCGCCTTGCTGCTGCGCGAGGACGAAACGGTCTGGTTCTATCCGGGCGAAAGCGACACGCCACGCCCGTTGGAGGTGCCGCGCCTGGAACCGATGGGCCTGGCCCGGGGCCTGGACATCTTCACCCGCGCCCTGTGGGGCGAGGCGGCGCCCGAACCCGACGTCGAAGACAACATCCATAGCCTGGCCCTGACCTCGGCCGCGGTAGCCTCCTCGCGCACCGGGCTGCGGGTGGACATCGGCGCGCACCTGCGGGCGGCGGGCTGGTCGCCCTCGCGGCTGCGCCCGGCGTGGAACGCCTCGCTCCCGCGGGAGTGACAGCGTTGTTCCGATGCGCATCGGATCGCGTATAATTGGCGCCGATGCTTCCTTGCCTACCCGCGAAACCACTATGCAACTCGGCATCTGGATCGACATTCGCCCGGAGCAGGACGTGCCGCGCCTCTTCGAGCAGGTGGCGGACATGGGGTTCGGGGCGGTGCAGGCGCACTTCCCCGCCGGCTGCGATGCCGCCCTGGCGCGTCGCGCGCGCCGGGCCGCCGCCCGCAGCGGCGTCGAGATCGTCGCCGTCTCGGGCTACGCCAACCCGCTGCGGCCTGCCGACGCGCCTATGGGGTTCACCCAGGCGGCGCTGGCCGACCTGGTCGCCCTGCTGCCCGCGCTCGACTCCCGGCACGTGGTCACCTGGAGCGGCACCTGTGCCGCGAGCCTGTTCGAAGAAGATCCCGAGAACCAGGGCCCTGCTGCCTGGGATACCCTGCGCCGCGCGGTGGACGACCTCTTTCCCCTCCTCGACGCCAACGACGCCATCCTTGTCTTCGAGCCGTTCTTCGCCCATGTGCTCGACACCCCCGAGCGGATCGTAGCCTTTTGCGAAGAAGTCGGCTCGCCCTACGTGCGGGTGGTGCTCGATCCGCCCAACCTGCTGCCCCCCGGCATGTGGCAGCAACAGAGCGAACTGCTGCCGCCCCTCGTCGCCGCGCTGGCGCCCTACACCGGCCTGATCCACCTCAAAGACATGCGCCTGCGTGGCGCGGCCCTCGATCTGCCTGGCCCGGGCGAAGGCGTTCTGGACTATCCCACCTTCCTGGGCGCTGTCATTCGTGCCGAGATCAGCGCGCCACTGGTGATCGAGCACGTCGCCCTCGAGCGCGCCGCCCGCGCCCGACGCTTCGTGCTGGCGCACCTCCGGTCGGCTGTGGCGCCGGCCCTCTAAGACGAACAGACGCCCCTACCACAGGCGGGCGATAGGCGCGGGCGCCAGGTGCGCGGGCCTCAGGTCCGCACCCGCGCGCGAGCGGCGCCCGCGCAGACCCTTCGGGGGGTGGGGGGCGTGGGGCAACCCGGTTTCCCCCTACCGCTGCGTGAGAGCCAGGCTCTCCCGCCGGCCGAGGCGTGGGGGAACGTGGTTCCCCCATGTTTACGTCAGGCCCCATGCCGCGGGGCGCACCACGCCCGATGCACATAGCCTGGGAGCGCGGGCGTCCCGCCCGCGGCGCGGCTCCGCGGGCACGGTGACCGCTCCCTCTCTGACCCTCCCCCGCCGGGGGAGGGAACCCGGCGCCTCCCCCAGCGGGGGGAGGCTGGGAGGGGGGCGTGGGACACCCCGGTTGCCCCAACCCCCTGCGTGAGGGCTGCGCCCTCCCAAACCCGCCCGCAGGCGGGGGCGTGGGGGAACCTGGTTCCCCCATGTTTATGTCAGGCCCCATGCGCGGGGCGCATCACGCCCGATGCACACGGCCTGGGAGCGCGGGCGTCCCGCCCGCGGCGCGGCTCCGCGGGCTGGGAGGGGGGCGTGGGGCAACCCGGTTTCCCCCTACCGCTGCGTGAGAGCCAGGCTCTCCCGCGGGCGGGGGTATGGGGAAACCCGGTTTCCCCATACCCCTGCGGGGCAGGGGCGTGGGGCAACCCGGTTTCCCCACACCCCTGCTCCAAAAGAACGACTATAATACTCTCGTACCAAAGGAGAACATATGAGCATTGACGAACTGGTGGCGGAGTGTGTCACACAGATCGACGCCAGTCACGGGGCGCGCGAGCAAGTCATCGGGGTCTCACGGGGGCTGATCCGCCTGTGCGCCAACAGCATCCGCGCGACCCATCGGGGCGATTTTGCCGAAGCCGAGCGCCTGCTTGCCGCGGCGGGGGCGGTGGTCGCACAGATTAACGCGGCCACGGCCAACAACCTGGAGATCCGCGCGGCGGGATACACGCAGGACGCGCTGAAGGAGTACGCCGAGGCCCATCTGGTGCTGGCCTTCCTGGCCGGGCGCGAACCGTCGGGCGCGGCGGCGCTTGGAGTTGATCCGGCGCCCTACCTCAACGGCCTGGCCGAGGCGGCCAGCGAGTTGCGCCGGGCCATTCTCGACGGCTTGCGCCGTGGAGAGACGGCCAGAGGAGAGATGTTGCTGCAGTTGATGGACGACGTCTATGCCGCCCTGGTGACGGTGGACTACCCTGATGCGATCACCGGTGGCCTGCGGCGCACCACCGATGCCCTGCGCGCCGTGCTCGAGCGCACCCGCGGCGATATGAGCGCCGCCATTCGCCAGGATCAACTGGTAGCCGCAATGCGTGACCTGGAGCGCCGCCTGGGGCTGCATGAGGCATAATATGGAAGGGTTTCGCCCGCTCACGCCCTCGCATCGAGCAGGGGAGCGGGGAAACCTGGTTTCCCCGTCCCCTCCAACCGGCCAGGGACGCACCCGGGGGTTCTCACGAGGGCGCACCGCTCCCAGACTCTCCCGTTCCCTGGAAAGGATCATCCCATGGAGCATGCCGGGCAGCAACCGGACCTGCAGCGTATCGGCGCCGCGGCGCTGCCCGCGGCGGTGTTGCAGGCAATCGGCGCCTGCGCCGAGGCCTGCCGCGGGACCCTGCGCGTCCTGGAGGACGAGCGTGAGCGTCTGCGCGCCACGCTCGACCGGCGGATCAAGGCCGCCCCCGATGGGCCAGCCCGGCGCCTGTGCGCCGTTGATGGCGCCCACGCCAGCGTGCCCGCCGCCGGGGCCACCTTTGTCGCCATTGCCGCCGCCGCGGTGGAAGATGCCACCCTCACCGACCAGGACGTGCGCGTCTGTCTGTTGCCCCCGGTCGAGGAACTGGACGCCATTCTCGGCGGCCTGCGCGCAGTGCTGGAGGTGCGGCTGCTGGCCCGGCGCATTCGCGCCACCAGCAGCGGCCTCTTCGTGCTCGATGGCTCGTTCTACTCGCTCCTGCTGGAGATTAACCGTCTGCTGGTGCGCTATGCACAGGACCACCGCGGCGGGCGACCGCCAGCCTGGTGGGATACCTTTCGCCCGCTGATCGAGGCCTTCTTCCAGGATGAAGACTGGCGGCTGGTGCTGGAGTGCCGGCGGGTGGTGGCGCATCCCAAAGCCGCCACCGCCTCCGACGACGTGCTGGAACTCGCGCCGCGCTTGAGCGGCACGGTGACCGATCGCACCCTCTGGACCAGTGTGCTCAACCCCGGCGAGTACGCCCTCCCGGCCCCGCTGATCCGCAAGGACCGGCCGCATCTGCTGACCGGCTATCGCAGCCCGGCCATCGGCGATTTTCGCGACCGGCGCGCGGCGATCGAGCGGGGCTACGGGCAGCTCTACGTGCTCTACTACCGCCCCGACGGCCTGGGGCCGGCCTACCGCCTGGAGCTGCCGGCGGCCCTGATCGCCCGTGAGCCGCTGGGCGCGGTGCTGGCGACCTTTCGCGGCGCCCTGCGGGTCAGCAGCATCCAGGAGCCGTTGCCGCAGTTCCTGGCCGACGCGATCTGCCGGCAACTCGGTCACGCCCTGGCCGCCACCGCCGAGGGCGCCCGCACCTGGCTCCAGCAGGAGTTCGACCTGGCGCTTGTGCAGCGCTACCTGGGGCCGTACCGCACCCCGAGGGGCTAGTGAGGTATGGGGAAACCCGGTTTCCCCATACCCCTCGCCGAGGGCTTATTTTCACGTTAGCCGCCCATGCGGCTCCGCCGCACCCCGACGGGATGAACGTACTTCTTGCGAGGGTGTAGTCCTCCCAAACCCTCCCACCAGGTGGGGGGTATGGGGCAACCCGGTTGCCCCATCCGCTCCCCAGTGCCTGATGGCCGGTTCGAATCTCGTTGCCGGGTTGTTGGGCCGAAGCAGGGGCGCAGCCCGTGCCTTCGTGGGCGAGGGCCGGCCCTTTCTGTCCTCCATTTGCCATCAGAATGCCACGGAGCTGCACACCCGATCCGTAGAACTACGGGGTTGACCCGATGGTAAAGCCCCGTATCCGTGGCGCTTGTGATGTACGTCTCGTAGTGATACGGAGTGACGCGGCGCGTGAGGAATGGTACCCTGAGATCAGACAGGCAGGAGGAGCGTGCTGATGGCGGGCTCCAGGCACGAGCGGGCCATCACTGCGGCAAGACTGCATCAATCATAAAGAGCCGCTCGTATCCTCCGGCGTGCCCAATCGCTACCGGCGGCGTTTGCCGGGCAGATGGACACACAGAAGGGTACTCCGATGATCGTGCAACTCCCACTCAATAACGAGCAGGTGATGGTCGTATTTCGCCTGCCAGCACAGATCTGGGCCGATAGCATTCATCTCGTGGGCGATTTCAACAACTGGAGCACTTCGGCCACCCCGATGCGCCGGGGTGAACAGTACTGGGAAGCGACGGTGACCGTGCCGGCGGGCAGCACCTGCTACTACGCCTATCTGGTGGACGGGAAGTACTGGTGCAGCGAATACAACCGTGCTATGCGCCCGCGCGACAGCGCCGCGCCACGCGTGGCGATGATCCCGATTGAAATCGCTCAGGCCGACGAACTGGCGCTGACGGGTTGATAGACCCGTGGGGAAACGCGATGTTCCTGTACCCCTGCGCGGACGATGGTCCGGGAGGGGCGAAGCATGCTTCGCCCCTCCCGGCTTATGTCTGGAACACATAGGTTCCCGGGGCGTCCATCAGCGGCGCATAGCCGCACGCGGGCGCGCCCATGCGCGGCGGCGGCGTCATGCCGCTGGAATGGTCGGCCAGCCAGCGGTGCCACTCCGGCCACCAGGAACCGCTATGGATCGGCACGCTCGCCTGCCAGGTGTCGGGATCCACGTACTTGTCGCTGGGGTAACTGGTGGCAATCTGGTAGCTCCGGCGCGGGTGGCCGGGCTCGCTGACGATCCCCGCGTTGTGTCCCCCGCTGGTCAAGACGAAGGTCACCTCGGTATCTTCCAGGAGCATCAATTTGTAGACTGAGCGCCACGGCGAGACGTGGTCGGTGCGCGTCGCCACGACGAAAAGCGGCGCGCGGATGTCGCTCAGCGCGATGGGCCGTGCGCCAATGCGGTAGCGCCCCTCGAACAGGTCGTTGTTCAAAAACAGGTGCACCAGATACTCGGCGTGCATCCGGGCGGGCAGGCGCGTGCCGTCAGCGTTCCAGGCCATCAGGTCGTTCATCGGCTCGCGCACGCCCAGCAGGTACTCGCGGATCATCCGCGACCAGATCAGATCCTGCGAGCGCAACAACTGGAAGGCGCCGGCCATCTGCGAGGAGTCGAGGTAGCCCTGCACCGCCATAATATCGTTGAGGTAGGCCACCTGGCTCTCGTCAATGAAGAGGGTCAACTCGCCGGCCTCTTTGAAGTCGGTCTGCGCGGCGAAGAGGGTGACGCTCCGCAGGCGCTCGTCGTTGTCGCGCGCCAGGGCCGCGGCGACCATGGTCAGCAAGGTGCCGCCGAGGCAGTAGCCGGCGGTGTGGATCTGGCGCCCGGGCACGATGGCCCCTACCGCGTCCAGCGCCGCCATCACCCCGTCGCGGAAGTAGTTGTCCATCCCCAGATCGCGATCTTCGGGGCCGGGGTTCTTCCACGAGATAATGAACACCGTATGGCCATGCTCCACCAGGTAGCGAACCAGGGAGTTGTGGGGCGAGAGATCGAGGATGTAGTACTTCATGATCCAGGCCGGCACGATCAGCAGTGGTTCGGCATACACCTGTTCGGTCGCCGGCTCGTACTGGATCAGTTCGATCAGGTGGTTCCGGTAGACGACCTTCCCCGGCGTGATCGCCACACGTTCCCCTGGCACATACTGCTCTGCGCCGGCAGGTCGGCGTCCTTCGATGGAACGTTTCCAGTCATCTAGCGCATTGAGGGTGCCCCGCAGCAGGTTGACGCCCCCCTGGAGCCAGGTGGCGTGGAGCACCTCGGGATTGGTCAGCAGAAAGTTCGTCGGAGCGACCATATCGAGCAACTGACGCGCCACAAAGGTGGTTACCTGCTCGTGATGGCGCGAGACGCCTGAGACGCCGGTGGTGGCGGCGCTCCACCACTGCTGAGCCAGCAAGAAGGATTGGGCATACAGATTGAAGGGCCAGAGTTGCCACTCCGGGGCGGCGAAGCGGCGATCCTCGGGCAGGTCGGGATCGTCCGGCGGGGCCTGGGGGTTCAGGGCGGACCCGAGGGCGTAACGGTTGAAGGTTACCAGTTGGGCCAGGGCAAGCTGGGCCAGGGCCTGTTGCTTGCCCGGTGCGTTGGCCAGGTGGGTGAGCCAGTCTACATAGGCAAGGATCAGGGCCGCGGGCGACAGACCCAGCGTAAAGCGCCCCTGCCAGGCGTGCAACAGCCGGTCGAGACCGGCGCCGTGGTTGGCCCGTTGGGCGAGTGCATCCATACTGCGCCTTCGCTCCTATTCTATCCGTCCATGCGGCGACGCCGCACACGAACAGAATGAACATTGGTTGTTCCTGGGAGGCCACGCCCTCCCAAACCCTCTCACGGGGTGAGCGCATGGGGAAACCTGGTTTCCCCATAGCCCTGCTTGAGAGCTTTGTCCTCCCGAACCCTCCAGCGGGGGTATAGGGAAACCAGGTTTCCCCACACCCCCGCTGGAAGGCGGCATTCGCCTCCACCCTCCCACGGGCAAGTCATAGGCACGGGCCCGGGTGCGTGGGCCTCCGGCCCGCATCGGCGCGGGGGCGGCGCCTGCCCACACCCTCCCGCGGAGGGTATGCCCCATGCGCCCCTCGTATCATAGCAGCCACGCGGCGCGCGAAGAGAGAAGATCTCGCAGCCGGGGGGACGGCTCTCTTCACCGGACGCTGGTCAGAAACAGATGCGCGCCCCAGGCGGGCAGGATCACGTGCAACCCGCGCAGGTACATCTCATCACCATCACGCTCATAGGTCGCGCCGCTAAGAACGTCCTCGATCGTCCAGCGTTGGCCCGCCAGTCCATCCCAGGCCATGTGCACACGGCCATAGGCCGGCGTGTCCCCCAGGTTCACCACCACCAGCGCCCAGGTGGCCTCGCTGGTCCAGAGCCATGCCAGCAGGTTGAGGCTGCCTCGCGGATCGTCCTGGTTGTCGCAGACACAGAGGTGCCACGAGCCACGCCGGAGCGGCTCGTGGCGCAGGGCGGCAAGCAGCCGGTGGTAGAAGCCGGGCAATTCCTGGTCGTGGATCTCGATCGGGCGACGGGCCAGAAACACGGGAAGCCGGGCGGTCCGACCCTCGAACTGCCCCTCGTGGAGCAGCCGCGCCCCCGGCAGGGTCATGGCGGCGACAGCGGCGACTCGCTGGCGGGCGGGGCCGAAGCGCATGGCGGCGCGCGGCTCGTCGTGGTTCTCGATGAAGCGCACCAGGCGCGCCTGGAAGGAGGGCGCGGCGGCGAGATGGGCGCGCACCTGCGCGGCGTCGCCCTGGGCCAGGCGGTCGTACAGCACTTTGTCATAACAGAAGGTGAACCCCAGTTCCATCAAGGCCCACTCGCGGTTCCAGTACACCTCGGCGATCCAGATAAACTCGGGGACGGCCTGGCGCACCGGGCCGAGCACCTCCGCCCAGTACTCCGCGGCCGGCGGCGGGCCGGCCCGCCGGCCCCAGGTCTGGGCGAAGATATCGTTCATCAGCAGCATGGCCATATCGCAGCGCACGCCGTCGCACTGAGCGGCAATGTCGCGCAGGGTAGCGCGGGCCGCGGCGCGCAATTCGGGGTTGAAGGCGTTCAGTTGGAGCACATCCGGCCAGGGCGCAGCCTGGAGGTCGCGCCCGCGGGCGAAGATCGCCGGGCCGACGCGCAACCAGTCCGCCGGCGCCCGCATCACATCCTCCTCGCTTCCCTGAATGAAATACTCCGGATGTTCGATGGCCCAGGGGTGATCCGGGGCAACATGGTTGGGCACGAAGTCGAGGATGAGCCGCATGCCCCGGCGGGCCAGCGCCTCGCGCGCATAGGCCAGCCCCTCGCGCCCGCCAAGGTGCGGATCGACCTCGTAGCGCCGGACGCAGAAGGGCGAGCCGATCACATCATCAGGCCGCAGATCGGGCAGCGTCTGGCGCAGTTCGGCCATCAGTTCCTCGTTCGCCAGCGCCGCGCGGCGCCCTTCCGGACTGCGCTCCCAGACGCCCATCAGCCATACTGCGTCAATGTCCCATGACGCCAGGGCGTCCCACACCGCATCGGGCACGTTTGCCAGAGTAATCGGCCGAGCATGGCGCCGGCTCAGTTCGCTGAGCCAGACCCAGGTGTTGATCTCGTAGATGACCGGGCGCGTGGGCCAATTTGACATACCTGCTCCTTCCTGGCGATATGGGCGCAGCGCCGCTTGCTGCCCCCCGGCGGTCGCCTGACAGCAGTTCCGCCTTCAAATGTGGACACGTACTCTGGACTGTGATTGACATGACGTACGCCGTGGAGGGGTGCGGGGAGGCGAAGCCACCCCCCAAAACC
>Ga0272446_1000974_pt1 | contig 43197 bp, 33 predicted proteins | sample YNPCB0061_FD_194587 | JGI IMG/M metagenome (GOLD analysis project Ga0272446, IMG submission 194587) | Hot spring microbial mat communities from Yellowstone National Park, WY, United States - YNP-CB-006-1 | ecosystem: Environmental > Aquatic > Thermal springs > Hot (42-90C) > Sediment | place...
CGACCCAGCTCACCCCTCTCCCGCAGCGCGGGAGAGGGGCCGGGGGTGAGGGCCGCCCTCACCTTCCCCCCTGCCCCCCTTCCTCTCCCACGCTGTGGGAGAGGAAGGGGGATTATGCCCCTCACTTCCCCCCTGCCCCTTCCTCTCCCACGCTGTGGAAGCAGAGGGGGGAATAAGCGGAGCAGGGGCGATCTTACGACCCAGCTCACCCCTCTCCCGCAGCGCGGGAGAGGGGCCGGGGGTGAGGGCCGCCCTCACCTCCCCCCTGCCCCTCCTCTCCCAGGCTGTGGAAGCAGAGGGGGAATAAGCGGAGCAGGGGCGATCTCACGACCCAGCTCACCCCTCTCCCGCAGCGCGGGAGAGGGGCCGGGGGTGAGGGCCGCCCTCACCTTCCCCCCTGCCCCCCTTCCTCTCCCACGCTGTGGGAGAGGAAGGGGGGATGCGCGCAGGGTCGGGCAGGTATTTCCGGTGACGGCACGGCTAGGGGCGGGGTAAGAACTCGGCCCTATGATATGAGAGGTCGGATATGACCGGTGTATTGTTCTCTTTCCTACGCCTGCGACGGCTGTACTTCAACTTCAACTCGCGCATTCGGGTGGGCGAACAGGCTGTAGGCCAGCCAGGTCGGATCGTCGGGCTGACGGATGGCGTTGCGCGCCTGCCACATTGCCTCAGCGACGGTGGCAGGGCGATCAGGGTTGAGCAGGGCGTTGTAGAGCACCTCGCTGAAGCGAAGTGCAAGGGCATCGTTAACCGACCAGAGCGGCGCGATCATCATGCCCGCACCGGAGCCGACAAACTGCGTGACCCAGCCGGCAGCGCCGCTGAGCGAAGGTTGCTCACGACCGACGTGACAGGCGTTCAAGACAATTGCCGGGCGGTGGTTGCGTAGCGCGCTCCGGATGCGCGGATCAGCGATCGCGCTGCTCGCCAGCCACTGGTTGTCATCCAGGCCAATCGCGCTGCTGTGCAACGCCGATTGCGATTGAGCGAAGAAGTCGCCGTGGGTGATGACGTGCAGCCAGTCGAAGCCACCCGTTTCGAGCAGAGCGATGACCGCTGGCTCGGTCGCCCGTTGCGGGCTGCGGTCGGTCAGGCGATAGCGGGCAATCAGGTCGCGCAGCAGTTTGTGTTCTTCAGGGACAGCCTTCAGTTCCGGGTAGCAGGTAGGCACGATTGCAGCCAGGGTGCGCAGCCGCAGTCGCGGTAGGGGAACCACGCTCTCAGGGCTGTCGGGGCGCTTGAGCAGCCAGCGGGCGAAGTGGAAGGTCTGGCACCAGAAGTCCTCTTCCCAGCAATCCGGCCCATCGCTGTACGGACGCACCAGCTCCCAGGGGATGTCCGGCTCGTTCGATTGCACCAGCAGGCTCCAGCGTTGCCCGGCTGCGATGGCGCTCTGCCACTGGTGGCGCTCACGGTCATAGTATAGTTTGAGTTCGGGTGGAATCAGGTCATCCCACAGTTTGTAGCCCAGATTGCGGATGCGCCGCTCGACCTGTTCGGCAGTCAGGAGCGACGAACCACGCCGTCGGTTAGCGCTGTCGGTACCGCGTTGCAGCAGGTGTAACTCGTCAAAGAGCGCATTGAGCAGCGCGTCGGGGGGATGGCGCAGCGTCTGTTCGGCGTAGCAGAGCGTAACGTTGTCACGGTGCAGCGTGAACTGCATCCGCCCGGCAGGGTCGCGAAAGACGACGAGGGTGAGGTCTGGCGGTGTTACGTCAGCCATGCGCGGACTGACGGGCGTTTTCGGTATTAATGCTGGCGCAAAGACCGGCTCTACCTCTAGCACCTCAATGGGCGCCACGACCGTGGCGATGAGATTGCCGCGCTGCCAGAACTGGATGGCGATCTCGTGGGGACCGGTTTCGCGCGCCTTGAGGTGAAACACGACCGGGGCGCTATCGTCATCCCGCTCGACAATGATTGTTTGTTCGAGCGGACTCAGCGGTTCAAAGCCGGGCGCATCGATCCGTACCCGAACCTTACCCTCGAAAACCTCGATAGCCTGGAGCGCGACGCTCTCCGGCTGTGGTTGCATGGTCAGCGCAACGGTGACAGTGACCCTGCTGTTCACCTGTGCTAGTCGCGGGCAGGAGATGTCGGTGTAGCGCGTGAAGCGCGGCTCGTAGAAGTGTTGATGTACTGTGGCCTGTGCGCCTTGACCAATAGCAATGCCCGTACCGCTGATGTTGCCTGTCGTAATGCTCTCGCCGTAGATTGACGCTTCTCGTGTCCGAATCTCTTGCCAGACTGCCGAGAGTTCGGCGCCAGATGGCATGCCGCGTGTGCTGAAGCGGTTGTGCGCTTCGCCGGCACGTATAGTTCTGCGCATTTGGATCAGTTTTCGGTGGAGATCGGGATCGGTCTCGCGCAATAGGTCGGTAATGCGCATGGCAATCTCGGCGCGTGTATCATCATCGGCGTTCTGTTGAAACTGATCGACCAGTTGGCGCAGCACCGGCAGTAATGCGGGCCAATGCGAACTGGATTGGCCCTCGTCCCAAATGGCTAACAACGCGGCAATCGTTTCTTCACCAGCCATTTATGCAGCTTCTCCCATTGTACCGTTGAACGTAAATGCAGCCCAAAATATTGGGTTGGCGTATGGACGGTCGTTCGGATGATCGAGCATATAATCCTCTGCTAGAGCACGTCCCTCCTCAATGAGATCGGTTGGCATCCGCGCACCTGAAACCGGCACCGATTCCAGATTACGCTGCGGAGCCGCTTTGAGTTGGCGATGCCGCTGAAAATAGGCAAACATCTCTTTATAGGTCAGATCGCGCAGCCACTGTTGCGCCAGGCGCAATGCCCGCACCGGCGGTTGCGGCGCCAGCCCTGCTGCGGCATCGCCGTGCAGGTGCAGTTCGTAGAAGCGGTATATGAGCAGCGCCGTATTGAGGTCGTTGATACTCCAGAGCGTGCCGATGACAGCGGGCACGCCGGCCTGCAGAAAACCACCCGGCAGACCGATGCTCTCATCCGGCAGGCGTCCGAAGTCGGTAATCGCGGTCTGGCAGGCCGAGAGCACCACCAGGCGCAGATTGCCCAGCGCCGAGGTATCGCCTGTTACCAGATCGCGCAGCGTGAGGCGACTCTCCTGCGCAAGGAGCAGGGCGCTGTCGAGGGTGTCATCAAGCCCAAACTGGCCGTGACAGGCAAAGTGAGCCATGGTAGTCCCGGACAGCGCAGCCCAGAGGGCCTCACGGGTCGCCTGCTGCTCGTAGATTGGCGCACCCGCGCCTGCCGGTAGCAGGTTAAGAATGCTGCTCAGTTCGCTGCGGGCGTAGGTCAGGCTGGGCGGGATGCGGGCGGCGATGGCGGTCAGAAACGCCCCGGCATCGGCGGGAAGGGCAGCAAAGAGCGCCGCCGCCCGCGCCAGGTCACTCCCCGCTTTGATCACCTTCTCAGGCGTCTGCTGCGCCAGTTCTTCCAGGCGCGTCAGTGTCGAACGCCAGATTTCGAGCAGGTCCTGAATCTGTTTCTGCATCGCAGGATCAGCCCGGACGGCGGCAGCCTCCAGAGATGGCAACACCTGTTGCACCTGCTGGCGGAGATTCGGCAACCCGCGCCGAAGCTCAGCCAGCGCCCAGTCTCCCGTTGCGTCGGAGGGCAACGGATTCCCAACCCCAGCCAGCCGCACCCCCTTCGCTGCACGCCGCTGCTGTTCGCGTTGAGCGATGCTCAGTACCCGCGCCGACGGCGCATAAGCGACATCAAACTCGTCGAGCAGACAGCGGGAGGCGCCGTTGACCGTGTAGGTTGCGGCATGCAATGGTAACAGGCTGAGCAGACCGGTAGGAATAAGCGTTACGCCGGTGGCATTCAAGGTGCGGAGCCGCTGCGCCACGGGTGCGATGAGATGTTCGCCAAGCAGTGGCAGCGCCGTTTCCAGCGCCGTCGTCAGCGCTTCACCGCCGAGTAACTGGCCCGGCAGATACCCACCTACCACTTTATCGCCAGTGCGCACGAGCAGGAGGTTGTTCAGATCGTTCTCCGTAAATTCGTCGAGCAGCAGCGCTTCAGGTTCTGCATTGCCATCGGGAACGATCAGCGCCAGACTGCCCTGGGGAGTGGTGATCAGGTAGACCAGTGGCACGCCGGGTTGGGCGGCTGCCGCGATCTCAGCGTAGGTGGGAGGCCGGAGGAACGCTTCATAGCCGGGAATGGCGCGAATGGCTTCAATGGCGGCATCCAGATCGGCGCGGGCAGCGCGGATGCGGTTCGCCAGATCGGTGAACGACAGTTGCGCTGTGTCCTGGCGATCTGCTGAAGCGCGGTCGGTGCGTTCCAGGCTACGCACGATCTCCGCCGCCGTGCGGTAACGCTCGTAGATGTCTGGGTAGTCGCGTTCGATGACGGAGAGATCGCTGCGGTCACGGGTCAGCGTCTCGCCGAGGCCACGGGCGCGCCCAAGCTCGGCGACCTCGACGGCGCGACGCAGCGCGCCAGGGCGGGCAGCGCGGACAAGGGCGTAGGCGGCAGAGGTATGCAAGCCACGAGCGGCACTCAGCCAGGATTCCTGCTCGCTGCGGCGCAATTGGGCGCGGTGCAACTGTTCGATCGTCTCCAGTCCAAACCCGAAGGCATACGCTGCTTCTTTCCAATGATGACGCTCGCCAGCCCAACGTCCCCAGGACTGGGAAGCGGTCAGCGCAATGTCGGGCGCAAGCAGTTGGCCTTTTTTGCAGGCGAGTGCATACGATCGTCGGGCTTGCTTGAGGTCGTCCAGCCGCCCGCTGCGGTCATAGCGGGCGTGCAGCCCGCTCCCCAGGTTGTTCAGGCGAGAGGGGCGGTCGGGGGAGTCGGGCGGGGTGGTATCCAGCGCCTGCTGCCAGGCGGCGATGGCGGCGTCCAGCTCCTCCAGCCGCCCGCTGCGGGCATAGCGGGCGTGCAGCCCGATCCCCAGGTTGTTCAGGTATCCGGGGCGGTCGGGGGAGTCGGGCGGGGTGGTATCCAGCGCCTGCTGCCAGGCGGCGATGGCGGCATCCAGGTCGTCCAGCCGCCCGCTGCGGTCATAGCGGGCGTGCAGCCCGACCCCCAGGTTGGTCAGGTATCCGGGGCGATCGGGGGAGTCGGGCGGGGTGGTATCCAGCGCCTGCTGCCAGGCGGCGATGGCGGCATCCAGGTCGTCCAGCCGCCCGCTGCGGGCATAGCGGTCGCGCAGCCCGCTCCCCAGGTTGGTCAGGCGAGAGGGGCGGTCGGGGGAGTCGGGCGGGGTGGTATCCAGCGCCTGCTCATAGGCGGCGATGGCGGCATCCAGGTCGTCCAGCCGCCCGCTGCGGGCATAGCGGGCGTGCAGCCCGACCCCCAGGTTGGTCAGGTATCCGGGGCGGTCGGGGGAGTCGGGCGGGGTGGTATCCAGCGCCTGCTGCCAGGCGGCGATGGCGGCATCCAGGTCGTCCAGCCGCCCGCTGCGGGCATAGCGGGCGTGCAGCCCGACCCCCAGGTTGTTCAGGCGAGAGGGGCGGTCGGGGGAGTCGGGCGGGGTGGTATCCAGCGCCTGCTCATAGGCGGCGATGGCGGCATCCAGGTCGTCCAGCCGCCCGCTGCGGTCATAGCGGGCGTGCAGCCCGCGCCCCAGGTTGTTCAGGTATCCGGGGCGGTCGGGGGAGTCGGACGGGGTGGTATCCAGCGCCTGCTGCCAGGCGGCGATGGCGGCATCCAGGTCGTCCAGCCGCCCGCTGCGGGCATAGCGGGCGTGCAGCCCGCGCCCCAGGTTGGTCAGGCGAGAGGGGCGGTCGGGGGAGTCGGGCGGGGTGGTATCCAGCGCCTGCTCATAGGCGGCGATGGCGGCATCCAGGTCCTCCAGCCGCCCGCTGCGGGCATAGCGGGCGTGCAGCCCGCGCCCCAGGTTGTTCAGGATTGAGGGGCGGTCGGGGGAGTCGGGCGGGGTGGTATCCAGCGCCTGCTTATAGGCGGCGATGGCGGCATCCAGGTCGTCCAGCCGCCCGCTGCGGGCATAGCGGTCGCACAGCCCGATCCCCAGGTTGTTCAGGATTGAGGGGCGGTCGGGGGAGTCGGGCGGGGTGGCGGCCAGCGCCTCAGTACAGAAGGTCAGGGCACGCTCAAGATCTGCGGCTCGCCCCTGCGTCCAGTAGCACCGCAGGAATGTGCCGCCAGCATTGTTCAGCACCGCACATCGAAACTCCAGCGGAGCAGTTTGAAACGCGGGATGTTCCAGAATCTGACGCCAGGCTTCTACCGCAGTAGTAAGTGCGTTGCGATCACCAGTCTGGAGGAAGCGTCGCTCCGCCTGTTGCGCAGTTGCCAGCCAGGAAGCAAAGACCGCAGGCACGGCACCCCTTGCCTCACGCCTTTCAAGTTCCTCCACCCGCACACCGATCTTCTCAGCAAACGCCGCCGCCGCGCCAACCTCGCGGCAGCGCCGCAGCAGGGCACGGTGTGCCTCGAAAAAGGCGACGGCGTCGGCGTTATTTGCAGCGCGGGCGGCGGCGATTGCCTGGTCAAGCATTGCCAGCGCTTCGTCGCTCAGCAGTTCGGGGTGGGCCTGCACTTGCCGGTAACTGTCGATCCAGGTGCGGGCGTTGAGGAAGGCGTCTAAAGCCTGGATCAACGCAGGCGCGTCGGTCGTCGCGGCGCTCGCTGGCGCTTCATCCGGCGTCTGGTCGGCTGCCAGCAATGCTGCCATTGCCTGCTGCGCTTCTGCCTCGAGCCGGGCGAACGCCTCCGGGTCGCGCCGGCGCAGTTCGGCGAGCGCCTGCTGCATCTGGACGGCCAGCTCCTGCAACGCCGCTGCGGGATCATCAGTCAGCGCCACCAGCAGCATCGGGCGCGGCACGACTGCCGGTCCCTGGGCGAGCCAGGCGTCGTTCCACGCCGCGCCCAGGCGCTGGCACAGGATGCCGATCAATGCGGCGGCATGCTGCTGATCCTGCTCGCTCGTGGTCTGCTGCGCGGGCGAGAAGAGGATGGGAGGTGCAGCGGTGGGGCGGAAGATCAGCAGCGGCGCGTCGAGGGTGCGGGTCTGGCCACACTGCGGGCATGTCGCAGTATGCAGAGTGCCGTTACGGATCTGTTCAACCAGGTCGGGGCGTTCGTCGAGGGCGACGATCAGCCAGATGTCAGCGGTGTGTGATGTGCCGCAGGCGGGGCAGGTGAGGGTGATCGGTTGGGCATGCGAGATGGGCATGGCGACAGAGTCCTCATCTTGGCAGGTACGGTAGAAATTATCCTCTCTCCTCTCAATCACCTTCCTCCCACAAGTCGAGCGGAAGGGTTAGATATGCGCCTCATGCGTCTCTTCGGTTCCAGGAGCGCAGAGAGCCGGAAGGGCAATTGCGATTTGGGATACGTTATATCCAAATCGTAGCATGTTTCGGTGTGCAATTCAATAGTACTTTTGGTTTATCTGGATGTTTTCAGTGCTTGTGCTAACGAGTGTGTCATCTGGGGCGGGGGGTGGCACCGTCCCTATAATCACGGGCGGGTTTGGAACCCGCCTCTACACGGCACTGACGTGCGGGATCGCGGGTGGAAACGCCGGTATCTTTCTCACTCCTCTCCCTTCACTCTTCTCTTCTGATCCAGCCGCTGCTCGGCAGCGAGGCGTTCGAGGTCGTACTCGTTGTGATCAACGAACTGCATCCCAGCGGCGAGGGTTGGATGAACGGATTGGATTGCGTGAAACATCATCTGTGCGATCCGGCGATAGGTTGGGTGGCCCTGACGGGCGCTGCGCAGTTCGATCAGATGGTACGCTTCGCGCAGATTGAGCTTGATGCGCCAGCGCATGCGGAACGCGAAGGGAACTGCGTATTGCGCTTCGTTGGGGAAGATGGGTTCCAGGATGGTGACGAGTTCGGCGGCCTGTTCCAATGCTGCCCGGTAGCGGTCGGCAACGCCAATCTGTTCCAGTTCGGACGGGATGATATAGCCGTGCATGACGGTAAACCGTTGCCGATCCTGGGTCAGCATCCGATGGCGCTGGAGGTCGCGGTAGGCGCCGATGTCGGCCAGGATGTCGAAGGTGTAGTACGGTTCTTCAAAGGCACGACCGGGACGGTGGAAGCGGCTGGTTCGCTCGCCGACGGCAGCAGCGATCAGGGCCTGGCGTTCCGCGGCGGTCAGGCTGGCAACGATGTCGCGCACCGTTGTCAATGGCAGATCGAGATGGGGGTAGAGCACCGCTGCGGCCAGTTTCCACTCGGCGTCGGGATCATACTCGACCAACTGCACCGATACCGCTTGTTCAGGTGCCAATGGTCGTTCAGGCATAGGAGGGAGTCGCTCTGCAACAGCCGCTACCTGTGTATGCGTCGAAGCTAGATATGCGGCATACGCCTGACCACGGTCGCTGCGCGCTCGTTTCACAAAGGCGGGAATGACCTGATCGAGTTCGGTCTGGATGGCGTCGGCAAGGGCCTGTGCTTCGGCAAGGGGTGAGGCACGGAGTTTGATGATCAGGTACTCGAAGGCGCGGCCATTGCCGAACAGGCCAACGTTGGTTTGGGTCGCCATCGGGAGCAGGCCTCGCAACAGATCGAGGGCTTTGGCCTGGATCGTGTTGCGGTAGGCACGCAACGAGGTCGCTTCGTCACGCGGGAATCGCTGCTGCAACCATTCCTGTACCAATGGGAGGAGCGCGCTGTAGGTGGTGAAGAGCTGATCCATCACGGTCACGTAGCGCTGGGCGAATACCGAGGCCATGATCGCCGGTTCGCGCAAGTAGCGATAGCCATGCGGCCCCATCAGATCGAACCGCACATAGCGAGTGGATTTTTCGAGCGGTGAAATGCCGATCCGACGATCTTCGAGGAGCTTGGCAGCGATATTGCTGATGCCCTCGCAGGCTAGATGCGCGCCACCCAGTTCAGCGACCGAGTCGTCGCCGTACCCGATCAGGACACGGTCGTAAAACGCTTCTGCCTGACGGGCGGCAATCAGTTGCGCGGCAGGACTGTCGCCAATCGCGGATACGATAGCGGCAAAGCCCGATTCCGGTTCGTTGATGAATTCGTCGAGCAGGAGGCGGCGCAGGCTTTTCGTGCTTCGGCTGTAACGGGCGAAGAGTGCCCCCTTCACGACCTCCGGTAGATTGCGCAGACAGAAGATTGGCCGGTCAACGTTGGTGACAAACGGCCGGAGAAGGGCGATTTCCTGGTCGGTGAATTGTTCGGTCGGTTGATCAAACATGGGGTTTCCCTGAGTTTCACTGTGTCCGTTATCGCAGATTATACTCGCTTAGGCTAGGTGTGATGCAGGGAGTGCGTTGGGCGCATGGGAAACCCGTCCCCGCACCTTCCCCCCAGCCCCTTTCACAAGCGAGCGGAACGGGGAGGATGGCCCGCACCTGCTTCTCGGCTGCGATCCTGTGGGGTCAGACCGGCTGTACCTCTCTTGATCATGATTAACAATCCGGTTGCAGGTACGTGCTACTATAAGTGATGTGGCCGTCTGTATGCGAGGATTTGTATGACGACTGTGTATCTGATCCGCCACGGTGAGACCGATTGGAACTTGCAGAAGCGCTGGCAGGGACATGCTGATATTCCGTTGAACGAGATTGGCTTTCGACAGGCGCGGTTATTAGCGCAGCGGTTGGCCCGCGAAGGAGTGCAGTTTAGTGCGATCTATAGCAGCGATCTGGCGCGGGCTTATCAGACGGCGTGGGAAATTGGGGCTGCGCTGCGAGTGCCGGTGCAGCTTTTACCGGCGCTGCGCGAGCTTGATGTAGGGAGCTGGAGTGGTTTAACAAACGAAGAGATACGTGACCGGTTTGCTGATGAGTGGGAACAGATTGCGCAGGGGCAGGATTTGCCGCGCGGTGGTGGTGAGACGATTGCCCGCTTTCAACAGCGAGTAGTGACGGCGGTAGAAGCGATGGCCGCTCAACACCGTGGTCATACCCTGGCCTTTGTAACCCATGGTGGCTGTATTCGGGCCTTGCTGGCGCGTGCAGAGAATTTTCATGGCTCAATTTTTGGTCATTATCGGGGGATAGGCAATACCTCGGTGACGATTCTTGAAATTGGTTATAAGCACTGGCGAGTGAAGCTAGTGAACGATATGAGCCATCTGGAAGTAACACACGAAACAGAGCTGGTGTCAACACCACCAGATGACGCCGAATTGCCAACGCAAGAGCAGTGATGCACACCCTTCAGCGTGATGAACAGTATCGGGTATTAACCCCTGAAGGGGTCGAGATTATCTACGCTGTGGCCGGCCCGGCGAGTCGCGGCCTGGCTGCGCTGATCGACTATCTGATATTGGTCACTATCCTGATCATAGGTGCAACCTCGATTGGTTTGAGTGATAGAGCGATGAGCACTGATCTGGCGTTGGCGCTGCTCGCTCTCTTCACCTTTGTGGTGAATTGGAGTTACTACATCTTCTTTGAATGGCTCTGGAATGGGCAGACACCGGGAAAACGGTTGTTGCGACTGCGCGTCTTGCGCGAGGGTGGACGTCCAGCCGACACGGGGGCGATCGTGGTGCGGAATCTGATGCGAGCCATTGATTTTTTGCCGTTGGGATACGGGGTTGGTCTGCTGGCAATGTTTGTTGATCGTTACCACCGGCGGCTGGGTGATTTAACTGCGGGGACAATCGTTGTTCACGAAGGTGCTCTGCTAACGCTTGATCAGGTGCTGCGACCAGTTGTTGTCCTGGTGCCGCCGCGAGCACCTGACGCCCCAGCAACCCCTCTTGTTCCCAACGTTGAACGGCTAACCGCCGAAGATGTCGCTCTGTTGGTCGAGTTTTTCCAGCGGCGGTTAGAACTCGATCTTGACTCGCGGCTGGAACTAGCGGCCCAACTGGCAATGATGATCCGGCAGCGTCTTGGCTTGCCACCGGCCGATGGTCATCCCGAACGGTTCCTCGAACACGTGCTGCGTGAGCACGAAGTGGCTCAGGCGATAATGGCGCGCCAGTCTGGGTGATCAGGTGTCCAGATTTCGAGATTGGGTAAGCGACGAAACCACATCTCTTGCCGGCGGATGAAGGCGTGGGTGTCAAAGCGCAAGCGTTCGATACAGGAAGTCAGGTCGGCTTGCCCCGCGAAATATGGCCGGAACTGAACGTAGCCCAGACTCGACATTGCCGGTAGCGACCAGTCGTAACCGCGTGCGAGCAAAGCGGCCACTTCCTCAACCAGCCCCGCTGCAATCATCCGTTCAATGCGAGCATCGGCGCGAGCGTACAATTCGGATCGCGGGCGATGCAACCAGATGGTTCGCGGGCGGAATGGTGGTGGCTGTCGCTCTTGCAGACGAGAGATAGGTTCGCCGCTGACCAGATAGACTTCGAGTGCACGGATCACGCGCCGCACGTTGCTCGGTGGAATGCGTGACGCAGCGACCGGATCAATGGCGGCAAGACGGGCATGGAGCGCGGTCGGACCTTCCTGCATTGCTATCTGCTCGAGTTCGGCACGTAAGGCAGGCTGTGGTGCTACCCGTGGGATTTGCCAGCCTTCCAGAATAGCCGCCAGGTACTGACCGGTACCGCCCACCAGCAACGGCACGCGCCCACGTGAGCGAATGTCGGCAATTGCGGCCAGCGCCAGATCGTAAAATTCGGCCAGCGAAAATGACTGGTCAGGGTCGCGAATGTCTATCAGATGATGCGGAGCCTGGCGCAGCTCATCGCGTGTCGGCTTGGCCGTACCGATGTCCATGCCACGATAAATCTGCCGTGAATCGGCAGAGACAATCTCGCCGTTGAGTTTCCTGGCCAAGGCTACGGCCAATTCTGTCTTCCCAACCGCAGTTGGGCCAACGATGGCAATCAGTTCTTCCAAGGCTCCTCCTCGATGTGCGTTCATTCGTTCCTGCACTCAGGGTTATTCCGAATCGGTATAACGCACTGCGTTATCATCGTTCACGGTTGTATCATACCCATGCTACAATACCTGTAGCACACAGGTGCAGCATACTGGTGAGACATATCGGCAGGTACCATTCAGCGTATCGTGAACGAGCGCAATCTGCGCCGTCGAGCATCTGTTGCCGGAGCACTAGCCACACCAGGAGCGACAATGAACGATCAATCTGTATGCCAGGCAGCAGCGATGACGACAATAACAACCCGTGATGGGCGCACGTTACGAGTACGGAGTCTGTCTGCACCCGATGCCGTGCTGCTTGAGCGGATGTTTTACCGCCTCTCCCCGCAAACAATCTACCGGCGGTTCTTTATCGCCGCCGAGCATGCCTCGCCGGAGCTGGTACACAAATCAGCACAGCGCCTGGCAGTGATTAATCCACAGCGTGAGGCGGCGCTGGTTGCCCTTGCCGACGAGCAAGACGGCGAGGAAGCGGTAGCAGTTGCTCGTTTTGCTCGCTTGCCACATAACCCGAAGGTAGCCGAAGCATCAATTTTGGTTCGTGATGACTATCAGGGCACAGGCGTTGGGCGCAAGCTGATGGAATTGCTGATCGCTGAAGCTCGCAAGAGTGGGCTTGAGCGACTGATCTTGTTGACCCACGCCGACAATACCGCTATGATTCGCCTTGCCACCGGCTTGGGCTTGCCTTTCAAGGGACGCCACGCCGAGGGTCTTTATGAAATTCATCTATTGCTCCAACCACAAAGCGAGACGAAATTTGAGTTTATCAGCAATGGATAAGGACGTGCTATGACTACCAGGTTTGGGCTGAGTTCCTTACCGATGGCGCTGACCGGCGCCATCGGCTTGTTAGGAGGCATTACCGGGACAGCTTATTACGTCAGTTTACGGGTTAGTCCGCCGCCGCGTCAATCTTACCTCGACAGATACACCTTTACCCCATGGGAGCTTGGCGTTCCCTATGAGCGGGTAGAGTTTCTGAGTAGCGACGGTCTCCGGCTGGTCGGCTGGTGGCTGCCTCGACCTGAGACCGATGCGGTGATCGTCGGTAGTCACGGTCACTCCGGTCGCAAAGATGAGTTGTTAGGCATTGGTAGTTATTGTTGGCGGGCCGGTTATAACGTGCTACTCTTCGATTACCGTGGGCGGGGCGAGTCGGACCCATGGCCACAGACGTTGGTCAGTCGCGAAGTCGAGGATTTGCTGGCCGCGCTGGCGTATGTCCGTCAACGCATACCCACAGCATCGATGGGAGTCGTTGGCTATTCGATGGGAGCCGCAGTGGGTATTCTGGCAACGGCACGTGATCAATCGGTCAAGGCACTGGTAGCCGATAGTTCGTTTACTACCGGTGATGACGTGGTTGCCCATGGGATCGAACAAGTGCTACGCATTCCAGCCAGACCACTGGTACGGCTGGCCGATATGATCGTCGCACGCCGCCACGGGTATCGTTTCAGTCAAGCCCGCCCGATTGATGTTATTGGGCATATCGCCCCTCGACCGGTTTTCTTGATCCACGGCACTGATGACACCATCGTCCCGGTGAGCCACGTTCGGCAATTATATGCCGCAGCCCGTGAACCGCGCATGGTATGGGAAGTGCCTGGTGCGGAACATTGCGGTGGGTATTTTGTTGATCGGATAACCTACAGTCGGCGCGTGGTTGAGTTTTTTGATCAGTATCTGCGCAGCGTCGAGGCATGACTACAATGCGGTTCGATATTCTGACGCTCTTTCCGGCTATGTTCCAGGGGCCGCTCACTGAGAGTATTCTCAAGCGGGCGCAACAGGCTGGGAAGATCGAGATTCACCTCCACGACATTCGACAGTGGACGACTGATCGCCATCGTACTGCCGATGATGCACCATACGGTGGTGGAGCCGGAATGGTGATGAAGGCCGAACCGTTGGCAGCGGCAATCCGCGCGGTACGCGCAGCCGATGAGCGGCAGGGGCCGACGATTTTACTGACTCCCGATGGTGAGCTGTTTACGCAAAGCATCGCTCGTGAACTGGCAACCCTGCCACGATTGTTACTAGTGTGCGGTCATTACGAAGGGATCGATGAGCGTGTGCGCGAGACGTTGATCGACCGCGAGTTGAGCATCGGCGATTATGTGCTGACCGGCGGTGAGTTGGCGGCCATGGTTGTTGTTGATGCGGTGGCGCGTCTGGCGCCGGGGGTGATTGACAGCGAGTCGATTGTTGAAGAGAGCCACAACGATTTTTTGCTCGAATATCCGCACTACACGCGACCAGCAGTATGGGAAGGGCTGGCAGTGCCGTCCGTGCTCCTTTCCGGTCACCACGGTGAGATTGCTCGTTGGCGCCGGGTCGAACGACTCCGCCGAACACTGACTCGGCGTCCCGATCTACTTGCCCGCGCCGCGGCTGCCGGGGTACTGACCCAAGCCGATTTGGCGCTGCTAGCCGAATGGGGCTGGTATCCCGACACCGGGTAGATTAGCGGTGGTAGCGGCAAACGAGAGAGGAGTGAGGGAAAGGTGAGGGGGTCGCCCTCACCCCTGGCCCCGCTTCCGCGCTGCGGATCGCCCTCACCCCCAGCCCCTCTCCCGCGCTGCGGATCGCCCTCACCCCCAGCCCCTCTCCCGCGCTGCGGGAGAGGGGTGATCTGGGTCGTGAGATCGCCCCTGCTCCGCTCGTCCCCCCCTTCCTCTCCCGCTTGGTAGGAGCGGAAGGGGGGCAGGGGGGTAGGTGAGGGGGCTTCCCCACTCTCTCCTTGACAAGCCAAATATCCGTCTAAAGCATCTGGTTTCTGGCTCAGCGTTGTTGTAAAGTCAACCAAAGCCGACGAGATGCGTCGGGTGTAGGTAATGGTGAGGTATTTGTGGCGACAACAACGCGCACCGATCAGCCGGTTTTGTTTGCCGGTTTAACGGCTATCGACCTGACGATGTTGCTGGTGGTGGTTATTTGGGGGGCAAACTTCAGTATCGTGAAGTCGTCCTTAACCGAAATACCACCTCTTGCTTTCGCGACCCTTCGCTTCGCAACTGCCAGTGTGATCTTGCTGGTATTTATGCTGTGGCGCGAAGGAAAGCGAGCGTTACCGGATCGGCGGACGCTCTGGAAGCTGACATGGGTTGGTATCATTGGCAACACTATCTACCAGGCGCTGTTTACGTACAGTCTCACGCTGACGACCGCTGCCAATGGCTCGTTGATTATCGCCACAACACCAGCTCTAGTGGCATTAGCGGCGGCGCTGCTGCGAATCGAGCGGATTCGGCAGGTTATGGCAATTGGTATCACACTGGCAATCGGTGGCGTTGCGCTGGTCGTTGCCGAACGTGGCTTGGCTCTCGGCGGTCGGGGTCTCCTCGGTGATCTGCTGATGCTCGGCGCGGCAATCTGCTGGACAATCTATACGCTTGGTGTACGTACTCTTGGTCAGGGATTATCACCACTGGCTATTACGACATGGACGATGATAACCGGTGTCCCGGGAATGGTTCTGGTCAGCTTGCCTGACTGGTCAACGGTGGCCTGGAGCGAGGTCAGCCTTCAGGCGTGGCTGGGATTAGCATATGCCACAATCCTGGCATTGGTTCTGGCCTATGTGCTCTGGAATAACAGCGTGCGCATCGCCGGTAGTGCTCGTACTGCCATCTATGGCTGTGCAATCCCACTGGTGGCAACCATGATTGCCTGGCCGCTGATCGGTGAACAGCCCACGTGGGTACAGGGAATCGGTGGCTTGCTGATTATCAGCGGTGTCTTACTGACGCGCCGTCCGTGACCGGTGCTGCTTCTCGTGTTACTATACTACAATGCGAGTGTGATAATCGCCGGTAGCTTTGTCGGCGGTTGATAGTGTTTTGGCTGACGATGGCGACTCTACTGCCAACAATTCAGCGTCTAGAGCGCATCAACGAACTGGTAAAAATTATTGCTGAACTACCGGTTGTGGTGTCGTTGCAAGCTGCGCTGCGACCCGGTTATCAGGCAATTGCGCCGGTTCCGGCGGCAGCCCGATCGGTATTGTTAGCGGCACTTGTCAGTCAACGCACGACACCAACCCTCTACGTTACCCTCAGCGCCGAGAGTGCGTTGCGGGCGGCAGATGATCTTCGGCAGTGGCTCGGTAGTGATCGAGTCTGGCTTTTTCCGGCTGCCGATGCCTTGCCCTACGAGCACATGTCTCCCGGGCGTGATGTCGTTGGGCAACGCCTGGCGGTTTTACGCGGCTTACAGGCTGCGCGCTTTTGCGGGGTGATCGTGGCGCCGGTGAAAGCCTTGATGCAGCCAACATTATCACCCGCCGATCTGACCACTGTCACGCTTCACTTGCAACGGGGAATGCAGGTATCGCTCGAGCAGACAGTGGCGACGTTGCTGACCAATGGGTATCAGCGGGTAGCAATGGTGGAAGCACCGGGTGAATTGAGTCGCCGTGGTGCGATTCTAGATGTCTGGCCGCCGGGTGACGAGTTGCCGTTGCGCATTGAATGGTTCGACGACGAGATCGATAGCTTGCGGCGATTTGATCCTGCTACCCAACGGAGTGAGCAGCGTTTAGACCAGGCAGAGATTGGTCCGGCACACGAGATACCGTTCTGGCGACGTGAAGCGGCATTGCGCCAGATCGATCTGCTCGATCTGAGCATGCTGCGGCGTGAAGTGCGCGAAGAATGGGCGATTGCGCGTGAGCAGCTCGCCAGCGGTCAACGTTTTGAAGGTCGTGCGTTTTACGCCCCTTTCTTTTACACGCAGCCGGCCACGCTGTTAGATTATCTTCCCGCCGGGAGTCTGGTGGCCCTGGCGGAAGGTCATCTGCTCGCGCAGCACGCCGCAGAGATTGATGCTCAGGCGGCAAATTATCGCTCGCAACTACAAGCGCTTGGTGAACTGCCGCCTGATTTTCCACGTCCTTATTTGCAGTGGAACGAGTTAGGTTTAAGCGATTCGTCTAGACTGGTGATCGCCGATCTCAGTCACAATGAGTATCCATACGCGCTCACACCACCATCGTTCGGGGTCGCACCGCTGTATGGTGGGCAGTTGCGCCGTCTCATTGATACGATTGCTCAGCAAGTCGATGCTGGTGAGCTGGTTATTACCGTCACAACGCAGGCAGCCCGCTTACAGGAGTTGGTCAGTGAACGATTGGGGGATAAAACGCCACTGGGACGCTTTGTGCCAATTTACGGCGGATTAGAAGCCGGTTTTACACTTGCCGACCTCAATCTGACATTACTCACCGACAGCGAGATTTTTGGTACTCGGCAGCGTCGGTCATTGCGCGAGCGGCGACCCAAAAGCAGTACCGCTGATCGTACAGCGTTTCTGCGGGCACTGAAACCCGGCGATTATGTGGTGCATATCGAACACGGGATTGCGATCTTCGACGGCATGATCCGGCGTACAGTTGGTGAAGTTGAGCGGGAATATCTGGTCTTACGCTACGCTGGCGAAGACAAGATTTACGTGCCGGTTGATCAGATAGATCGCGTCACCCGTTATATCGGCGCCGGTGATAGTCCACCAACGCTCACCCGTCTCGGTACGCAAGATTGGGAACGTACCAAGCGCAAGGTGCGAGCCGCTGTACAGAATCTGGCTGAAGAACTGCTACGACTCTACGCCCAACGCCAACTTACCTCCGGTTATGCCTTCGCTCCTGACAACGAGTGGCAGCGCGAGCTGGAAGCCAGTTTTCCTTATCTTGAAACTGAAGACCAACTGCGGGCCATTGCCGAGGTGAAGGCCGATATGGAAAAACCAACCCCGATGGATCGGTTGGTTTGCGGCGATGTCGGCTTTGGCAAGACCGAAGTTGCGCTACGGGCTGCCTTCAAAGCTGTCCAGGATGGCAAGCAGGTGGCAATTCTGGTGCCGACCACAGTGCTAGCGCAGCAACATTTCGACACCTTTCGCAAACGCATGGCCGCCTTCCCGGTAACTGTCGAGATGCTCTCACGCTTTCGCACGCCGAAAGAACAAGAGGCGATTGTGCGCGATCTGGCGAGGGGGAAGATTGACATTATCATCGGAACTCATCGCCTGCTCTCTAACGATGTGGTCTTCCGTAATCTCGGTCTGGTAATTATTGATGAAGAACAGCGTTTTGGGGTACGCCATAAAGAACGGCTCAAACTGTTACGCACCGAGGTCGACGTACTAACGCTCACGGCGACACCTATTCCGCGCACGCTGCACATGGCGCTCGCCGGCATTCGTGATTTGAGCGTGATTGATACCCCGCCTGAAGATCGTATCCCAATCAAGACATACGTGGTACCGGCAGATGATCATCTTATCCAAGAAGTCATCCGACGCGAACTCGAACGCGAGGGGCAGGTCTATGTCGTCCACAATCGGGTGCAAAGCATTTATCACGTTGCCGAACGGTTACGGCGGCTGGTACCAGAAGCGCGGATTGCGGTCGGGCATGGTCAACTTGCCGAACGCGAACTCGAGCAGGTGATGATGGATTTCTTCGAGGGGCGCTACGATGTATTGGTATGCACCACCATTATCGAGAGCGGTCTTGACGTTCCGAATGCGAATACGATCATCATTGATGATGCAACTAATTACGGCTTGGCCCAACTCTACCAGTTGCGAGGCCGGGTTGGGCGGGGTGCGACTCGTGCGTATGCTTACCTGCTCTACAATCCGACCCGACCACTCTCTGCCGATGCCCGTCTACGGCTGGAAGCAATTCAAGAAGCCACTGAATTAGGGGCAGGCTTTCGTATCGCAATGCGTGATCTCGAAATCCGTGGCGCCGGTAATCTTCTCGGCGCCGAGCAATCCGGTCATATTGCTGCCGTTGGGTTTGATCTCTATTCACGCCTGCTCGAACAAGCGGTGCAGAAGCTGAAACAAGAGGTTGATGCGTTGACCGAACAGCATGCAGGGACAGTGCAGGGAGTACCGACAACAATAACCGAGAGTCTACGGGCACCAACGGTTTCCGAACGAGTTCTCGTTGCGCCGCTGGTGACCATTGATCTGCCACTCACGGCCTATCTGCCACCGGAGTATATTCCCGATGAAACAGTACGCCTGGCAGTGTATCAGCGCATGGTTGACGCCACAACTATCGCTGAAGTTCGTGGTTTGCGTCAGGAATTGATCGACCGTTTTGGCGCGCCCCTTCCCGATCCGGTGCTGCACCTTATTCTCTGGTTGCAGATTCGGTTACTGGCCCTACAGGCTGGCGTGGTCTCAATTACGACCGAAGGCGACATCTTTCTCATCCGTATGGCGACACCCCTCGCACCGGCAATCCGTGACCGATTACGACGACGGCTCCCCCGTGATGCGTCAATAACGTTTGGTCCGCAATCCATTCGCCTCAATCGGCGCATCCTCGGTCCTCAGTGGCCTGAACGATTACTGGTCGTTGTAGAACTACTTGCAAACAGCGATCATGCGTGAACAGAATTAACGTCTTACCTGTACCAACTGGCTGCGACGAAACACAACCACAACCCGATCGTACTGATAGCGCTGGCGGGCATTCGTGAAGATCACGCCATCGTAATTGTACCGATCTAACCACCACTCAACCACTGCATCGGTCTCTACATCAAGCCCTAAACTCGCTGCTTCCTGTTTCATCTGATTTACCTGGTGCCGCCATTGGTCAAATGCCACGGTGAGCGGTTGTTCGATGCGCGCCCGATAGTGATTGGGGGTAAGAGCAAACAAGCGTTGCAACCAACCTTGCCGCTCGGTCTCTTCAACTTCAACCAGGAGGAGACCTCTTCCGGCGGGCGTGCGTTGTTGAACATCACCCCCTAGCAGACGATACGTGCCCTGTATTGCACTACCGGTAAGCCACCGTCTGGCTTCATCTGCACGCATAACGTTGATCGTCTCCCGAACGTCGGAGACACGCGGAACGCGCGGTGGCGCCATGATCTGTATTTCTGGAATTGGATGCTGAACTGGTTCGCCATCCTGGTTGCGCCATTCGGCATGGACAACCTGCATCGGCGGATCATCTCCTTCACGGTAGCGAAAGCCAAGCCGACTACGCCCCTCTGCGGATTCAGCAATCGCGGCAATAGTAATGTGCAGGCGTATACCACCACCACACCCCGGCGCAGGGAACCAGACTCGCTCGGCGGTGAAGGTATACGCCATTCGTGAATCGCGCAGCGCAGAGCGATCACCACGGCGCCAACCATGACCGCTCAACCCGCTCCAACCGCCGACAACTGCTCGTAAGGGGGCATAAATGGCGACAACGGTTTGTGGACCGGGTGGTTCATCGAGCACCCACATGCCCGGCGGAATGGCACCCGAGGAAGGCAATTTGATCGTGCCGCCAATGACACTCTGTTCAACACGTGCATTGGGCAGACGAACGGTAACCTGCCCTCCTGCCGCTGGTTGGGGTACAGCTTCCGGCTGAACTACGTCACTCAGGCGGTGACCGCATTCGATACAAAAGCGTGGGTTTCCTTCTGGGAGCATGCTCCCACAATGGGGGCAAAAACGAGGCGAACGCTGCCTGTGATTCATACTGACCTCGGCACGAGTGATTTCTGTCGCTACCTGTATTGTCGGGAGCTATCTTATGCAGTGTTCTCCCTGTGGTCTCTGTATCGCAATTATACGGGTAATCCGTCTCGTATATCGTGATACTCAACAACGCCCCGATAACGAATCTGAAGCATACGCACCGACATTTCACTGTTGGTTGGGATGAACATGTCGAACATCTCTATTTTTCACTTTCCAGACTTGACGCCGCTGTATCTATCCTCTACCATACCAAACAGTGCAGGATCGATGCACCGGATACTACCCTACACGGAGAAAGACTACATGGGGCAAATACTGGAACAACTCGGACTCTGGATTGAAAGTATCATTCTGGCAATTGGCTATCCAGGCATTACACTGGTAATGATGGCAGAAAACCTCTTTCCACCTATTCCGTCAGAGCTGGTAATGCCGTTCGCCGGTTTTCTGGTTGGGCGCGGTGAAATGAACCTGGTGCTGGCAATTGCTGCTGGGACGCTAGGATCGGTTCTAGGAGCGATTATTCTCTACTACATCGGGATGCTGGCCGGTGAACCATTGGTGCGACCCTTCTTCCGTCATTATGGCCGTTTTTTCCTGCTATCCGAGCAAGACCTCGATAAGGCACTCAATGCCTTTACCACCCACGGCGATATTATTGTGCTTGGGGGTCGGGTTATTCCGATCATTCGCAGTCTGATCTCATTACCGGCTGGCATGAACCGGATGCCGCTTGGCCGATTTCTGCTCTTTACAACCATCGGTTCGACGATCTGGACATCTCTGCTTACGGTTGGGGGTGTTATTCTTGGCGCCAACTGGGAGTTCGTGATTGAAATTGTTGATCAGTACCAAAAACTGGTCCTGATTGTGCTGGTCATTGCTGCTGTAGTTTTCGTTGTGCAGCGATTGCGCGGGTTGCGACGTATGGCATTTAGCCGTAGTGAATAATAAACGTGCCGATTTTCGTTTTTATGAATCAATGTACTGATAGTTCAGCGGCTAACCGCTCGGTTGGTCTCGCTCATCTTTCGCCACTGACGGTAACTGAACGAGAGTTATGTTGGGCCTTAGCTCCTTTCGTGCCAGCGACAACCTGGCTGATTATCGGTCCTACTGCCTGGCTGGTGCATCATCGTTCTGTTCGGCCAACACCGATCTGGCCGTTACCGCCAACGGCAATGCCGCTCACCGAGACACCGGCCTTTGAAACCTTGACCTCCGTTCAGGGTTCTTGGGTGCCGTTCAACGTGCGTGGTCGTGTGGTTGGGGGCCTGGTCTTGCCAGACGAACAGTCAGTATCGTCAACCGTGCTTGAGGGCCTGGCATCGTTGGTCGAGGGTATCTATACGCGCCGTATGGCGATACGGCAGACGATCTGGCAACATCTGCTCGAGCAACTCAGAGTGCGATACGCTGCTGGGGAAGAACGCCAGGCGCTGCTCAGTGAAGTATTACTGCGCAGTTTGAATCTCGTCCCGCAATCTACAACCGATGCGCCGATTACGATTCCCCACATCTTTGACAAAGAGGGTGATCGGTACGGACGTTCTTACCCTTTTTGGCACGATGAGCTTCATTTTATCGAGTTGGCCCTGGCAATTACCCATCCGGCCATCATGCAGCTTCAGGTTGTCGGGCTAGCGGCTGCGGGTGTCGCGCACGACATCAATAATTTGATGACGGTCATTTTGGGGCGTGCGCAATTGCTTGAACTTGATGTCGGAGAGGATCAGCTCTTCGATCTCCAGATAATTGAAACGGCAGCCGAGATTAGCGCCGGTAGCGCACGTCGCTTGCAGCGTTTTACCCAAGTTGAACATACCGTTATCCAACCGGTAAATATGACAACCGTCGCTTTGGCCGCAGTAGCTGAGGCCAAACGAGAACTCTCCCTACTGGGAAACATACAGCTTGAGACGAGTCTTCCTGACTTGCCACCGGCAGCCGGTGCAAGTGGATTGATCTATACTGCCCTAAAGAATCTCATCATATCAGCCGCACGGTCATTACCAGATGGCAGCATTATTCAGATCGGTGGTGCGGCTGACGAACACTATGTCTGGATCGAGGTAACCGATCCAGCTCTGCCACCAAGTACCGACTTACAGGCAATTTCGGCACAAATACAACGAGCGCATGCGCTTGAACTGATTATTGCCCGTCAGACCGCACGTGTTCATGGTGGGCAAGTTCGCATCGATGCCAATCAGGCCGGGGGAACGTGCATACGGTTCATCTTACCGCGCTGGGAAGCACAGAATGGAGTAACACATGCCAGCATGGAAACTTCTTGAGCGAGAAGTATTGCTGCATCAACCACCATTTTTAACGGTTGAACGGCATCATCTTGTCTTGCCTGATGGCCGCGAAATTCCGAACTGGCAATGGGTGATCACGCCGGAGTATGTCAATGTGGCAGCGATCACGGTTGATCAGCAGTTCGTGCTCTTCAGACAAGAGAAATATGCGGTCGAAGGTCTGTCACTAGCGCCGGTGGGTGGGTATCTCGAACCAGGCGAAGATCCACTGCAAGCGGCACAGCGTGAATTGCAGGAAGAGAGTGGCTACGTCGCCACCGAATGGGAAGCGCTAGGAAGATATGCGGTCGATGGCAACCGGGGAGCTGGCATCGCTCACCTCTTCTTGGCCCGTCAGGCCAGGTTTGTTGGTAAAGGCGAGAGTGACGATCTAGAGGCGCAAGAACTGGTTCTCCTATCGGCTGACAACGTGCGTAGAGCATTGTATGCTGGTGAGTTTAAGGTACTGGCCTGGGCAACGGTGATAGCATTGGCACTGCTGCGCCTGGCTGCGTGAGGTTTCGTGCTCACGGCGCACCCCGTCTGTTACCTGGCAGGGCTTTGCAAGGTTTTTTCCAGCGCCGACAAGTGATGATAGAGAAGAAACTGGAACCTCATTCTACCCACGCATCGCAGTGTGGGCCGGAAGCTGGCGTTTCCAGATAAGGCAACGGCCCAGAGCGGGGATCGCTCTGCGGATGTGCATGACATTCAAAATGGAAAACGTTGCAAGCCCTTCCCGTACAGACGCGATATAATTATCCTGACATTCATTCTTTATAAGCGGAATCGGAAGCTATGGGCAGAGGACGCTATCCTGCACGCTTACACGTTACTGCGCCGCCACCTGAGATTGCAGCCCGTTACTACCGTTCGTGGCCGGCGCATGAACTGTACCATACGCCAGAGCGCTTTCCACCACTCAGCGCCGAAGGGTTGTTTGGTCGTGTCGCTCCCCTAACCCTCGAATTTGGTTGCGCTACCGGTGAATACCTGTGCGCTCTGGCAGCAGCACAGCCGACCACATACTTCGTTGGCATCGACATTGTCGCGAAACCGCTCTACCGTGCTGTTGAACGTGCCGTCGCACTTGAGCTGACAAATATCCTGTTCATTCATGCCGATGCGCGACTACTCTACCAGCGCATTCCCGATGCAGCGTTATCTACCATCATTTTGCATTTCCCACCACCGCTCCTGCGGAATCGCCAACGCAATCAGTTGCTCGTCTCACCACAGATGCTGGCATGTGCTGCCCGTACTCTTGTTCCCGGTGGTTATCTTAGCTTTCTTACCGACCATCCTGCCCTCTTTGCGCTGATGCGAGAACTCTTGCCCGCTTTTCCTGCGCTGCGTGCTATCCCGGCTTCACCGGCTGAACTGGCAGTCTTCGAGTCGCACTATCACCGACGCTGGGCTGCACGTGGCCGTACTATTAGTGGTCTGCGGATCGAGCGGGTAGACGGAGACAATCCATAACACCAGTGCGACTGCGCTGGTCTGTCATCGCACCCCACCCGCTACCCGCCCACCAGATTATCTCTGGAGATAGCCTATGGAGTGTCGAGTCGGTTGCGGCGCCTGTTGCATTGCACCCTCGATCTCATCACCTATTCCTGGTATGCCCAACGGTAAGCCAGCCGGCGTGCGCTGTGTCCACTTGACTGCTGACAATCGTTGTGCATTGTACGGCAAGCCAGAGCGACCGGCAGTATGTGTGAGCCTGCGTCCGCATCCTGATATGTGCGGTCGCACCTTTGAAGAAGCAATGTGGTTGCTCACAAGCCTCGAGCTGGCAACCCAACCTGAAAAATAACTGAAATTTTATCTCCAGCGGTCGCCAGGTGAAACACAACCGGGCCAACTTGCGTTATTATTGCAGTGAGAGAAAATCGCAGCCAACCCCCTATGTGGAAAGGATTCTGTAACAAAATTGGAGTATGATACATATGGGGGGAAGGTTAGCAACCAACGCACACCGCAGTGCGTGCTACCAATCCCAAAGATTCTGTTTATGGGTGTCGAGGCGGGCCGGCAAGAGCGTACATGCTGTAAACCGGATCGACATCCCGGAAAGGAAGCCGCAGTGACTGACTTCGATCTGGAAAGTTTGAGCGTACCTGAGCTCGAACGACTGCGGGACGCTATTAATCAGCGCCTGCTCCAGTTGCGCTACAGTACACCCCGGTCATTACCGGAACTGCTGCGCATGTTGGAGGAGGTTAAGATCGTCCTGAGTGATCAGGGCAAGGAATGGCGCTCGCTCGAGCGCTGGCAATGGATGGATGGCCAGATTCGCTTCTGGCTTAATCCAGCCGATCAGGTGCGTTATCGAGCGGGATGGTATACAATCGAAGAACTCATCCTCTGGTCGCAGGATCGAGGCCCGGTACTCGTCCCGCAGGAGGAAGAGGAAGAGGATCTCGAAGGCTGGACGGAGATCAACGGCGTTCGTATTCGCTGGTTACCAGACGGTACGATGGAGCGTCAGTGAGTAATCCGGACTCTCCCCTTGCTTTTGAGGCAAGGGGAGAAGATGGTGATGTTTCATCATGACACCCTGCTACAGTCCTAGCCAGGGCACGATGAGAGGGGCCAGTAGTGACGTTACGGCTCCGTTGAGGCCCATTGCCAGTCCGGCCAGTGCCCCGGCTACGCTACTAAACTGCAACGAACGTGCTGTACCCAGGCCGTGAGAAGCCAGCCCAAGCGCGAAACCCCGTTCTCCATCGTCGTGGATGCCGATCAAACCCAGCAGTTCCCAACCGAACAAAGCGCCGACCATGCCCGTCACAATCACGATGACTGCGGTCAGCGATGGTAATCCACCGAGTTGTTCGGCCACACCCATCGCAATAGGTGTCGTGATCGATTTTGGAACAAGTGAGCGCAGGGTTATATCAGATAGACCAAAGAGCCGGCCAACCACTACCGCAGCCGTTATGCCGGTTATTGAACCGATCAGCAAACCGGTAAGGGCTGGCCAGAAGATTCTGCGCAGCGTTCGCTCAGCTTCGTAAAGCGGAATAGCCAGGGCAACCGTTGCCGGTCCTAGCAGAAAGTGTACAAATTGCGCTCCGTCAAAGTAGGTTGGGTAGGGAGTATCAGAAACGAGCAGGATGATCACAATTGTCACAATAGACAATAAAACCGGATTCAACAACGGCGGCGACCCCAACCGTCGGCTGATGATCGTCATGAGTCGGTATACAGCAATCGTCGTCGTTAGCCAGAGTAACGGCGTTTGGGCCAGATAGACCCACAGTGAGAAAATGCGTTCGTCCATATCAATTATCACTTTCGTTTGGGCAGGATGCGCATGGTGAAGCCGGTAACCAACAGGGTGATCATCGTCGAGACCACAATCGTCGCCAGGAGTGGCAGACCTTCCCGGTTCAGGAGCGGTAAATGGACGATCACGCCGACTCCGGCCGGTACGAACAGGAGCGGTAAATGATCCAGAATGGTCTGAGCGGTTGCTCGAAGCTGATCCGGTACCTGGCCTCGCCAGCGCAGAACGGTAAACAAGAGTAACATGCCAACGACCGGCCCTGGTACCGGCAGGCTAAGACCACGGCTCGCGACTTCGCCGACTAGTTGGCAGAGTAAAATACCTAACAGTGCATCAATCATACCTCGCTCCATTGTGTGGTGACCATTGTCACTTCTGAAAGTTCCATTTGCAATCCCTACTATAATAAAGCTAGAGGACGCACGAGTGTCAGCGTCCAGGAGGAGTTATGACAAAACCGATTGTGGCCATTGTTGGCCGCCCAAACGTTGGTAAATCGACGTTCTTTAATCGCCTAATCGGCGAGCGGCGGGCAATTGTTGAAGATATTCCCGGTACCACACGCGACCGTCTGTACGGGGATACATTTTGGAATGGGCGCGAATTTACAGTGGTAGATACTGCCGGAATCCTTTTCGGGGGTGAAGACCCAACGTTACCTGAAGCCGAGATCAGTCGCCGTACTCGTGCTCAGGCTGAACACGCGATTGCCGAGGCCGACGCTATTATCTTTATGGTTGACGGACGTGATGGCTTGACTTCTGCCGATGCCGAGGTAGCAGCGATCCTCCGCACTACCTCAAAGCCGGTTGTGCTTGCCGTCAACAAGTGTGATAGTCAGGAACGCATGCTCGATGCGGTCGAGTTTTACGCGCTCAATTTGGGTGATCCGATCCCAATGAGTGCCTTCCACGGTCTCGGTACCGGTGATGTGCTTGACCGACTGACCGAGTATTTCCCACCCAAAACCTTTGATCAAGCAGAAGAACGTCATCTACGGGTCGCCATTGTTGGTCGTCCGAACGTCGGAAAGTCCTCGCTGTTGAACCGGCTACTGGGTCAAGAGCGGAGTGTTGTCAGTCCAATTCCAGGAACAACCCGCGATCCGATCGATACGACGATTGTGTACCACGGTGAACCAATTACCCTGATTGATACGGCTGGGATCCGGCGGGCCGGTAAGATTGAACGTGGTATCGAAAAATATAGTGTGTTACGAACCCTACGGGCAATTGAGCGATGTGATGTGGCCCTACTGCTCATCGATGCCAGCGAAGGTGTCACTGCCCAGGATACACACATTGCTGGCATGGTCATTGAAGCGAAAAAGGGTCTGATCCTGGTAGTGAACAAGTGGGACGCTATCGAGAAAGATTCACATACCTATTACGAATTTCAAGATCAGGTTCGTGAAGCGTTTAAGTTTGCTGATTATGCGCCGATTGTATTTGTCTCGGCGCTAACCGGCCAGCGAGTGCCATATGTGCTCGACTATGCCCGTGAGGTGTACGCGCAACGGCAGAAGCGCATACCTACCGGAGAGCTGAATAATTTCTTGCGCGAAGTGATGTTGCAGCAACCACCAATGGCCGTGAAGAAAGGCGCTCATCTGCGGTTGTACTATGCAGTCCAACCACAGGTTGAGCCACCAGTCTTTCTGTTTTTTGCTAACGATGGTGATCTGGTGCACTGGTCGTATGCCCGCTATCTCGAAAATCGCCTGCGTGAACGGTATGGATTTCAAGGCACGCCAATCGTGATCGTGTTCCGTTCACGTGAACGTAAAGATGATTGATTTCCGAACTACGCACACTTAGAGACTGCTCGAATTGTTCAACTGAATCTTTTCGCAGAAACGTTATCGCAAGGCAGCGTATCGTTGGCTATGCAAAAGTCAACATTTCGCTGCCTGTCATTTTCCAGGAGGCGCTCTGTTATGCAGATTTCCGACATCTGGCCGGGTCGTCCATATCCACTCGGGGCAACGTGGGACGGCGAGGGCGTGAATTTCGCCATCTTCTCTGCGCACGCTAGCCGGGTTGAGTTATGTCTGTTCGATAGCCCTACCGCAGCTCGCGAAGCAGTACGTATCGTTCTTCCCGAACGGACGAACGATGTCTGGCATGGGTATATTCCTGGTTTACGGCCTGGACAACTCTACGGCTATCGGGTTCATGGACCTTACTTACCCAAGCAGGGCCATCGCTTTAATCCGTATAAGCTGCTCATCGATCCGTATGCACGTGCACTCTATGGCGAACTGATCTGGGACAAAGCGAACTATGGGTATCGGGTTGATAGTCCGTATGGCGATCTCACTATCGGCAAGCGTGACAGTGCACCGTATGTCCCCCGTTCGGTAGTAATCGATCCTAGATTTGATTGGGGCGATGATCGACCTCCCGACACGCCGCTGGCCAACTCGGTGATTTATGAACTACACGTCAAGGGTTTTACCAAACTCCATCCCGACGTACCAGAACCGTTGCGGGGCACCTATGCCGGTCTGGCATCGCCAGCAGTTGTTGCGTATCTGAAAGAACTCGGTGTGACAGCCGTTGAACTTTTACCGGTACACGCATTCATCACCGACCAGTTCCTCGCTGACCGTGGGTTGACGAACTACTGGGGGTATCAGCCGATCAATTATTTTAGTCCAGAACCACGGTACGCCAGTACATCTGATCCCCAGGCTCAGGTCAATGAATTCAAAGCGATGGTCAAAGCCTTACATGCTGCCGGGATCGAAGTCATTATTGATGTAGTGTACAACCACACCGGCGAAGGGAACCATCTTGGTCCGACCCTGAGTTTTCGCGGGATCGATAATGTTGCTTACTACCGGTTAGTGCCTGATCAGCCGCGGTATTATCTCGATGATACCGGAACTGGGAACAGTCTTGATCTAAACCATCCCCGCACACTCCAGCTTGTCCTCGACTCGCTACGCTATTGGGTGACCGAGATGCACGTTGACGGCTTCCGGTTTGATCTTGCCCGCACACTCACCCGTGGCCCGGTCGGCTCTGAACAGACCAGTCCTTTTCTGGCAATGGTACGTCAAGACCCTATTCTCTCGCGGGTCAAGCTCATCGCCGAACCATGGGATGTCGGTTTTGATGGCTATTGGGTCGGTCGCTTTCCGCCACCGTGGGCCGAGTGGAATGGTCGGTATCGAGACACAGTACGTCGCTTTTGGAAAGGTGATCCTGGTCAGGCAGCCGAGTTCGCTTCACGCTTTATGGGATCGATGGATCTCTATCAGCACAATGGGCGTCGTCCGTACCATTCGATCAACTTCGTGACGGCCCATGATGGGTTTACACTCCGTGATCTGGTTTCATACAACGAGAAACACAACGAAGCCAACGGTGAAGACAATCGTGATGGTGATAACCACAATAATTCGTGGAACTGCGGTGTCGAAGGGCCTACTGACAATCCGGAAATTCAGGCACTGCGGCTGCGGCAGATGATGAATTTCATTGCTACCCTTTTCCTATCGCAGGGTACACCGATGCTGCTGGCCGGTGATGAACGAGGTCGTACTCAGCAAGGCAATAACAACGCCTACTGTCAGGATAACCCCATCTCTTGGGTTGACTGGCGCTCTGATCCAGAAGCCGATCTTTTGCATGCGTTTACTCAGCGGCTCATCGCATTCCGACGCAATCACCCCGTGTTACGCCGTCGTCGCTTTTTTACCGGTCATCTTGGGAACGCCGAATACGATGTTGAATGGCTTAGCCCCGATGGTCAAGAGGTTGGCCCCGAACTCTGGCAGCAGCCGGAGTTGCGCTGTATTGGGGTTTTGCTGAATGGAGCTGTGATTGACGATCGCGATGAGCACGGGAACGCGCTGCGCGATGATGTGCTGCTGGTGTTAATTAACGCTGGCGACGAGGCCGTTCCATTTATCTTGCCTGATTGGCCAGACGATGCAAGCTGGCACGTCATCATCGATACTGCTCAACCTGATTTAGATCAGCCCTTGCCTGTTACCGATCAGATGTATCACATTCAACCACGATCACTGGCTGTTCTGATCGAACAGGTTGCCAGCGTACCACCCGTACAGATTACGGCGGTGATAGGGAATTAGGATGGCTTCCTGGCACTTTCGGCTTCGGTATAGGTGTCATCCGTAGTACAGGTATTAAGAGCCTATCTGAACACGATACGGCGGATGAAACCTGATCGATGTACGGGCACAGCGCTGCTGTGCCCCAACCGATTCTGCGACAGGGTATTCCGGACAGACCTTGATCAGGCAGTGTTGACAGTTGGAGTGAGCTGTGCTAATCTGAAATCATCCCACCATGCAATGCACTGACAAGGAAGTCAATGTGACATAGAGGAGGTATATCGATGGCAAAGAAGATCCTCTTTCTGGTCGGTGACTATGTAGAGGACTATGAGGTCATGGTTCCGTTTCAGGCCCTTGCTGCGCTTGGGTATCAGGTCCATGCTGTCTGTCCGGGCAAGAAAGCCGGTGAATTTGTTCGGACTGCCGTCCACGATTTTGAAGGTGATCAAACGTACAGCGAGAAACGTGGTCACAACTTCACGCTTAACCAGAATTTCGACGATGTAAACGAACACGAGTACGACGCGCTGGTAATCCCTGGCGGACGGGCACCCGAATACATTCGGCTTAACCCACGTGTGCTCGAAATTACACGTCATTTCTTCACTGCTAACAAGCCAGTGGCGGCAATTTGCCATGGTCTGCAAGTCTTGGCGGCTGCCGGTGTGCTCAACGGGCGTCGCTGCACAGCGTATGCGGCCGTTGGCCCTGACCTCCCGCTGATTGGGGCCGAATACCACGAACTGCCTGCCGATCAAGCCATTACCGATGGCAACCTGGTAACAGCACCGGCCTGGCCAGCTCACCCAGCATGGTTGGCGCAGTTCTTGAAAGTGCTTGGGGCGAAGATCGAGATTGAACCGCAGAGCGAGTCTGTTCTCGCCTAGTCTGCCTCTGTCAATCCTGTGCGGCGCATCCGTAAAACGGATGCGCTATTATTTTTCTTGGATGGAACATCATCGGTTGGCGTGACGTCTCAAAAAAGAGGTCATATTGTCTTGCTATCACCGTTCGTTACCGGTACAATGATCACACAAACATCTGGTCAGTCAAGAATGATGTGCCGCCTATGCCGTATGTTTCTTTCATCTATCCTGAAGCCCTCTGGTTGCTCCTCGTGCCGGTTGGTATGGTGGTGCTCGCCCTGTTTGCACCGCGTCGTTTATCGCCGTTACGGTTTTGGACCAGTCTTGCCGTCCGTACTGTGATGGCAGTGATGCTGATCTTTGCATTTGCCGGCATCCAGTTTGTGCGTCCGGTTGATCGACTGACAACCGTATTTCTGCTAGATGGGAGCGATTCGATGCCCGCATCGACACGGGCACAGGCAGAGGCATTTATTCGCGATGCACTCCAGTCTATGCCGACCGATGACCAGGCGGCAATCATTGTGTTTGGCGATAACGCCCTGGTCGAACGTTCCCCTGACAGCGATCGACGACTAGGGCGCATTACATCTATTCCAATTGCGCATCGCACCAATATTGAAGCGGCCATTCAGCTCGGCATGGCGCTCTTCCCGGCTGACACCCAAAAACGCCTGGTGTTGCTTTCTGATGGCGGTGAGAATAGCGGGCGTGCAATTGATGCGGCGCGCCTGGCAGCCAGTCGCGGCATTCCCATCGACATTGTTGATCTGACGCTAGTGAATACCGATGCAGAAGTGTTGGTTGCCAGTGTCGAAGCTCCTAACAGTGTCCGTGATGGTCAAGAGGCCGTCATTGTTGCTAATATCGAAAGCAATGTCAGTCAGTCGGCGATCGTCCGACTCATTGACGACACCGGTATTGTTGAAGAGCGCGTGCTTGAGCTGTCACCAGGTGTCACCCCAATAGAGTTTCTGGTGCCGGTGGAAGGCAATGGTTTTCGCCGGTATCGGGTGCAGGTCGAAGCGGCAAATGATGGACGAGTTCAGAATAATGAAGCTGCCGCGTTGATTCGGGTGCAAGGGCCACCGCGAATTTTGCTCATTGCACGAGAAGCTGCCGATGCGCGACCGTTGGTCACGGCCCTCACCGCCACCGGTATCACCGCTGAGTTGATCTCACCTGAAGCAGCACCGCGCACACTGGCCGATCTGAGCACCTACGATGCGCTGGTGCTGGTCAATACCCCAGCGCGTGCTCTACCGGTCGGCCTGATGCAAGCAATTCCCGGCTATGTGCGTGATCTAGGGCGTGGTCTTTTGATGATCGGTGGCGAAAACAGCTTCGGTGTTGGCGGGTATGGTCGTACTGCTGTGGAAGAAGCGCTGCCGGTGTATATGGATGTGCGTAATCGAGAGCTACGTCCCGATCTGGCCATTGTCTTTGTCATTGACAAGTCAGGATCGATGGATGCCTGTCATTGCGCCGATCCTGACCGTGGTGCACCGGTATCCTCTTCAAGCGAACGGAAGATCGACATTGCCAAAGATGCGATTGCTCAAGCTGTTGCCTTGCTTGGCCCACAAGATACGGTTGGAATTGTCACCTTCGATGGGGCAGCGTCTGCTGCGTTTCCGACCACCCGTGGGGCAACAGTCGAACAGGTTATGAATGCTATTGCTGGCATCGAACCTCGTGGGCCAACCAACATTCGGGCAGGTCTGCTACGAGCCGAAGAGGTACTACAACAGGTTGATGCCCGTATCAAGCATATTGTCTTATTGACCGATGGCTGGGGAGGTGGCGGCGATCAACTTGACGTAGCAGCGCGGTTACGTGAACAGGGTATTACCCTGACGACAGTAGCTGCCGGGAGCGGTTCGGCGAGCTATTTGCAGCAACTGGCTGCCGAAGGTGGTGGACGTTACTATCCGGTAGTGGATATGGCCGACGTACCACAAATCTTCGTGCAAGAGACAATTACGACGATCGGGAATTATATTGTTGAACAGCCATTTATTCCAATACGCTACAGTAGCAGTCCAATCCTGGCCGGTATTAATGCGACACCACCGTTGTACGGTTACAACGGCAGCACACTGAAAAGCACTGCCCAGTTGGTGCTGGCGACTGAAGATCAACAACCGATCCTAGCGACCTGGCAGTTCGGGCTGGGGCGTAGTGCGGCCTGGTTAAGTGACACTAAGGGTAAGTGGGCGCACGACTGGATCACGTGGGATGGGTTTCCGCGGTTTGCTTCGCAGCTTGTTGGTGATCTTATCCCACGTGGTGGGCAAAATGTCAAGGCCGAGGTAGCGGTAACCGGTAGTGAAACGGTTGTCCGCCTGGTGACCGACAGCGGGCAAAATGATTTGAATGTGGTTGCAACCTTAATCGGCGGCGATGGTTCACGGCGCGAAATCCCACTGACTCAGGTGGCACCCAATCAGTATCAGGCCCGGTTGGAAAGCCCTAATCCCGGCACCTACCTGGTACAGATTGCCGGGATGAGTGGTGATCGGGTAGTTGTGCAAGAGACAGCCGGAATGGTTGTTCCCTACTCTTCGGAATACCGCAGCGCGCAAGCTAATCCAGGATTACTCAATGAGCTGGCTACAACTACAAATGGACGACTGATCAACGACCCAGCAGCAGTCTTTGAGCGTCTTAACCCTGTCTTCTCTGCTCAGGAGATTGCTCTACCACTGCTTTGGCTGGCGCTCATCTTGCTCCCGTTTGACATCGCATTGCGACGATTGATGATTCGGCGTAGTGATTTTCGTGCGCTCGGCATGTTACGAGTTGGGGAATCAGTGTCAGTAGCACCCGATCCGGTGCTCAGTCGCTTGCGAGCCGCTCGTGATCAGGCTCGGCGGCAGATGGTTGCTGAGCACGTTCAGCTTCCGCCAAGCGAACCGCCACCTGCTCAACCTTCGCCACCACCGCCATTAACACCGGTTCAGTCAGAAGATGCGCTGACCAGATTGCGCGCCGCAAAAGAGCGAGCGCGGAAACGCATAACCGGTGAGGGGGAACAGTAGGATGGTTGCGTATAACTCCGCTTCCGACACGTTGCAGGCCTGGTTGGTACGGCTGTTATTGGCACTTCTGATCGGTACCCTGGCCGGCGTCATTGCGTACCTCTCCGCCCGTGCAATTGGAGCAGCCTGGTTACTGCTCAACCAACAGTCACTTATCGAAGCGACACGACAGGCGTTGCAACAAGGGGTGATGGGCCTGGCCGATACCAATCTGCGCGCACTCCGCCTTGCCGCAGAGGCTGAACAGAACCGAATTGCTGAATTGAGTGCCTGGTTTGGCCTGGGTGTGGCCTGCATCACCGCAGTAGTGACGTTTGTGCGGCTGGAAGGGTCACAGCAGTAAAGCGGCGATCCGAAATATCCTGTTGCAGGAGAAGATCAGGAGGGGTAGGATGAGGAGAATGTTGGCGGACAACTGGCGCCCCTCACCATCCCCTCTTGCCCCCTTCCTCTTCCATACGGGGCGCGGAAGGGGGGAGGTAGTGTGGCTGGCGCGAAAGTATGTCGGCAGTCCCTCACGCAATGATTGCGCGGGTACGATACGTGCCTGATGAGAAAACCGGGTTTTTGCCCAGGCTCTAAGCGCCTATCCGAAACATCCATCATCACCTCACGACGGATGAGCCTCGGTAATGGATGCAAGATAATTCATGAGGAGCGGTAAGGCGGTGCTCCGCCCTGACAAGGATCCACGACGATAGTCACGGAGCGCCTCTTCGACATCTCCTGTCGCAGCAGCAGATTGGTAGGGGTGCAGCGCTGCGCCCCTACATCCATCGATGGGATACATCCGTTGCACCGTAAGACGGATATTCGGATAAGACGCTAAAGACATTCATCCGACTCTTGTAAGCTGAGCGCTATCAGACGGGATCAATCGTTCAGCTCAACCTGATCACCTTTTGTCATAAAAATGATCTTCTCGACCATATTCAACGCTCGATCCGAAACTCGCTCGAAATTATGAGCGATAAACAGCAGATCGGCTGTCTCTGGTGGGATCAGTTGTGCTACCATAGCTCGCTTAAGCTGTTTGTAATCATGGTCAATCGCATCTTCGCGAGCAACAATATCCTTAATCGCCTCAGCGTCGCCGTTGCTTAGGGCCTGAAGTGTACGTTCGAGATTATCCCGCGCCACCTTACCGAGAGCAACCAACTCAGCCGACGCAACTAACGGCCCACGATTGGGATCGGAGCCACCGATTACCATTTTGGCGGTACCCTTGGCATAATCAGCGATGCGTTCCAGTTCATAACTGATTGCCATTGCCGCAACAATCCGACGCAAATCGCGAGCTACCGGTTGCTGGGTTGCAATAAGCTGAATAGCATGTTGCTCAATAGCGTTTTTCGCCTCATTAATCTCGGCGTCACTACCGACGACTGATCGTGCCAATTCGAGATCACCCCGTTCGAGCGCTGTGATCGCTTTCGCAAGTGACTCACTCACCGCCTGTCCCAAACTCACTACCTGCTTACGCAGGGCATCAAGTTCCTGATCAAAGTGTTCACGTGGTCGCATGCACGTTTCTCCTCCACGATAAACCGCTCTCGACACTTCCAGGATACACGTTTTGGCGTGATTTCGCTAGAGGGATGAGCAGGTCTTTCAAAATACCCGCCAGTTGTGTAACGACCGGCTAGCAGAATTGGATACCTGCAGAAACAGATGGGATACAATATGGAAAAAGACGTTCAGACTTACCGCAACATCGAGTGATTATGCAGCAACGCATCTTCATCATCCTGATCCTCCTCCTTGCTATCAGTGGCTGTAGCCGGTCTGATAGATCGGCAACAACCTTTGCCGACTATCCACCACTTCCCGACGATCTCACCCGTGCACAAGTTGTACGAGTCGTTGATGGTGACACCATTATCGTCCGTATTGATCGGCGCGAAGAGCGGGTACGATTGATCGGCATCAACGCCCCTGAATCGGTTGATCCACGACGAACGGTTGAATGCTTTGGTAAAGAAGCGGCCGCCAATGCCCGTGCTCTCCTCGACAATAAAACCGTGCTCCTTGAAGACGACCCCAGTCAAGACTCACGGGACGGGTTTGGTCGGCTACTGCGATACGTCTGGCTCGAAGATGGTCGGATGGTTAACCTGGAACAAATCTGGCAGGGGTACGCTTACGAATACACGTACAACGTTCCATACCGCTACCAGGCCATTTTTCGCGCAGCAGAAGCCGACGCCCGTGCCGCAAAGCGTGGTTTGTGGGCACCTGAAACGTGCAATGGGCAGCGTTGAGAACATAACCAAACGCGCTGCCGATCCGCATCGGTGAGGTCACCGGTTGACAAAACGCTCATCTTGCCAATGAAAAAACTGTCATCAAATGGATGTGTTTCATATCCTCCGCTTAACATCGACTTCAAAATCCCCTTTTATTATGAACAACACCTGACCACTCAATATTGCGGTTCACCTTGCTCCTGCTCTCCTCTCTAACCGTAGAGTGCTGTTGCTGGTTGGCGAACACGTATTTGTGAACTAATGAGGTGAAGTATGCCTGAGATGTTTCGTTGGACACGTCACTGGGTAAGTGTGTTGCTTATCGTTGCGTGTATCTTCATACCGTTCGGCACCACAGTACCGATTGTGCGGGCGATCAGTGCAGACCTGGTAATCAGTCAGGTGTACGGTGGTGGTGGAAGCAGTGGTGCGCCGTATACGAATGATTTTGTTGAGATTTTTAATCGAGGAACGACGACCGTCAGTTTGAACGGGCTGTCGATCCAGTATGCCAGTGCAACCGGAACGGGTAACTTTGGCAGTAATCCGATAGTGCTGTTAAGCGGATCATTAGCGCCTGGTCAGTATTATCTGGTGCAGTTAGCCGGTGGGACTACCGGTAGCCCGTTGCCAACACCTGATGCAAGTGGTTCTATCAATGCCAGTGCCTCGGCCGGCAAGTTTGCCCTGGTGAACAGTACCAATGGCCTGGCATGCAACGGCGGTTCGACGCCATGCTCTTCAGCACAGCAGGCATTGATTATCGATCTGGTTGGCTATGGAAATGCCAATTTCTTTGAAGGCGCCCCTGCACCCTCTCTGAGCAATACGACGGCTGCATTCCGTAACGGGAATGGTTGTGTTGACACCGATAACAATGCGAGCGATTTCAGCATTGAGGCACCAAATCCTCGTAACAGCAGTAGTCCTACTAACCCGTGCAGTACGCCCCCGCCGATGAGTGGAAATTGCCCAGACGTACCCAATCTGACGCTGATCCACATTATTCAGGGAACGACCGACATCTCGCCCTGTGTGAATGAGGAAGTGTTGATCGAAGGGATTGTCATCGGCGATTTTGAAGGTCCTACTCCGAATCTACGAGGATTTTATGTTCAGGAGGAGGTCGCCGATCAGGATGACAATCCACTGACCTCGGAAGGCATATTCGTCTTCAACGGGAACAACAACGATGTCAGTTTAGGCGACATAGTGCGGGTGCGCGGATTGGTTAGCGAGTTTCAAGGTCAGACCCAAATCAGTGCAGTTCAGATCACGGTTGTTGGGAATGGTACCCTCGATCCAACTGATGTAGTGATGCCTTTCCCAAATCCCGACTATCTCGAGCGCTTTGAAGGGATGCTTGTGCGTTTCCCAATGAAGTTGGTCGTAACTGAACATTTCCAGCTCGGTCGTTTTGGACAGGTCGTGATGTCGGCGGCGGACCGTCTCTATCAACCAACCAGTCTCTACCCACCGGGACCGTTGGCTCAGGCGTTACAGGCGGCTAATGATCTTAACCGGATTATTGTTGATGATAACTTGCAAAATCAGAACCCTGACCCGATTTTATTTGGCCGCGGCGGTAATCCGTTGAGCGCTACTAATACCCTGCGTGGAGGTGATAGTGTTACCGGTTTGATCGGTGTTATGACATACACCTGGTCAGGGAATGCAGCGAGTGGGAATGCTTATCGTGTGCGTCCGGTCGGTGATTTAAGTGACCTGAGTCCGGGGGGTGGGGTACCAAACTTTGTCGCAGAAAATCCCCGACCAACGGCACCACCTAACGTCGGTGGCAGCATAACTGTAGTCGGAATGAATCTGCTCAACTACTTTAACACCTTTAACGGATGTACCAACGGCCTGACCGGTGGTCCCACCAATTGTCGTGGCGCGGAGAATGCCACTGAATTTGCGCGGCAAACAGCCAAGACGGTAGCAGCCATTGTTGTGCTCAATCCGACTGTGTTAGGAGTGATTGAAGTCGAGAATGACGGTTACGGTCCGACAAGTGCAATCGCCGATCTGGTCAACCGACTTAATGCTGCAACTACACCGGGTACCTACACATATATCGATGTTGATGCCGCCACCGGTCAGGTTGATGCACTAGGCAATGATGCAATTAAGGTTGGCATTATTTATCAGCCGGCCCTGGTTACGCCAGTTGGGCGAACGGCAGTGCTCAACAGTGCCACATTCGTTAATGGCGGTGATAGCACACCGCGGAATCGAGCAGCGCTGGCACAGGCCTTTTCGATCAACGCAACCGGTGCTCGCTTTGTCGTTAGTGTCAACCATTTCAAGAGCAAAGGAAGCCCCTGTGATATACCTGATGCCAGTGATGGACAGGGCAACTGCAATATTGTTCGTGTCAATGCTGCGAATGCGTTGGCTGCATGGTTGGCAACTGATCCAACTGGCGTGAACGATCCCGATGTCTTGATTATCGGTGATCTGAATAGCTATGCGAAAGAGGATCCCATTCGCGCTCTTGAAACGCAGGGGTATGAGAACTTAATCGAGCGTTTTGTAGGGGCGAATGCCTATTCGTATGTCTTCAACGGCCAGTGGGGGTATCTCGATTATGCACTGGCAACGGCGAGTCTCAGTGCGCAGGTGACCGGTGTGGCTGAATGGCATATCAACGCTGACGAGCCGCCAATACTCGACTATAACACTAATTTCAAGTCGCCAGGCCAGATTAGCAGCCTGTATGCACCGGATTTCTATCGCACCTCGGATCACGATCCGGTGATTGTCGGTCTTGATCTTGACGGTACACCACCTACGACGATCGCCACCGTTAGCGGGACGACAAATCCGCTGTGTCCGAGTAATTGTTATGTCGGAAGTGCGACAGTTGCGCTAACTGCTACTGATGATCGTTCAACAACGGTTGAAATTGCTTACCGGGTGAATGGTGGCACCTTCCAACCGTACAGTGGGCCATTGACGCTCAGTGGTGAAGGTACGTACACAGTAGATTTCTTCGCCCGCGACAGCGCCGGTAATGTTGAGCCAACCCAGACCGTGACGGTCAAGGTGAGTCCCTTTCCGGTTACATCTCCCCTTGATACATTCAACCGTGCCGATGGCAGGCTAGGCCGCAACTGGAGTGGAGCGACACAGAGCGATCAGTATCGGATCGTGAATAATGTTGTGACCGTCGAAAATGGCGGCCTGACGTGGTGGCGTCCGACCGTCTTCGGACCAGATCAAGAAGCCTTCATGCGCTTGACGTCGATCAACCCTTCTGGTCGGCATCACACATTGGCGTTGAAGGTGAACGGAAATCGTGGTCAACACGGAGCCATTCTAGTGAGTTACGATGCAGTTAACCAGCAGGTTGTGGTTGAGGCCCTCGTTCCTGGTCGGGGTTTCCTGACGGTTGGAACGTTCCCCGCTGTGCTTCAACCTGGTGATACACTTGGAGCATGGGCAAAGGCCGACGGCACGGTAGAGGTCTTTGTACGCTGTGAGTCAATAGGCGCTGCCGATACTCGAACGGTGGCTAGAAATCGTTATGTCAATACTGGTGGACGGATTGGGGTCTGGTTCCACAACACGGCTGGCGCTGCATTTGATGACTTCGGTGGAGGGACGCTAACGCCTTAACCAACACCTCCTACCAACAAGATGGGCGGAAGCGGTACTTTCGCCCATCTCGTTTCAGCGATGCGACCGACGTGCTCAGGCTGTGGTGAAACGACCGAAGGCGAAATACCCGCGATACTACCCACATTTCCATCACAGCAGAGTAATAAATCTTTCCGCTTCCCGCAAAACTGCCAGCGTGTTACATACGCCGAGGTGGCCAATTAGTGCACATTCGTGAACTACAAACCAGCGTCATCCGCTATCTGACCCTCGTCACCGAGACAGATGCGCCGCCTGGACCGGGCACAAAGGCGGCAGCCTTTGCACTCAGCTCACGAAACGGCGCTGCGACCGAATTCAGTCGGTCGACCCACTCTGGGCTAGGCGTCTGTCCTTCGATGGCTTTGAAGTAGACTTGCACAATACACACCATTGCAAAGGGATCAATCAGCGCCGCTTTAAGCGCATACGCGGCAATAATAGCGATTATCAGCGTCCAGAAACCACCCAGCCCTGGCATCATACTCACGAGCGCGGCAACCGGGGCAATCACGACGAGAAAGATTACAAACGACACTATCCAGGCCAAGATGGTGAGGAATACCGCATTTTTGAGCATCATGCGGTAGTTCTGAGCGTAGAATATCACGCCGTCGCGGGCGCCGGCCCAGGCATTCTCAGGGTTGGTGCGGATCATGTAGGCGAGAATCGCTTCATCCACGTATGTAAGCGAGAAATTGATCACTGCCGTCACAAACTCCATTACATTCGTCAGTCCGGGGATGGGGAGAAAGCTACTGATGGTTAGAACGGTTGCGTTAAAGGTGCGGAGGATGCTCTTAATGATCTGGTCAATGCCAAACAACACCGATGCTTCGGCGAAGCGAGACTTGACGATCTGGGTGGCATACCCGATCTGCCCCGTTCCCTCCGGTATCGGCTGATCGTCGATCAGGCGCACGAGCACCGCGATGTGGCCTGCCTTGACGATATACAGCAGATACTCACGAGCGAAATACAACACTCCCGAGACGATACCAAATCCGATCAGGCCTCCCCAGAACGCAACACTTCCCGAAGGATCACTTTCTGCATCCCGCAGGATGCTGCCGATCATGTAGCCGATGCCAGCGCCACCGCTGGTAGCAATGAGATACGCGAGCGTGATACCGAAGTAGATAGCGAGACGAAAGCCAATGAACGGCAACGTACGGAGCATTAAACCAAACGCCTTCCCAAGACTAAAGTCCCACATGTCCTGTTCTCCTTCTACGTAGACGCGAGATACATTCCCGATCGAGCCCAGTAAACACTACCCACGTTTCCGCCGCAGCAGAATAATGCCGAGTAATCCAAGCAATCCCCCCCATTTCAGCAGAACCGCCAGCGCGTTGAGAATGGCGAGGATGCCGATCAGCGCAAAAAAGCCTCCCACCCCGATGACGATGCTTGACGGCAGCCAGAGTTCCCACGAATCGATCACTGCCGACTGTGGCGTTTGCGGGTCGTAGCGCACTTTGACCGCGTCGCCGACACGGTACGCTGATGGATTGCTGCCCGTGCTGCTCTCGAAGCGGACACTCTCCCCGTCAGCCGTGCGAAACTCCACGACCGGATAGAAGTAGGTCTTGCGCTCACCACTCGATGTTTTGGTGCGCGAAACGACTTCGACCACCTTACCCTCCGCCGGAAGCATCGTGGCGATCTGATTCTGGGTGAAGGTGCGCCATTGCCATCCTAGAAACAGGATTCCCAATCCGATAACAAGCACGATTGGCCCGCTCAGGAGACCGCCGATGCGATTGGCGGAGCGGATGTTCACGTGCATTGTTTTCCTCCGTATTGTGATATGTTGGCGTCTGACACTCACACAAGAAAAGCCTGCGAAATGAGCCGGTATGGGCCGGGGTGCGGCGGCGCCGCTGCCCCGGCAGAGCGTATTTACCTTACGATCAGCGGCAGGTTCACCTGGTAACTGACCTCACCCAACATTGTCAACCCCCAGCGCCCTGGCTCGTGCGCCACGCTGCCACGCGGCCACGCCGCACCCGGATCGTGGACGACCAGCATGCGCACCAGTTTGTTCCATCCGCATCTCTCGTTGTAGTACTAGCGTTCCTTTCAGTTCATACCGTGAATCTCCACGATGAGGGTTTGAGCTGTGGTCATCTGCAAGAAACCCCTTCACGATAAGAGCAGTCCTTCAGTGCATCACAGGTTCGCTTGGACATAACGATGCGCCGCGCTGTATCGCTGGTGCAGAGACGTATAGTGTGCACATTCTACCGGAGAGGCGTCCACACAACGTCTACATCAGAGAACCCGGCAGGGCGTCATTACGATGGGGTGTCGTGATTCGGGGAGTTGGGGGGCAGCAGTGCGCGGGCCGCTGGCCCGTATGGTGCAGTGCGCGGGTGGAACCCATCGTTTGGCGCATTAGCACGCCATGGTGGGGAGTGGGGGCAGGTTTGAAACCTGCCCCCTCTATGCATGCGGTGACGGGTATGATCGGCGCGACAACAACGAGTGAATGTGTGCGCATTTCACCTGGGAGCGCGGGCCGCTGGCCCGCATGGTGCAGTGTGCGGGTGGAACCCATCGTTTGGTGCATCAGCACACTATGGTGGGGGCGGGTTTAAAACCCGCCCCCACTATGCATGCGGTGACGGGTATGATCGGCGATGCAACAGCGGGTGAACGTGTGCACATTTCACTTGGGAGCGAGGGCCGCTGGCCCGTATGGTGCGGTGCGCGGGTGGAACCCATCGTTTGGCGCATTAGCACGCCATGGTGGGGGCAGGTTTGAAACCTGCCCCCTCTATGCATGCGGTGACGGGTATGATCGGCAAGACAACAGCGGGTGAACGTGCAGGCATCGTGCCCTCGCAGACGCGACGAGCACGGGACGACCTCGCTCGCAGGCGCCTGGGTGTGCGGGTGGAACCCATCGTTTGACGCATTAGCATACCATGGTGGGGGCAGGTTTGAAACCTGCCCCCTCTATGCATGCGGTGACGGGTATGATCGGCGCGACAACAGCGGGTGAACGTGTGCACATTTCACTTGGGAGCGAGGGCCGCTGGCCCGCATGGTGCGGTGTGCGGGTGGAACCCATCGTGTGACGCATTAGCATACCATGGTGGGGGCAGGTTTGAAACCTGCCCCCACTATGCATGCGGTGACGGGTATGATCGGCGCGACAACAGCGGGTGAACGTATGCGCATTGCGCCTGGGAGCGCGGGCCGCTGGCCCGTATGGTGCAGTGCGCGGGTGGAACCCATCGTTTAGCGCATCAGCACACCATGGTGGGGGCGGGTTTGAAACCTGCCCCCTCTATGCATGCGGTGACGGGTATGATCGGCAAGACAACAGTGGGTGAACGTGCAGGCATCGTGCCCTCGCAGACGCGACGAGCACGGGACGACCTCGCTCGCAGGCGCC
>Ga0272446_1000975_pt1 | contig 43170 bp, 31 predicted proteins | sample YNPCB0061_FD_194587 | JGI IMG/M metagenome (GOLD analysis project Ga0272446, IMG submission 194587) | Hot spring microbial mat communities from Yellowstone National Park, WY, United States - YNP-CB-006-1 | ecosystem: Environmental > Aquatic > Thermal springs > Hot (42-90C) > Sediment | place...
AATTTGTGATTTTATAACTATATTTGCTTGGGCTTTTTGACGGATTTTCCATGTAATTATTTGTTTTGCAACTCTAAATTACACAAAAAGCCCTTTTTAACAAAATGTAGCGTTGCAACAAAACCAAGTTTATTTACTATAACCATAAAGGTAGTGTATTTACACTTAAAAATCTTACTTTTTAAGCAAAAAACAGACTCATAAAGAAGAATTTACAGATACAGATAGGTAAAATTAAAGTTTTACGCTCAAACAATAGTGGTTTTTAGCGAAGGCTTAAATATAACAAGTCTAACGGCTTTATGCTCAAAAATGGTTTTTAATAAAAAATATAATTTATTGATAAACAAATAATTAAACCTGTAAAGTTTTAAAAGCTTTACAGGTTTGAATATATCTTTCACCAACTTAATCCTACCGAATCCTATTAGGATAATAAAATCGGCGTTTGAGGATTTCTGTAACCGTGCCTTTGTGCCTGTAGCCTTGGAAAGTCCCCCAAAACTGCATAAATCGGAAAATAGGAATATCAAAAATATTTGACCAGAACTTCCCTTCCCTAATAGCATGAAAATAATCAAAAAGGGTATTGGAGGTAAAAAGCAAGATGAAATCCCAAAATGAAAAATGAGCTTCAGGAAAAATGCGTTTATAAGCGATGGCTTCTCTTTTGTAGCGATTTTTGATTTTTGTAGGAGTTTCCTCGTGTATATGCACAATACAAGCCTCTGCTACATAGCTAATCCAATAGCCTTTTTGTAAGATTTTATTTGCCCAATCCAAGTCCTCCAATCCTGTAAGGTTTTCATCATAAGGCTGCTGCTCCCATAGCGATTTGCGAATTGCACAATTAGCGTTATTACAAAAAGGGTGTTTTTGCAAAGGGTGCGATTCTGCGGGAAACCATTTTTTAAAAATTTGATGTTCGGAATATTTGGTAATTTCATTACCTACTTGCCTACCATAACTAAGAGCAATCCTTTCATTTTCAAAAGGTTTAACTAAATTTTCTATCCAAAAGTTATCCGTAGGATACACGTGCGCCGAAGCAAAAATCAGAATTTCGCCTTGCGCTTCTGCAATACCCTTATTCAATGCCCTGCCAAAAGTAAACTCGGCAGGTGCAATGGGTACTACCTTGACGGCAAACTGCTTAGCAATAGTTACGGTGCGGTCTGTGGAGCCTGAATCAACTAAAATTACTTCGGTTTCTTGGATAAGACTTTGCCTAAAAATACGTTCAAAAAGTTGAAATATAAATTTTTCTTCGTTGTAAGCGCGAATAATAATGGAATACTTGGGCATAGACGCTACTTTTTCTCTAAGACTTGAACCTTGTCATTATTTTTGGCAATCACCATGACTTCTTTTTGATTTGCCAATTTTAAGGAAACCATATCTCTGACTTCTCCTTGAACAAAAAATCCGCTTTGGCTGACGGGTATAGGCGTAAAGTTATTTTTTCCATCACCTTTGAGTAGCAAGCCGTAAGAAGCATCATAATTGCCTATTTCAGGCTTGACAGCAGTAAAGTTTCCTGCTAAGAGCAAGTCTTTGTTGCCGTCTTTGTCGTAGTCAAGTACTAAAAAACAAAATACGGGACTTAGCTGTGCCAAAGTAGGTAGAGGCTTCATCTCAAAATTTCCATTTCCCTTGTTTTCTATGAAACAAGAGTGTAAGTTTGTGGCTTCTAATACCTTAGCCCCTTGAAGTTCCTCAGGAGTAAAAATATCCCGAATGGTTTTCTCAGCGTAGTCTTCATATTTAAGGTATTTTCTTTTTAAAGGTAAAATTTGGGAAATCAATTCGTCTTTGAGTGCCAAAGGATAGCTCTCCCTTCCTCCTCTTTCATTGAGTTTATAATAAGTAAGAATAGGGTCTAAATCTCCATTTTTATCAAAATCACTCAAATACAACTGGATAGGCTCTTTTTCATTGGCTTTGAGTTTGGAGTTTAAGCCTAAATTTCCTGCAAAAAAGTCTATATCTCCGTCATTATCAAAGTCATCTGCGATAAGGCAGTTCCAAAAACCCTTGTTAGCTATTAGCTTTGGGTGGTCAGCAGTGATATTAGTGAGATTGTTGCCCTTGTTTTCAAAGAAAGTAAGAGGTAGCCAATCACCGACCACTACTAAATCAAGTTTTTTATCATTGTTAAAATCTGTCCAAACAGCATCGCTGACTAAACCCAATCTTTCTAAGTCAGGGGCTACTTCTTTTATTATATCTTTAAAAACTCCTTTGCCATTATTTTGCAAAAGCATATTGCGAGGAGGAACGCCATACTCAAAAGGAGTAACTCTGCTTCCTACAAACAAATCTAAATCTCCATCTTCGTCAAAATCTGCCGCTTGCACGCAAGAACCTACATTGAACTCACTTGGAATAGCATTTTCAGATTTTTTGAAGTTGCCCTTACCGTCATTCAAGTACAGGCGGTCTTGCAAGGGAGCGGCTTGTCCAGAGAACTCATTGCCTCCGCTGACTACGTATAAGTCCAAATCTCTGTCCCCATCTGCATCAAAAAATAGGGCATCAGTATCCTCTGAAACTCTATCCACCTCAAAAAGACTTTGGTTAGTGCTTAAAAAAGTACCATTTTTCTGTTGGATAAATAGCTTTCCCGCACTGTCCTTTGCGCCGCCTATATACAAGTCTTCTAAGCCATCGCCGTTTACATCTCCCTTAGCTATTTTAGGTCCAAAAGTGGAAAACATTTGTGGAATCAATCGTTCTCTATTAAATTCATTAAACTCATTTTCAAGGTGCTTATAATCCAAATTGATTTGCCAGCTAATGTCTTGAAAAATAGTTGGGTTCTGGTAAGTAGTGGAAAGAGTGAAAGTTTTAGCAGATTCAGGGGTTTGATTAGTAGAATATTGAGCATTTTTTTCCTCTAAGACCACCTGCTGATTAGTTTTCACTTGGGTAAGCACTTGTTTTTTTCCACTTGACCAAATTACTACCAAAGAATCAATGATATTATTTTTTCCTAATCCCAAATTCATTACAGGGTCTATGGAGGACTGGAAACCACGCGCAGGTGCCTGCTCTAAATAAAACATCTTTTGAACCTCGCCAATTCCTACATTGATTTGAGGAATTTCATTAGCAAAGACCAAGAGCTTCGCCCCTACTCCTAAGGTATTTTTCCCCTCGCCTATAAGTCTGACTTTCAAATAGTTGTTTTTCTCTAAAACTTCTGCATTATTTCTATACACAAAAGCCTCTTGGTTTACATTGTTCACTACCAAATCCAAATCCCCGTCATTGTCTAAGTCTGCATAAGCCGAACCATTGGAAAAACTTTTTTGGTCAAGTCCCCACTCTTGGACTTTATTGGTAAAAGTCAAATCTCCATTGTTTTTAAAAGCATAATTGGGAATAAAAACAGGATTGCTTTTTTCTTTGAACTTCGTAAAGTCAAAACTTTTAGTTCTTATCGCCTCCATAATATTCTCATCACTGGTAAGGAAGTTCACAAAATCCTGATTAGTAAGGTCTTCAAAAATTCCGTTAGATACAAAAATATCTTTCAATCCGTCATTATCTAAGTCCATAATTAAGGCTCCCCAACTCCAATCAGTAGCAGAAACTCCTGCAATTTGACCAATTTCTGTAAAAAATCCTGCCTGCCCATTTTTTGTGGTTTTAGCCAAAGGCACATTAAGTTGGAGCATATTGCGGGTAAACTGGTGATAGTAGTCCTGTTTGAGCTTTTCTTGGTAGGTATCGTAAGAGTTAAAAGTCGTTGTTCTTTTTAGTCTTCCGTCAGTTTCGGGGAGCATATCAGTAGAAAAAATCTCAGGGCGACCGTCATTGTTAATGTCAGCCATGTCTGCTCCCATAGAAGCTTCGCTGGTATGCGCTATCCATTCTCTAAGGCTCTCTTTGAATGTGCCATTTTTTTGGTTAATATACAGATAATCCATCTCAAAAAAGTCATTAGAAACATAGATATCGAGCCATCCGTCATCATTGACGTCACCAATGGTTACACCTAAACCAAAGCCGATTACGCTGCCGTAGATATTAGCTTGGGGGCTTACATCATTGAACTTGCCGTTGTCATTCCTATACAATTTGTCGCCACCTTTTACATCTCTTTCATTTCTAAGGTTTTCTAAACCAAAGCTACTAATTGGTCTGAAAGAGTTGTTAAGCAAGTACAAATCTAAGTCGCCGTCTTTGTCATAGTCAAAAAATGCGGCATGAGTAGAAAGTCCCTCGTCAGCTATGCCGTATTCTTTGGCTTGCTCTGCAAAGGTAGGGATTCCGTTCTTCACTCCTTGATTAATAAATAGTTCATTGGCTTTGTCATCTCCTTTGAAATTTCCTGAGTTGCAGACATAAATGTCTAACAAACCATCTCCATTAATATCCACCATAGCTACACCCGTACTCCAAGATTTTTTCCCTTCTACTCCCGCTTCTTTGGTAATGTCTTTGAATCTCCAATTGCCCAAATTGAGGTAAAGTTTATTCTCTTTCATATTAGCAGTGAGGTAAATATCGGGCAAGCCGTCATTATTTACATCTCCTATACCTACACCGCCTCCATTGTAGAAGTTGCGGTAGCTAAAAATATTCATTTCCTTAGAACCGTCGACTTCATTTTTGAAATCTATGCCTGTAACTGTTTTAGGAATAAGGGAAAACAGCTTGTCTTGTGGTATGTCTTGAATAGACTTCTGTTGGCAAGAAAAAACAATGATTAGTATTACTAAGTAATAGAACAGTTGCATTTTACACGAGTTTTGGAATTAGAGGGCAAATTTAAGACAAAATTTGAGAAGTTGCAATTTACTTCAACATCAAGATAGATATTATAAAAGTAAAGTTTTGATTTCTTACTTCCTTTTTCCCATCAAAACTCCTGATTCATATTGTTTTATGCTATACTTAAAACAAAATGGTTTGCAAATGTTTATAAGGTTTGAAACCTTACAAACGTTAATTTTCAATCAAAACCAATTCCGATTGAGTATAAGTAAAAGTGGTTTTTGATAAAATAAAAGTATAATAGGATAGTCCTGCGCTTTTTTAAGGTTTTGGGGATAAAACATCATGCCACTATTTTATATGTATGGGGAGGTGCATCTTTTAGCCATTTTTTGGTTATCACTGCCCACTGCCTATCTGAACTGCATCTTCCAAAATATAAATAAGATGGTCTGGGTCGTTGGGGTTGAGTTTTAGCCTGCCTTTTAGAGTAAACTTACTTCCTTGAAACATTTTCTTTTTTTGTGGATAGACTTCCATTACGCTCTCAGGTCCTGCCTGCCCACAAAAAAAGCAATTAGAGGCGGGATAAGCCGAGATAATGCAGTAGTTAGTATCTCCACCGTACATTTCCGAGGGGACGAGATAGCCTGTAACAGTAATTTCCTTGCCATCAAGCGCCTTGATTTCAGGGCTAAAAATGGGAAATTCTATTTCCTCTTTCATTACTTCACTGTACTTTTTGTACCACTTTACTTTAAAAAGTGTTTCCCAAATATTTGTTGAAGCAAAAGCAAGAGGCAAAGCACTTAAAACAAGTAGAATTATCAAAAACTGGTAAGGTATCTTTCTCATAGGTAAATCTTAGGTTAAGACATGGCAAAAATACAAGAAAATCGTTAAAAAAAGCGACTAAAAGTTACACAAAATGCAGGAAAATTGTAATTTTCAGGTATGTTCAGTGATTTCTAACAAAAATTTTACATTTACCATGAGAAAAACAATACACATTTACAGCAGTTTCACGCTTATAGTCGTGCTATTTTTAGCGCATTTCTCCTTTGCTCAGAGCCGTGAGAAAATAGATACGGCAATGGTTGCCAAAATCAAAGATGAGGGACTGAATCGTTCCCAAGTCATGGATATTTTGAGTATGCTCACTGATGTTTACGGACCTCGCTTGACAAATTCTCCCAATTACAAAAAAGCGGCAGAGTATGCCAAAAAAACAATGGAGGAGTGGGGCTTGCAAAACGTACATTTTGATTCTTGGAATGAGGAGTTTGGCAGAGGTTGGGAACTCAAAAAATTTAGCCTCCATAGCTTAGCACCTGCTTATTTCCCTGTAATCGCTTTTCCTAAGGCGTGGTCGCCAAGCATCAAAGGAACAGTGCAAACGGAAGCTGTATATTTGGATATAAAAAATGAAAGCGACTTAGAAAAATACAAAGGGAAATTAAAAGGGAAAATCGTACTTTTTACTCCTCCTACTCCTGTGGAGCCGGGTTTCAAACCCGATGCACATAGGTTTGCTGACTCTACCTTGTTGCAAATGGCAAATGCTCGCCTGCCTGAGGAGTTTCCCCAAAGAGGAGCAGGGAGAGGTTTCCAAGGAGTGCGCTCTGCCTTACAACTTAATTATTTGAAGTGGGAATTGTGTCGCACAGAAGGAGTGGTAGCGGTATTAGAAGCAAGTCCCAATGCACGCCTCGAGGACGGAACGGTGCTGGTAAGTGCCGCAACGGTACCCTACTCCCCTGACGTACCTTTTGACAAAAGAGAAAGAGTATATAGCCCTAACGCCCCTGCTATTTTACCACAAATAGTAATTGCAGCAGAACACTACAATCGCTTATTCAGACAAATCCAAAAAGGTTTATCTGTTAAGTTAGAACTTACCTTAGAAACTGTATTCACCCAAGCAGAGTCAGGGTTTAATGTGATTGCAGAAATTCCCGGTACTGACCTCAAAGACCAAGTAGTAATGATAGGGGCGCACTTGGATTCTTGGCACTCTGGTACAGGGGCTACTGACAACGCCGCTGGCTCGGCAGTGTGTTTGGAAGCAATTAGAATTTTAAAAAAGTTGGGCATTAGCCCTCGCCGCACTATTCGCATCGGCTTGTGGGGAGGCGAGGAGCAGGGTCTGCTGGGTTCTCGCTCTTACGTCAAGCGAATCTATGGAGAAAGATTGGACGTAAGCGCGCCTTATGATTCTATCAAAACCACGCCCGCAGCTGATAAATTTTCTGTTTATTTCAATATGGATAATGGCACAGGAAAGTTCAGAGGAGTTTACTTACAAGGCAACGAAGCCGTCATGCCTATTTTTCGCGAATGGCTCAAACCCTTCGAGAAAATGGGGGCTTCCACACTTACCTTAAACAATACGGGCGGCACCGACCACCTTTCTTTTGATGCGATTGGCTTACCGGGATTTCAGTTTATCCAAGACCCTATCGAGTATGCTACGCGTACCCACCATACCAGTATGGACGTGTACGACAAGGCAATAGAAGCTGACCTCCAACAAAATGCTATAATCATGGCGACCTTTGCATGGTTAGCAGCCCATAGAGATGAGTTGATTCCAAGGAAAAAGTAGGAAAACAATCATCAAAGCAGTTCTACTTATTTTTATTTAGAGGAGGTAGAACTGCTTTGATACTCAAATGAAATTAGTCTTTTAAAAACTATTATAAGCCATTATTAATCAATAATTTATACTTAAAACAAAATGGTTTACAAAGGTTTATAAGGTTTAAAACCTTATAAGCGTTAATTTTCAATCAAAACCAATTTCGATTGAGTATAATCTTTAAAGTTTTAAAAACTTTACAAGACTGAGCGTAAAACTTCAAGAAAAACAACAACAATAGCAGAAAGTTTAGTACGATATAAATAAAATTTTATTTTTATCGCTTTTTATTTATTTTTGCAAAAATAACTTAACTAAAAAAGTGGCTCTATTCCAAAAAACAGTCCTCAAAGAATTTGTCAAAGCACAAAACCAAGTACTTATCCAAGAGGCTTTTGATAAGTTCCAAGCACATTTTGGCAACCCTGCCGTCCAGCAGAACATTCTCCAAGCCAAAGAAGAGCAGTACCAAGAAGGCTTTTTGAAAGACCTCTTTGTGAACGTCTTGGGCTACTCACTTTACCCACAACCTAATTACAACCTGATTACAGGGCAAAAAAACGAAACAGATAGCAAGAAAGCAGACGCCGCAATACTCTTAGAGGGAAAGGTGGTAGGGGTAATAGAATTGAAATCCACAAAGACTTTTGACTTGCGGAGTATGGAGGCACAGGCATTCCAATACAAAAATGCCCATGCGGGGTGTCGTTATGTCATTACCTCCAATTTCCGAAAATTGCGTTTTTACTTAGACTATTTTATTGATTATGAGGAGTTTGACTTGTTTAATATGGATTTGGAGCGCTTTAAGGTCTTATACGCTATCTTATCTTATCCCAATATAGAAAAAAACTTACCCATTCGGCTAAAAGACGAATCCATACAAAAAGAAGAAGTCATAACCCTTGAGTTTTATGAGGATTATGAAGGATTTAGATATGTTCTTTTCGAGAATATTGTAGCTCTAAACAAGAAAAGGTACGACAAGTATGTACTATTTCAAAAAACGCAAAAGTTGTTGGATAGAATAGTTTTCATGTGTTTTGCCGAAGACAAAGGACTACTGCCTGCCAATCTCATTCCGACTATTATTGCCGAATGGGATAATGCGCTTGCAGAAGGCAGAGAAGAAACGCTTTACGACCGTTTTAAGGCACATTTTAGGTTTATAAATAGAGGCTTCAAAAGCAAAAAATACAATATTCATGCTTATAACGATAGTTTGTTTGCACACGATGAAGTACTTGATAATCTGCTAATTGATGATGAAAAGTTACAAATACGCGCCCTTAATTTAAGTAGGTATGACTTTGACTCTGATATAGACGTAAATGTATTGGGGCATATCTTCGAGCATAGTCTGAACCAGTTAGAGGCAAAAAAAATAGAAATTATTGAAAATATAGAACAGGAAGGGGCAGTAGAGGGACTGCTGGCAGAGAGCAACAAAAGAAAACTCGAGGGCATCTTTTACACTCCGTCTTTCATTACTAACTATATGGTCGAGGAAACCTTGGGCAAGCTATGTGATGATAAGAAAAAAGAGTTACTACTTGACTTTACAGAACTTAACTTTGAAGATGAGAACGCAAAACAAGCAATTGTAGAAAGAATAGATACTTACGAAGGCTGGCTGGCTGGCGTACGCGTACTCGACCCTGCTTGTGGTTCGGGTGCATTTCTGAACCAAGTCCTTAATTTTTTCATTAAGGAATATACTTGGGTGGAAAGTATTAAAAGCGGTATTTTACCACCCAAAGTAGAGCCTACAAAGAAAATCAAAGTAATTCAAACTGACGTTTTCGCACCTGCGATTCCTTTGCCAGAGCGCAAACCCGAAGAGAAGCCAATTATGCACCAAATTTTAGAAAATAATATTTTTGGAGTAGATATCAATATGGAAAGCGTTGCTATTACCAAACTTTCCTTGTGGCTACGCCTTGCAGAAAGAAAGCAAAGACTCAACGACCTTAGCGAAAACATCAAACAAGGCAACTCTCTGATAGACAACAAAAGCATAGACGAGAAGGCTTTTGATTGGCAAAAGGAGTTTCCAAAAGTATTTACACCCTCGCCTATAGAGAGCAATAGGGAAAAGCAGGGGTTTGACTTAGTTTTAGGTAATCCGCCTTATGTACGCCAAGAACTTCTGCCAGAAAATCATAAAAAATACTATGAAAAACGATACCCTCATGTGTACAGTGGTATTGCCGACCTCTATGTATATTTCTACGCCAAAGGTTTAGAACTGCTTAAAGAAAACGGCATATTAGGTTTTATCACCCCTAATAAGTGGTTTAAAACCAAGTACGGAGAAGGTCTGAGAAAAACTTTGAACACACTTGAAATTGAGCAAATTATAGATTTTTTTGAACTAAAAGTATTCGAGGACGCAAGCACAGAGCCTCAAATTATCATTTTGAAAAAGAATATATCTGACAATGATTTTTATTACTTCCCTATGACCAAAGCGTTGTTAGGAGAAAAAGGAGTAGCTGATTTTGACGAAAAGTTAAATGAACCGCTTATCGTAGAGAAAAGAAACTTTACCGATTCAGAGTGGATTTTTGCCACAGGCGAAAAGCAGGCTATTTTTGATAAAATTTTAGGAAAAAACACCCCTTTTAAAACCCAAACCCTTTATGAATATACAAATTTTAGTGTGTTCTGTGGAATTAAAACAGGACTTAACAAGGCATTCATCATTGACCGCAAAACCAAAGAGCAACTCATCAAAAAAGATGCAAAAAGTGCAGATTTGATAAAACCGTACATGATGCCTACAGATATAAAAAAGTGGCATTTGGAGAATAAAAACGAATATTTTATTATCAATACGGGCTATCAGACAGAAATCTCCGAAAATACGTATCCTGCTATCTTTAAGCACTTAAAAAAATTTGAAAAAGAACTAAGTGCAAGGCAAGATAAGGGAAAAACTCCCTACAATTTGAGGGCTTGCAACTATTACGACGAGTTTGATAAGCCTAAAATTATCTACATTCATACCGCCCTGAATCATTATTTTTATTACGATACAGAGGGATACTACCTCAATAATTCTGCTTATTTTATGACCAATGCCGACCTTTTCCTTTGTGCTTTTCTCAACTCAAAACTGTTTGATTTTTATAAAAGATTGAAATTTGTGGCTTACGGCAATGCAGAGGAAAGAGGACGCAACAAATTGGATTACAATAAGATGATACAAGTACCTGTACCTATATTGAGTCCAGAGGAAAAATTACCTTTTGAGCAAAAAGTATTAGCACTGCAAACGCTTAGCAAGGGTTTAGATACGCTCCGCCAGAAATTTTTGAAAATCATTCAGGCAGAATTTAAACCAGAGAAAATTAATGGAGGATTAAGCAAGTGGTATCTATTGACTTGGGAAAAGTTCCAAGACGAAATCAAAAAGCAAAAAGGACAAATCAGTCCTCAGCAAAGATTTGAATGGATAGAAATTTTTGAGGAGAAACAAAAAGAGGCTATCTCAGTAGTTACAGAAATACAAACTCTTGAAAGACAGTTAGATAATTTATTCTACCGATTGTATCATCTGACCGAGCAAGAGATAAAAATGGTGGAGAGTGAAAAGTAATAGCTTGTATAAAAGCAAGCCAAAGAAACCATCTATCTTTATCTATTTTTGTAAACAAAACTGGTAGTCTTAAATATGTAACGTTGCATTACTGGCGTTACACACTGCGTTCAACAGGACGCAACGGCGTTTTAGCATTACTTTTTTAGCACTATCATATAATTTATAACTCATAACTTACAACTAATAACTCAGGAAAGTGGCTCTATTCCAAAAAACAGTCCTCAAAGAATTTGTCAAAGCACAAAACCAAGTACTTATCCAAGAGGCTTTTGATAAGTTCCAAGCACATTTTGGCAACCCTGCCGTCCAGCAGAACATTCTCCAAGCCAAAGAAGAGCAGTACCAAGAAGGCTTTTTGAAAGACCTCTTTGTGAACGTCTTGGGCTACTCACTTTACCCACAACCTAATCACAACCTGATTACAGAGCAAAAAAACGAAACAGATAGCAAAAAAGCAGACGCCGCAATACTATTAGAGGGAAAGATTGTAGGGGTAATAGAGATGAAGGCAGTAAGAGAGGTACAAAATTTGGATAGAATTGAATTGCAAGCATTTAGCTATAAAAATGCTCATCAAAATTGCCGCTATGTTATTACTTCCAATTTTCAGAAATTACGCTTTTACTTAGACAATACTATTGAGTGTGAGGAGTTTGACTTGTTTAGCTTAGACTTGGAAAATTTCCAAGTGCTTTATACCATTTTACACCAAAGAAACATTGTCAAGCATCTCCCTATCGTCCTCAAAGAGAAATCTATACAAAGAGAGCAAGAAATCACCCTCGCCTTTTATAATGATTATGAAGCATTTAGAGAATCTTTATTTAAGAATATAGCTCAACTCAATCGCCAATATGATAAGTTGCTTCTTTTTGAGAAAACTCAAAAAATCTTAGACAGAATCGTATTTATGTGCTTTGCTCAAGACAAAGGCTTACTCCCTGCTAATCTGATACATACCATTATCAAAGAATGGGAAGATTTTAAGGCAGCAGGTCTGAAAATAACACTCTACGACAGATTTAAGGCGCATTTTGAGTTTATCAACACAGGGTTTCAAAGCACAAAATACGACATTTACCCGTACAATGGAGGACTGTTCGCAAAAGATGAAGTCCTTGATAATCTATTGATTGACGATAAAAATCTACGAAGCCGAAGCGAAGGATTAAGTAGCTATGACTTCAATTCAGATATAGACACCAACGTATTAGGGCATATCTTTGAGCATAGCCTCAACCAGTTGGAAGCCAAAAGAGCAGAACTGATAGAAGAAGCTGAAAATGAAGCCTTAGGCAGGAAAACTAAGAAGAAAACGAAGCGAAAAATAGATGGCATTTTTTATACTCCGCTCTACATCACTCACTACGTTATAGAAGAAACACTGGGAAAGCTATGCGAAGAGAAGAGAAAAGAGCTGGACTGGGAAAATCTGACCGTAGAAAAAATACAAACTTACAGAAATTGGCTATTGACTATCAGAGTGTTAGACCCTGCCTGTGGGAGTGGTGCCTTTCTAAACCAAGTGCTGACTTTTTTTATCAAGGAACATCAAAAAACAGATGAGTGGGAATCTATTTTGACGCAAAAAAGGATAGTTTCCGACTTGCACCACCAAATCTTAGAAAATAATATTTTTGGCGTGGACATTAATTTTGAAAGTGTATCCATTACCAAACTTTCGCTGTGGTTACGCATAGCCCAAGATAAACGCAAACTCAATGATTTGAGTGAAAACATCAAACAAGGCAATTCGCTTATAGACGACAAAAGCATAGACGAAAGGGCTTTTGATTGGAAAGCTAACTTTGTCAAAAATGGAGAAAATGGTTTTGACTTGATTGTGGGTAATCCGCCTTGGGGAGCATTTTTAGAAAGAAAAGAATGGTTAAAAAAGACGTACCCAAATTCAAGTTTTGGAGAAATAAATTCTTACAAATATTTCATTGACAAAGGCTTAGATTTACTTAGGAATGGTGGAATATTAAGTTTTATACTACCAGATTCCTATTTAGAAAAAGAGTATTTCACTGATGTAAGAAAACTAATTGTAAAAAACTCGTTTCTAATTCAAAATCTTCGGTTAGGTGATAATATTTTCAAGGAGGTAAATTTGCCTTCTGCAATTTTGACTGTTAGAAAAGGAGATAACCAAGAAAAAACATTTCTGTTTGCAGATATTTCAAAGTACGATTTGAAAGATAGAATCGTCTTGTTAGAATCAAAACGAGAGGATATTATTTTTCAAGTCCAACAACCTGATATTGAGCAATCTTTTACTGTAAAAAGCTGCTTTTTTAGGAAAGATAAGTATCTCAAACTAATAGATTTGTATGACCAAGTAATGGGAGTCAAAGTATATCAAGTGGGTAAGGGTAAACCTAAGCAGACAAGCTATGAATTAGAAAACAATATTTTCATTAGCGATAAAAAGCTAAATGCTAATTATTTACCTTTTATTTCGCAAGGTATTTATCGTTATTTCTATGAAAATAAAAATGAGTTTATTAATTATGGAGAATGGCTGGCAGAACCACGAGAATTGCGTTATTTTACACAGCCTAAAATTGTGGTGCGTGAGGTAATGAATACTTATGTTTATGCAACACTCATTAAAAATGAAGCAGTTGTAAAAAATATTGCGGGAGTGATTGTCCAAAAAGACAAAAATTATTCATTGGAATATCTATTAGCACTGCTCTGCTCTAAACTATTTGCTTATTGTATCAAACAAGAATCTCCCAAAAGTGCAAATCAGGCATTTCCAAGTATCAATTCTAATTTACTTAAAAATTTACCAATCAAAGAGTTAAGTTTAGAAAATCAACAACCTTATATTGAAAAAGTTAATCGCTTACTTTCTTTAAATCAGCAGTTTTATCAATCTCAAAAGGATTTTTTAGAATTGATGGCAAGTAATTTTGAGAAAGAAAAATTCACTCGCAGACTTGAAAAATGGCATGAATTGGAATGGCATGAGTTTTCCAAAGAATTAGAAAAGTCAAAAATTAAACTTTCTTTGCCCAAGCAAAAAGAGTGGAAAAACTTTTTTAAAGAAGAAAAATCAAAAATAATGCCTTTGGATAGTGAAATTCAACAACTTGAAAAAGAAATAGATACCTTAGTGTATCAGCTTTACGGCTTGACCGAGCAAGAAATAAAAATGGTGAAAAATGGATAGCTATGAAAGCATGTAAGTTCCTAATTTAGTAGCAAATAGGAATAGAAGTAGGAAAACATCTCCTAAGATTTTCCCTTGTAACTTTTTTGCTTTTTCCACAATTATTTTTTTTCTTTGCCCACTCATACCCTATTAGAGTGCGTTTAACAGATTTGAGCATAAATTTATGGCAAAAAAACAGTTTAAGTTTGAAGGACTTGTCAAGCAAGCAGAGCAGCAAAATAAAGAATCTACCGACTATATTCGCCAAAACATTGTCATTGATGAAGAACTACAAAAATTTATCCCCCCTCTTTTAGACGAGGAGTTTAAGTTATTAGAAGACAACATTTTAAAAGACGGTTGCCGTGATGCACTCATCGTTTGGGAACAGCCTAACGGTAATTATATCTTGATAGACGGACACAATCGCTATCAAATTTGTCAAAAACATAATCTCCTTTTTAAAGTACAGATAGTTAATTTCGCAGATAAAGAAGAAGCCAAAGATTGGATGATTCTCAACCAACTTGGCAAGCGAAATGTTACTGAGGAAGCCAAAGCCTACTTGCGTGGCTTACAATACAAACAAGAGAAAAAACGAATAGGAGGGTCAGGGGTCAATCAGTTTAACAAAGACCAATTTGCCAAAGAGGCGGAGCGTACCGCCGAGCGCTTGGCAAACCAACACAAAGTTTCTGAAAAGACTATCCGTACAGACGAAAAATTTGCAGAAGTCATCGATAAAATTACGCTTGGCAATGAGCGTTTGAAGTGGGATATGCTTAACCGCAAGGTAAAATTTGGGAAAGTGGCTCTTACTAACCTATCAGGCGAGCCAGAGGATATTTTGGTACAAATAGGTAAAAATATGACAGAAGGCAAGGGATTTAGAGAGTCTATCAATATTGCCAAAAAAGTAGAGAAAAAGCCTGTTAAGAAAGAAAAAGCCAAAGAAGTAACTCCCTCCAATTATATTCCTTTGGAAATTACCAACCCTCACGTCTTAGCCGACGAAGATAAAAATTTGAAAATCATGGACTTGAAAGATAAAATAGTTGATGATTTTGTAGCAGTAGTCAATCAGCAAGACAAAAAAGCCTTAGAAAGACTAAGAGAGTATTTAGATGAGTTGGAAGATTTGCTTTTTGATGAATAAATAAAAATACTATGATTCGTCCGTATATTTTAGCAGAAACCAATTGGAAAGTAGTAAAAGATACTGATTACCAAGTAGCTATCCTGCCTTGGGGGGCTACTGAAGCGCATAACTATCACCTGCCTTACGCAACGGATACTATCCAAGCGGATTATGTAGCCGCAGAGTCTGCCCGATTAGCTTGGGATAAGGGGGCAAAAGTCATTGTACTTCCTACCATTCCTTTTGGCGTGAATACAGGTCAGCTTGGAGTCAAGCTATGTATCAATATGAGTCCAAGTACCCAATTTGCTGTTTTAAAGGATATTACAGAGGTTTTATCTCGCCAAAAAATTCAAAAATTAGTCATTATGAATGGTCATGGGGGTAATAATTTCAAACAAATGATTCGCGAATTGTATGTGTATTTTCCTGATGTTTTTATTTGTGCTATGGATTGGTATAGAGCGGTCAATTGGAACTTATACTTTGACGAGCCGGGCGACCATGCAGGCGAAATGGAAACAAGCGTCATCATGAAAATCGCTCCTCAATGGGCTTTACCACTCTCAGAAGCAGGTAATGGCAGAGAAAAAAAGTTCAATATCAAAGCTTTGAGGGAAGGTTGGGTAGTGTCCCAACGTTTATGGACGGCTATTACCGAAGACACGGGGGTAGGCAATCCGCACAAAGCCACTCCCGAAAAAGCAGAAAAATATCTCAAAGCAGTTACAGAAAATATTGCGGAGTTTTTGGTGGAATTAGCCCGCTGTCCCATAGACAACTTGTATGAGCAGTAAAACCTCTATAACGAAGCCCTTAAAGTCAAATAAAAAGGATTTTCTATCTGTTCTTTGGAGGCACTAAGCACTAACTTGGCGGCAGTACTTCCCATGTGCTCAAAATCTGTAGAAATAGTAGTAATTCCATTCATAATGAACCTTTTTAGAGGAGTTTCGTTGTAAGAAATCAAGCCAATTTGCCTACCCAGAGTCCATTCTAAGGCAATGACTTTTTCCAAAATTTGCACTAAATCTTCTTCTGTTAAAGTAATGTACAACTCTCCTTCATTAATAAACTCATCACTACGAACAATTTTAGATTGAAAATCATGTTCTTGGCAAAAACTGACAAAACCTTTGACTATTTCGCTTGCGGAGTAAGTGCTTTCAGGGAATACAATTTTGAGGGTATGGTATTTTTTGAGCGAGGGAAGCGCCTGAGTAAGTGCTTGATAGATGTCTTTTTCAAAATTTTCATATACCGCTCCATATTCTCCACTAATTCCTCTGCTTTTTTTCCCGACTAACACCAGTTTTTCCTTAGGAAGTTCGTCAATGAGTTTGATTGCACTCTGCTCGTTTTCGCTAAAATGAGGAATAATCACGTAGTGGGTATAGTTCTCTTTGGGGTGGTCTAACAATCTTTTGAAAAGCGTATAGTCATTGTTATAAATATAGAAATCTATGGCAGCTTCTTGGTGAAGATTCTTTACAAAGGCATCATAGATAATTTTTTTATGTACGCTTAACTTATTGAAAAGCAGGAGTATTCTTAGATTTTGCTTCACAGAGGTACTAACGATAAAGTAGCCTTTCCCTTGAATCGCTTGCACGACACCTATTTTCCTCAACTCATTATAGCCTTTTTCTACCGTAAGACGCGATACATCAAACTCAAAACTTACTTCGTTAATAGAGGGCAATATATCTCCTATTTTTAGCTTGCCCTTCCTAATACTTGCAACCACAGAATTAACCACTTGCTGATACTTTGGTGTTGCAGAAAACTCATTGATTTCTATACAGTCAATACTCCTCATCAAATTCATATCTTATCTTTTTAGGCGCATTTTCCAGTCTCCGTGTTCTATTTTAGGCATCTTCCTCAGCCCTTTTGTATCTGGCTTTATATAGATGTATGCTTGCAAGTCATTATCAAATATTCTCGTGTACAGCCCCTCCTCGATACCTTCTAACTTATCTATTTCTGCCAAGCAGTTCTCTTCTATTTGCCATATTTCTCCTTTGATTTGACTCCCACTTGTAGGAACGGCAAAGGGATAGTTCCCTTGGTCATACATAGCATATCCTTTTGCCCATACTTCATCTTTTACCAGAAGCCCATTCTTTAAATAATGGTGATTGTTTTCTCCTTTTCGTAATGTTCCATAAACAAAGACTTGGTAATTCATGTAATAAATCTTCTTATTTTTTAACTGATTCTAATAATACAAAAACCTAAAAATAGAAAATTTTTACTAATTATCAATATTTAAAAGAAATAAGGAACAGTATTTGGTGTAAGTATCAAAACAAAATTTTCGTGTATATTTTCAGTACAAATAAAAAAAAATTTATTAATTTTATGCTGAATAATCTTTACATCTCACATGTAATTTACCCATGTATAACTATTAAATTTTATATTTTGCTTAATAATAAACTGATTTCTTGATAGTTATTTATTATAATTTTTTTACAATGAGAAAAGTACTACTTTATATAGTGATATTAGTAACCGTTGGACTTACCGCACAGGCACAAGACCCGCACAAAGGTTTAGTTCATTACGTTGATGGAATGAATTATCAAAGAGTAGGGCAACACCAGAGAGCAATTGATGAGTTTAACAAAGCTTTGCGCAGCGAACCAAGCAATTACAGATATTTGCATGCAAAAGCTTTTTCTGAATTTAAAATCAGAGATAATGAGTCTTCTATCAACTCCTTGAATAGCCTTTTAAAGTTAAAAGATGATTTCGCACCAGCTTATGTACTTCTTGCCCAAATTTATTATCAACAAGGAGATTACAATAAAGCAGCGGAGTTTTATGATAAAGCCGCTCTGTATGAAACCAACCTTACAGACAAGTACAAATACAAAATGATGGTTACTAATAAGTTCATCAAAGATGGCAATATGAAAGTAGCTTATGAGAAAGCAAAAGAACTTAAAGCTATCTCCCCAAAAGACTTGAAAGCCAACTATTACTTTGCTCGCCTTGCCAACAAAATAAAAAAATATAGTGAAGCCAGAGATGCGATTTTAGATATAGAACCTTCTATCAAATCTATGCAACCCAAAGACAATGCGAAATACTATTACGAACTGGGATATGCTTATTATTACTTAGAAGAATATGAAAAATCAAAAACGGCTTTTGATAAGACCATAGGCACAAAGTACGCTCAAATGGCAGAAAAATTTAGTGCAAAGTACTTTTACCGAATAGCTATTGCCTACTACAAGTTTCACGAGAACGAAATAAGTAAAAAATATCTGGACCTAGCTGAAAAAATACAAAGAGAATTACCTGAGTTGCATGTACTTCGCGCTCAACTTTCCAGACGCATGACTAACAAAGTTGCCAATCAATCTGCGATTACTCACTATGAAAACGCAGTAAAAACGCAAACTGACCCTGCTAGAAAGGAAGGTATTTATGAAAAAATAGCAGAATTATATTTAGAAGCAGATAACTATGAGGGGTGCTTACGCACTTCAGAAGAAGCCCTTAAACTTAATAGAAGTGACTCTAAGGCTTTGCTCAATAAAATTAATGCCCTTTACAAGCTCAATCGCTTAAAAGAAGCTGTAGAAGCGGCGCAGGAAGCACTAAAGCAAAAGATGGAGCCTGCTTCTGCCGCAGATATATCTTTCTTATTAGGTCTTTCTGCTAAAAAATTAGGCGATAAGAATGTAGCCAAGCAAGCATTCGCTCAATTACAAAGAACTACCCTTAGAGATGCTGCAGAGTTAGAACTAAAGTCTATGGGCGAGATGAAGGAAGATGACGAAGAGATGTCTGATGAGTAAAAAATAAAAAATGCAAAATACCGAACAGTTCAACTTTCTTGAAGCCTATACTCAAATGAAATTGGTTTTGATTGAAAATTAACATTTATAAGGTTTAAAACCTTATAAATGTTTGCAAGCCATATCGTTTTGAGTTTAAAACTGAGAAAGTTGAACTTTTTTGTCTAACTCCACAATCTGTCCCAAGAGCGCTCCTTATCCCACTCTGGCGTAGGGGCAAAGTATTTTTCCCCGTCGATGAGGTGTTTTTTCACCTCCTCCTCGTTCACTTCTACACCAAGTCCGGGTTTATTAGGCACTTTTACAAAGCCATTTTTCATAATAGGTTTGTCTATACCTGTAACTAAGTTTTCCCACCAAGGAACGTCTATGGAGTGATGCTCTAAGGCGATAAAATTTTGCGTAGCGGCGGCGCAGTGAACGTTTGCCATAAAGGAAACAGGACTTCCTGCAAAATGCATTGCCATAGGAATACCTCTTTCCTCTGCGTAATCGCCTATTTTTTTGGTTTCTAATAGCCCTCCCGAGGAGGCTAAATCGGGGTGAATCATATCTACTGCATTAGCATCTATTAATTTGATGAACTCCTCTTTTAAGTAAATATCCTCGCCTGTCAAAGTAGGGGTTTCAATAGCATTGGTGATTTGCTTCCAAAGCTCAGTATATTTCCAAGGAACCATGTCCTCTAACCACGCTAACTGATACTTTTCTAAGGCTTTACCTAAGCGAATGCAACTATTAACGCTAATATGCCCAAAGTGGTCTGCTGCCAGTGGGATGTCCATACCTACGGCTTCTCGTACTGCGGCTACATAAGAAACCATCGCTTCTAAACCTTTGTCCGTAATTTGAATGGCAGTGAAAGGGTGTTCCGTCCAAGTGTATGAGCGTCCCCAGTCAAAATTTCTTGGCACTACCAAGGCACCTGGTATATCTTTGACCATCTCTATTCCAAAATCCATTTTTAGAAATGTAATGCCCATATCCGCCCTTGCTTTCATTCTTTTGGCGTATTCTGCATGGTCTTGGGATTTGGTAGTATCAGCGTAGATGCGAATTTCATCTCTATATTTTCCTCCAAGTAGCTGATAAGCAGGTACATTATAGGCTTTGCCTGCCAAGTCCCACAGTGCCATTTCTACTCCACAAACACCTCCTGCCTGCCTGCCGTGATAACCAAATTGCTTAATCTTTTTGAAAATCTTTTCAACATTACAGGGGTTTTCTCCCAACAGACGACTTTTTAGGAACAGAGCATAGCGCGGGCTACCTCCGTCGCGTACCTCACCCCAGCCGACTAAACCCTGATTTGTATCTATACGAATAAGAGGTACATTCATTGGTGCTTCCTTAATATAAGCTACTCTCAAATCAGTAATTTTCAAGTCCGAGGGAGAGCCAAAACGATTTACATTCTTAGTCGACTCGGCTAAGGTATCCTCAATAGAAGAAAACATAAAGCTACCCAAAGCGACTCCACCCAGCGTCTTTTTCATAAAATCGCGACGAGGGTGCGTATTGTCCGAACTCACGCCATCGTTTGCATTTTGGTTCAAGACATGAGAGGGCGGATTTTTTAATTTTGCTAAGATTTTTTTCAGGTTAGATTTCATATTTACTTTTTAGATTTTAAATGAGAAAATAATAAACAAGCACGTGGTTGATATTTTAATGCAATAGCAAGTTAAGAAAAAATTGTAAATTTTTCTAATTTACTACACATAAAGAATCGCTTTATTTCCAAAAAATTTACTTTCTTGGTTTTGTTTTTATTAGGAAGTTATTCAGACCTACCTAATCTAATGCGAAAAATGAAAATATGTGCTATGAAAAATACAAAAGTTCAGTTATCCTTATGAGTTCTAAACGTCACATTTCTAAAAAAACAAAAAGTTTATACTTGATAATCAATTCCTTTTGTGCTTACTTGACCATGTCAATCAGTTTGATTTATGGTTATTATTTTTTTCAAATGGCTGTTGCTAAGTTTTTCCATATCCAATCTATTCTTTATTTTGACCGCATTGTTTTTATTAGTCTCAATACGATGTGGTCGCCTAAAATAGTTTTGATAAGCTACTCTGCTCCTGTAGTTTTTAGTTTTTTTGCTTCTATTTTTTTCTTTTATGCGTATATAGCTCTTCGCCGCCAACCATACCTCATAAGACTTTACTGTCTTTGGGGGCATATCATTAGTATAGGCTTATTTTTCAGCAGTTTTATTCATGGAGCGTTTGCTTATAAGGGTTTTGCTGTTATTTTCAAGTGGTTTAATATTGCCGAGCAGTGGAATTACGTTTTAGCAGTTATAGGTATCATTGGCTTGTGTGTCATGGGCTTATATATAGGATTATGGTTTTTGAAAATGGCTCCTTCAAAGGAATTTGATGTGCATAAGAAACCACGTAAGTTTCTTTTCCAAGTAGCTATGTTGCCCTTCCTGACGTCCACCGTCATTGTATCTTCTATTCTCATTATCAAGCTACAAGAGAGTATTCCTTTGATAGTTATCCAATTAGGTATTGGCTTAATGCTATCTTTTACCATTCTGCGAGCAGAGCCACTTCCTCAGCGAGTAGTACTTGTCAAAGACTCGGCTACGGGCAAGTTTTCGTTGTCTGCTATACTTGTAGGTGTTTTTTCCTTAATCATAGCTATTTACCTAACTTATGAGGGCATTAGTCTATAGACTTGGAGCTTTTAAATAAAAAAGCATGCACTAAAAGTATATGCTTTTTTCACAGGATTAAACGATAATACTATCATCTACATTTGCCATTATCTCTATCTTGAATCTATGCAACAAAGATGAGCGATTTTCCTAAGAAAAAGAATGACTTTTGTCATAAGGGTAGATGATTTTTAGCATTAAATCTAATCTACGTGGAAATCAATCTATTGGAAAATTTCTTTGACTTCTATTTTTATATTTAAAACAAAATGATTTGCGAACCTTTATTTTATAAGGTTTAAAACCTTATAAAGGTTAATTTTCAAGGTAATAAAATGCAAAACGTGCCACGTTTCAGAAATGTGGCACGTTTAAAGCATTAATAAGTAAAAATAGTTTTTTTTTACTTATCCCACCATACCTTCGTGTCTAAGTTATCTGCCCCCTGCCGTTGGATTGCTGCCCGCAAATTGGCTTGATTAACAGCATTTTCAGAAATAGGATATACCATTCTATTAATGAAATTTCCTTGTATCTGTTGGCTTGGATAGGGATTTTTCCGTAAAGCAGGGAAACCTGACCTGCGGAAGTTAGCCCATGCTTCGGGACCGTTCAAGAAAGACGCTATCCAATACTGCGTATTGATTTGTTGCAGGGCGTTGGCAGGATTGAAAGGATTAGCAGCTAACCAAGCATCTATAGCTGCCGTAGGAATAGCGGAAGCTGCGTCGTATTCAGCAAATTGCTGCATGTGTGCGCGAACACCATTGGCATAGTAGGTAGCAGGATTTCCTGTAACCCAGCCTCTTTGAGCGGCTTCGGCTAAAAGCAACTGGGTTTGTGCATAAGTAACCAAAAAACAAGGAGCAATGGGTTTTACAATACGTGTTCTATCTACCTGTGAGAAGTCGTAGAAACTTGCTAAACGCAAAGAGTTCACTATGGGCGTAATAGAAACATTATCGTAGCCTATGGGCATACCTATTTGGACTTCTGGGTTCCTATTAGCCACGGCAGCAGTCTGCCCTGCACCGGAAGTTGCCCCTACATAACGTACTGCAATTGCCCCTAAACGAGGGTCATTGGTACTTCTTAGTGCATTTACAAATACATCTGTCATGTAATAGTTTGCCGCTTCGGTGGCATTAAGCAAGTTGCCAAAAGGATAAGTATAGTTTGCGGTATGTCTAATGACAGCATTATCATCATTGGATTGCATCACTCCTCCTTGAAAAGCGGCTTGTACGGCTTGCTGCGCTCTTTGCGGATTGACTTTACTAAGCCGCATGCCCGCTCTCAGTAAAAGCGAGTATCCTAATCTTTTCCATTTAGCGATATTGCCAGCGTACATCACATCACTGCTCTCTACCGTTCCAGAGGCGTTAAGAGCGGCGGAAGCCTCAGTAAGTTCTTTGATAATATCAGTATAAATAGCCTCTTGCAGGTCATATTTAGGGAAGGTATTATTTTCTAAGAAACCCTTTCCTGCCTCAAAATAAGGCACATCACCGTAAGCGTCGGTTACTATAATAAAAGCAAAAGCTTTCCATATCCTTGCCATATTGTTGAGATTGGCACGTGTGGGTACATTTTTGGTATTTTCAATTACATCAACAGTATTACGAATCACATTTCGATAATAGTTTACCCAAATACCTTCTGCATTACTATTATTGATTTGGTTAAAATTTGCTCCTGTAAGTACGCCAGAGTTAGGCGTTACCATTTGTTGGACTATGCCAATATCATAATTTATCGTAGTAGTAGGGAATGAGGAACTTACTATTGCATTATTGAGTATAAATATCCTATCTACAGTGGTAGCGGCGATAGGATTTACATTTAACTCGTCAAAACCCTTATCGCAACTGCTCATACTAAGCATTGCGAAACTTAAAAAAGTATATATAAATATTTTTTTCATAATTTTCCTAAATAGTTAGTTATTGATTATTAATCGTTGGTTCTTAATTGTTATTGTTTTCATCAACGCATAACTCAGATTAGAACTTCACATTAAGGTTAAAACCAAAGCTACGCGTAGTAGGAACACCTGTGGCTTCCAAGCCATTGAGGTTATCGGAGCCATAGCCTACCTGCTCGGGGTCAATGTTATCTACCCATTTCTTCAGAATCAAAACGTTATTAGCTACAAAATTGAGTCTTAAGCCTTTGATAAACCAAGAACCCGGAATATGCTTAGTAAAATCATAGCCTGCGGTGATTTGGCGAAGTTTCCAGAAACCAGCATCATAGATAAACTGCTCACCAATATCTCGGCTACGTACTTGCTCATAGTATTGCTGTAGGGGGGCGGATACAGTATTGACCTCTCCTCTTTGATTTACGCCTTCGCCTACAATCCTGTATGTATCTCGTCCGGGAAGTGTTCCTTTATGCAAGCCATGCCTCCATGCGTTAAAGTTAGTACCAGAAGACATGATATGTCCTAATTTGTAATCTATGAGGAAAGAAAGCAGAATACCTTTGTAGTTAAAGGAGTTGGTAATGCCACCTACCCATTTAGGAATAGTAGTGCCGAATGGTTGGAGCGGGACTACTACGGGGAAACCCGCATCATCAAATATTCGGCGTCCCTGTGCATCTTTGGCATAAGCATTGGCAAAAAGCATTCCTATGGGTTGCCCTACTACCTGCCTGATTTGTCCTTGTCCTGCGTTCCAAATAGAGTTCCCTACCACGATTTGTTCTGGGCGTCCGTCTCCGTTATAGTCTCTGTCCGTTCCATTATCATCAGTAATGATTCTTTGTACTAAGGTAGTATTGTAAGAACCATTAAAAGAAACTTCCCAGCGGAAATTGTCCGATTGGAAAGGGACAACATTGATTAGATATTCAAACCCTCTATTTCTGCTTTGTCCACTATTGATACGTGTAGAGGTAAAACCAGAGGCATCAGAAATTTGGGCAGACACGATTTGGTCTTTGGTAATCTTATTGTAAAAGGCAAAATCTACGCTTACTCTATTGTTAAACATTTTCAATTCCAAGCCAATTTCTGCCTCAGACACGCGCATAGGACGTAAGTTTGCATTAGGTACGGTTAGACCACTGATGAAGCCCAGCGGTGCCTGCCCAGAGGTAGTTCCTATAGGGAAAAGATTAGCATTGATACCATAAAACAAATTATTAGCATACGCTCCTACATCGGTGTCGCTACCTACTTCTGCATAAGCAGCGCGTATCTTCCCAAAGTTCAGCCACGAGGGCATGTTATTAAAGGCATCAGAAAACACAAAGCTACTTGTAACAGAGGGATATAAAATGCTTCTATTCTCTGGGGAAAGTGTAGAAAACCAGTCATTTCTTGCTGTTAAGTTCAAGAACAAGAAATTTTTATAAGAAAATTCAGCCGCACCGTATAGTGAGTTTACTTTTCTTTCGCTAAATCCATATATAGGGTCTCTTACGCGAGTATTCATAATGGTATAGAGGTCTCTAACGACAAAGTCTGTTCCTTGCACACTATTCAACTCGCTTTGCACATAAAGCTGATTCCCTCCAAAAGTAGCATCTAAGCCAAAGTTTCCAAATTTACGCGTCGCCCCAATCAAAAAATCAGCATTGACCTCGCGCAGGCGACGTACTTCTTGAACAAAACTTCCATTGACGAAGCCCGCAGGAGCAGGAGCAAGCGAGGCAGCACCCGTGGGGAAATTATATTCCTGCTGGCGAGTCCAGAAATCCTGTCCTACCCTTACCTGTGCATATAACCAATCTTTGATGTTATAGCGAAGGGTTAAGTTACCAAAAAGACGGTCTCTAAAAATATTTTCAAACTTACGAGCCATATTAAAGTAAGGATTGGTACGGTTTCTGAAACGCGACCAGATATACTCATTCCCTTGTGCATCAAAGGCATTGTCGCGAAGTACATCCATAGGCATAGAATTAGCTATGGTGTAAAGTACAGTAGGCACGCTGAAGTCTTGCTGTGCAAACTGTGGAGGGTTTCTATTGATTTCTTTGGAGTAGTTTGCATTGCCCGAAATAATAAGTTTTTCGCCTAAAGTTTGCGTAAAACCAAGATTAAAAGTCTTCCTATTGAAAGAATTATTAGGCATGATACCCGTATTGTCCATATTGGCGATAGAAAGATTGAAGCCTCCTCTTTCTGTCCCAGATGACAAAGAGATGGTATTAGTAAAAGTATTGCCATTTCTTAGAAACTGCCTAAGTTGATTTCTCTGAGGCTCATAAGGAACAGTAACACCATTAAACAAGACTTGAGTCATACCCGGTTGGAATCTTTCCCCAAAAGACCACACCCCAGAGGTAGGATTGGCGGTGGTAGGTCTTACCCCTCCCTCGCCTTGCCCGTATTCGTATTGCCAGTCAGTCAGTATCATAGGAATATCAGTAGTAAAGTTACTATTGAACTCTACGCCAATGCCCCTACCTGTTCCTTTGCTTTTAGTAGTAATCATGATTACCCCATCTTTGGCACGACTACCATATAACGCAGCAGCAGTTGCCCCTTTCAATACGGTCATGCTTTCTATATCGTCAGGATTGATAGAGGAAAGACCATCACCACCGTCAGAGTTATTGTTCCCTCTGTTTTGAATAGAGCCATCACTTCCTTGATTACCTTGCGCTAAGGCAAAATTGGTATTATCTATGGGCACCCCATTGATAACGATGAGAGGCGCATTCGTACCACCAAAAGAAGATTGTCCTCTAATTCTTACTTTGGAAGTGCCTGCAGGACCAGAGCCAAGTGTGGTAATGTTTACCCCTGCCATCTTGCCCTGTAAGGCATTCATAAAATTTACTGTACGGTTGATGTTGATTTGGTCAGGTGTTACAGAAGCAGTCGCATAACCCAATTTTTTTGCTTCTTTCTTAATACCCAAAGCCGTTACAACGACTTCTCCAAGTTGAGTAACGTCCTCCTCGAGGGCAACATCTACTACACTCTGGTTGCTAATCGCAATTTCTTTGAGTGTAAAACCTACAAAGCTAAATACTAAGGTTTCTCCACTGCTAACAGCAATGCTGTATTTGCCTTCGCTATCAGTAATCGTCCCTCTTTGTGTGTTTTTTACAATAACCGACACGCCCGGTAGCGGAGTTTTGTCTTTCGCAGAACTAACAGTTCCAGACACCCTATTTTGTGCAAACGATTGTGTAAATAGCAGTAGCAATAACAGCACAGCTATTCCACTACATGGTAAACTTCTTTTCATTTTCATTTTTTACTTGATGTTTAATAAAAATTATAAAATATATGATGTATGATTTCATAATACATGAATAGAGCATTACTATTTGTCGAGTAAAAACTCAAATCATATCATATTATTCTTTGCTCATATTTACTCAATCGAGATTGGTTTTGATTGAAAATTGACGTTTGTAAGGTTTGAAACCATATAAACGTTTGCAAACCATTTTGTTTTAAGTATATATCAAAGTTAAGTACAAAAACCTTAAATAACTACCATTAAATTTGCTTAAATTACAAAAAAATTTGCTTTTTTTACTTTGAATCAAACTTTGAACCTGTGTTAGTAATTTATGAAACCTCAGTTTATTAGAAGAAATGACCGACTTTTTAACGAATCTTTTTCTGTCAAATGGTATCGTTTACCTCACTTTGAAAAGTTTTGGCACTATCATACAGAAATGGAGATAGCTTACAACCTCAAAAGTACAGGAACGCGATTTATCGGGGATAGCATAGCTCCTTTTGCAGAGGGAGAAATAGTACTTTTAGGATACAATCTGCCTCACGTTTGGCTTAATGACCCACAATATTTTGAAAATAGAAAAGATTTATATACCGAAGGTATCAATATACATTTTGAAAAAGATATTTTGGGCAATTCTTTTTTTGTAGTAGAAGAACTAAAAGAAATCGGACAACTCATTGAAAGAGCCTCAAGGGGTATCGTCTTCTTGGGGGAAAGTAAAAAAACTGTGCCTCCCTTGCTATTTGAAATGCTCGATGCTAAAGATGGTTTTGAAAGACTTATTTTATTTCTTAAAGTATTGAAAATTCTTGCTAATGAACATGAATACCAATATATTGCAAGTTTAGGTTATCCTGAAAGTTTTGATACCAAAGATGCACGCATGAGCAAAATATTCAATTATATTTTGCACAATTTTCAAAGTGCTATTACGCTTAACGATGTCGCTGAGATAGCTAAAATGAATAAAAGCGCTTTTTGCCGCTATTTTAAAAAAATAACTAATAAGCATTTCGTACGGTACCTGAATGAAGTGCGGATAAGCTATGCCTGCAAATTGCTATTGGCGCAAGACTCCAAATCTATTACTGATGTTTGCTATGCCTCTGGTTATAACAATCTTTCCAATTTTAACCAACAATTTAAAAAAATAAAAAAAATGTCCCCCTCGGCTTTTATTCAAAAATATTCAGAAATATTGAAAACATAATATTACATTTTTCAGGAAAATATGTTTGCGATAAATATAAAGAAATAAAAAATGTTAAGTCCACTACTTTTGCCTAAAATAGACTTACCTTTCGAGATATTTCATTTTTAAACCCAAAAAACCTTTATAAATTCACGAGAATATGTCCAATAAAAAACAAGTTAGGTTTGTGAAGCAAACCGACAAAGACGCTTTTCATGCCACTCTCAAACGCCGAGTTGATAACTATTTCAAAGAGAACAATCTCCACAAGCACGCCGATATTACCATGATAGTCAAATCCATAGTATTCATCGGGCTATATGTATTACCTTTTGTAGGAATTTTATATTTTGTGCCTCCGTTCCCCGTTACCCTCTTGCTTTGGGCTGTCATGGGTTTAGGCATTGCAGGTATAGGCATGGGCATAATGCACGATGCTAATCATGGAGCATATTCTACCAATCCTTTTATCAATCGCCTCATGGGGCATACGCTAAACTTAGTAGGCGGAGCGGTACTAAATTGGAAACTTCAGCACAATGTACTCCACCATACTTATACTAACATCACGCATATAGACGAAGATATAGATGACAAACTTATACTTAAGTTTTCTCCTCATACGCAAGTAAAGCCTTATCATCAGTTCCAGTTTATTTACGCTTTTTTCTTTTATGGGATTCTGACTTTGTATTGGGTTTTAGCAAAAGACTTTATACAATTTGTCAAATTTAAACAAAATAAGGTAAATAAGAATAGTCGTAGGGAAAATGTTATTTTCTTCATTACGCTTATTATAAACAAGTTGCTTTATTTTTTCATTATCTTAGGCGTGCCTACCTTGTTTTTCAATATTCCTCTTTGGCAATCTGTGGTGGGTTTTATACTTATGCACTTTGTAGCGGGAATAGTTTTGACAGTTATTTTTCAACTGGCACATAGTGTAGAAGGCACAGAGCATCCGCTCCCCAATCAAGAAGGAATGATAGAAAATGATTGGGCTATTCATCAATTAGAAACTACCGTCAATTTCTGCCCAAATAATCGTTGGCTTTCATGGTTTATTGGTGGCTTGAACTTTCAGATAGAACATCACCTGTTTCCTACCATTTGTCATGTACATTACCCGAAGATTGCTCCCATAGTTGAGGCTACTGCAAAAGAATTTGGTATTAAGTACAAAGTGCATAGGAGTTTTAAAGATGCCTTGAAATCACATATACTTTTTCTCCAAAAAGTTGGTACTATGCCCTCGCTCAATGAGGCTTTGGCGTAGGTTATTAGCTCTTTCTTATACTTAAAATAAAATGGTTTGCAAACGTTTATAAGATTTGAAACCTTATAAGCGTTAATTTTCAATCAAAACCAATCTCGGTTGAGTATATGTAGAAGTTTTCTAAAAGTTAAAAAACTTTTAGAAAGTTGTAAATAGTTACATTTTTTATCAGAATTAAGTATTTTAGAGGCATAAATAAGTGACATAAAAATGAGTATTGTTATGGAATCGTTTGCAAAAACTAACCAGACGCAATAACTAATGAAAAATAGTTTAATAAACATTTTAACTAACTAATAGTATGAAAATGAATTACTTAAAAAACGGTATTTTTTTAATTTTTGCTCTATTGATTAGTTTACCTACTTTGGCACAGACTATTACCAGAGAGCAACTTATTGCCCTTACTGCCGAATGGAAGGGAGAACGCTTCCCTGACGGTCGCCCTAAATTAGGAGATAAGTGGTTAGAGCGAGCCAAAAAAGTTTCTTTGGAGGAGGCATGGGGCGTGTTGAGAAATGAAGGTTATTACAATCAGTTTGAGGGGAATTGGGAAATTCTGCACCCTAATTTAGTCATGACTGGCAGAGCATTAACGGCTATGTATATTCCAAGCCGCCCTGATATAGATAAACAAATTCGGGACAGAGGCAAGGCAGAGGGCAGAAAAGGCTCGCCTAACTCTTGGCCTATAGATATGCTCACGCCCGGAGATATTTACGTAGCAGATGCCTTTGGTAAAATAGTAGATGGTACGCTCATCGGCGATAACTTAGGAAATGCTATTTATGCCAAATCCAAAAACGGTGTCGTTTTCTACGGTTCCGTAAGAGATGTAGAAGGCTTGGCTCAAATAGAAGGTTTCAACTATTTTGTCAAAGGGACTGACCCTTCTTTTATTCAAAACTTAATGTTAGCAGGGCTGAACGTTCCGATTCGCATAGGCAGAGCAGTATGCCTTCCCGGAGATTTGGTAATCGCCAAACGCGGAGGGGTTATATTCGTTCCCGCTCACTTAGTAGAAAAAGTCATTTTGAATGCAGAATTTATTTCTCTCCGTGACCAATTCGGACATCAAAGATTAAGAGAGGGAAAGTATAGCCCCGGAGAAATAGATATGCAGTGGACAGACGCCATAAAAAAAGACTTTCTATCTTGGCTCGACCAAAATCCAGATAAACTTCCCATGAGCCGCAAAGAATTAGATGAGTTTATGAAAAATAGAACATGGTAGATTTTATACTTATCCCTGACAACTTTTGCGAAAGCCATCAGGGATAAAGTCTTGATAATGAAGTTGTATCTATTCTTTTTTTGCTTTCCTTAGTACCCTCCCTGTTTTTTGCTGCCATGCCTCCACCCTGCACTTTTCAGAACAGAATTTCTGATTGTGAATTTTGTATTCATACACGCTACCACAATGTTGGCAAATTCTGTTACCTTCTCTCAGAATAAACTCATGTTGGGATTTAGGTCTTTCTACTTCATTAACAGTTTGAAAACCAAATTTGTAGCCCACCTTTTGAGGTTGTAAAGGTGCATTAGTGCTTGCGATTTGAAAACTCTGCTGTCCGTTGATAATCTGCTGGAGAGTTTCTCTTATTTTATCAAACTCATCATTATTTTTCTCTCCCTTCTGCTCATTTTTATTGTTTACTTTTTTCTCCAACTCTAATACTTGAAAATTTACTGCTTCTGCCTTTGCCTCCGCCCTGTATTCCCACTGAAAGCTATAAGCCCACAACAAAAGTATTTCTAAAACAAAGACCACACCCGCTACCACCCAAGCCGCATTAGAACTTTGCATGAGATTTTTAGCCATATCCTTTTGATAATCAGACTTTAAACTAAGTAATTCTGATTGCAGTTGATTTTCTAACTTAGCCAATTGGGTTTTATTGTGATTTAGCGTGTTGCTTTCCTCTTTGGTGAGTCCCCACATGGGAGAGCGTTTCAATCTACTTGCTTTCAACTGATTAGTAGCATTTATCTCCTCTTGCAAGTTTTGTATCTTTGCTTGATAATAGTGCCGAATACTATCCAATTGGCTAAGATAGATATTTTTGATTTCTCCTGTTTTATCGCTGGTTTTCAGGCTAATTACTGCTCCACCTACTGCCGAAATTAGAACGCTCACCGTCATCATTGCTATCAAACCTACCAAGGTTGCTGATTTGTTTTTATTTCTGATGACTTTATTTCTAAAAAAAGTATTAGACAGATTCCCTTTTATCATTTCAATACCAATCAGCAACACAATCAGCAAGATACTCAATAAAATTGCCATGCTCCAAAGCACTACGGGATGCACTTCTTTAGGCATATTTTCAAAACCTACAAATACATTGACTAACAAGTAAATACACGCTAAACCAAGCAAGGCAGAAATAATGTGGTAAGCATTGGCATACAGTTTTGCTAATAAAAAAACGAAGCGATAGCTCACCGCATAAGGCATGGGCTCAAGGTCTCTGATGGCTTCCTCATAGTAGCCTAACTCTCGGCTTTGGCGTGAGGACTCCGCAAACTGATTGGGTTGGTGTATCTGCGAAGGGGCTTTCGCAGAAAACTTAGAGAAGTAAGTATTTAATTTAGACATAGCGATTTGGATTTTATAATTCCGTTATATTTTTTTACACGTTTTTTCTAAAAAAATTTACTTTCCCTGCCAAATTTTTCATAAAACAAAGGTGCTTTTGCCTGTTATCTATCGTTTATTAAAAAAGATAATTTTTCTGTTATAAATTTATACACGATTTACGCATTTAATACGCATACACTAAACCTTTCACAAGCAACTAATTACATACTAAGTTCTATGAGTGTTATAAAATTTTACACACACGCTACTCCTCTAATATGCCTCTGCGATTCACCCGGGCTATTTTTTCAATTTATTTTTCTTGCATTATAATATTTTACACACCTTACTCTCATTCTGTCGCTTGCCCAAATTAGCGAGCAAACGACCACGAATAAGAGCGTCCCTTTACAATTTTTGCGTTTAACCTTGTATAGCTGTTGGCTTGAAAGACAAGTTCGCTGGCTGAAGAATCCCATCACTTTTATCTTTGAAAATAGCTTAGCTACTGAAAATCAATTTTATATTTTTTAAATTAATCACTTTTTACATTTTCACTTTTAATTTTAATAACTTAAAAGTTTTATCGTACTTGAAAATAAGTTAAATAGTTAATAATTATGTAATTAAAAGTTTTTATCATTCACATAATTACATAAGAGCAACATCTTATTTTCAATTTTAAGACAAATTTAAAAGAAAAACTTTTAAATTTAAAAACTTTTTAAGAATTTTTTTTGAGATTTTTTTCAGTAAATCCTTTTAACTATAATTCATAAGTATTTTTAAGAAAAGTTTTTCTTTTGAAGGTATAACTTATGCCTAAATATTGCCAAGTGTAAAAATAAAAAGTGCAAAATTTTTTTATTTTTGAAAATAAAAGTTATATTTTTGTAGTGAAGGAAATTAAAAAAAACGGAAATACACTTAATATACTCATAGTCAAATACTTTAAATTTAAAATCCGAGTGTCATGAAAATTAAAGGAATCAAAATCAAAGAAGAAACCCATACTGCTCTACTGAAAAAGCAGATTGAGGTAATGGAGAAAACGGGTGATAAGCCAAATATAGTAGATTTAGCGAGTGACCTAATAGAAAAAGGTTTAGATGCACTTGACGACCCACAGATGAAAGCATTGAAAACGAAAAATAAGTAATTATTGGTTTGTAATATCTAAGTAACTCAATCACACATATTTTCTTGCATTGAATAGTGGGACAGTCCCTAAGTAAAAATCCCGTGGGGACATGACAATTAAGCGTTTATCCTTGCGGGATTGAAAAATTTATTTCACTAATAATTAACGGTCTTTTGAATAAATCTCATGAATCTTGACGACTTAGAAGTTTTCTCCGAACTGCTCCGTAAAGTAGATAGAATCGCTGACAATCAGATAATTACTAACGAGCGATTAGAAAAAATAGAGGAATCTCTCCAAACTCAAACGCAAAAGTTTGAGCGAGTAGAAAATATTTTGCTTGATAGCAACAAAGTTATGATGCGTATGCTTGACCGCATGGAATCTATGGAAAATAGGCAGGAGAGATTGCAAGAATATTTAGACGAGCTTTCTAAACAGTTCTCAAAAGTAGAAATGACTCTAAGCAAGGTTAGCGAGGCGCTGATGCGTTTGGTAGATTTCAATGAGAGTTTTGCTCATTTAGACCAAAGAGTAATGCAGTTAGAAAATGCTCGCTTGCTTCAAAGACTTTCAAGACTGGAAAAAATTATCTTCAAAGAGTAAAGGTCAGTATGCCTATTTACGAATTTAACTAAGCCATTAATCGCCTTTCAAAAATATCTCATTCCTTTTCTCAAACACATTTTTTACCGACTTGCCGATTAAATAAGCCTATTTGTCTATTCTCAAAGTTTAATTCAAACTATTGCTGTTTCTTTGTGTTTGTATTAGCGAAGCAACAATTAATAACCATGCCTTTTCACAATATTAAATATCTAATTCACCTATTTATTTAAAACCATTAAAATTCACTTTTGCAGTTTTATTATTAAAAAAAATCAATACCATGCGTATTTTTAACAGATTATTGTTGCTTTTATTTTTCACTTTTCTTAGCTTATTAAGATTTTCCGCCGCCCAAACGCTTACAGGAAAGGGCAAGATTTCTGGGGTTGTTATCGATTCTACCGATAGGCAACCTGTATCCTTTGCTACTGTTACGCTTACCTTAGTAAATTCTCAAAAACCTATCAGTGGAGCAGTAGCCGATGAGAAAGGACAGTTTACAATCAATAAAGTACCCACAGGAGAATACAATGTAGCTATTAGTTTCATTGGTTTCAAAACTATTACCAAGACAGTAGTAATAGAAGATAAAAAAGACAATGTCAATTTAGGTACGATTTATTTATATCCTGCTGTTACAGAGCTAAAAGAGGTAACAGTAGAGGGACAGAAAGAGCTTATTGAAGAAAAAGTAGATAGGACTGTATATAATGCAGAACAAGATGCTACTTCAAAAGGTGGTGATGCGACAGACGTTCTTCGCAGAGTGCCTATGCTCACTGTTGATTTGGATGGGAATGTGTCATTAAGGGGTAATCAAAACATCAGAGTATTAATTAATAACAAACCCTCAAGTATCATGGCAACCAGTTTAGCCGATGCCCTTAGACAAATTCCCGCTGACCAAATCAAATCCGTAGAAGTAATTACCTCTCCCTCAGCCAGATATGATGCTGAAGGCTCAGCGGGTATCGTCAATATCATTACTAAGAAAACTACTATGCAGGGCTTGACTTTGGGAATAAATAATAGCATAGGATATCGAGGGGCTATGCTTGGCTTAAACGGCTCGCTTCGTACAGGAAAAGTAGGTTTTACCTTAGGGGGTTTCGGCAGGTCAGAATACAATGTAATAGGCAATTTTGAAAATCGACAAAATACTACTAATGCACTTGGCAATGAATTACTTACTATACAAAGTGCAGATACTCGCCGAAGGGGTCTGTGGGGACGTTATACGCTTGGTTTCGATTATGACATAGATAAATACAATTCCCTAACGGCATCTATACAGTTTGGGGTAAGAAATAATAGAAACTTCCAAGACGGCTTGCTGGCAAGAACTTTTCAAAATACAATTTTGCAAAATACTAATTTGAGAGATGTGGACGTAAAAGACTTATCTAATAACATAGATGCCAGTCTTTCTTATGTTCGTACTTATGAGAAACCTCAAAAAGAGCTTAGTATTTTGGCTTTATTTAGCAGGAACAATAGAACAAACGACTTCATTAACAATATTTTAAATCCAGATTCAAGAGAAGTCATTAGTCGTTTGAAAAACCTAAATGATAGCTACAATCAAGAAATTACCTTAGAAGTAAACTACCAGACACCCATCGCAAAGACTCAAATGTTAGAAGTAGGGGCAAAGCAAATCATGCGTCAAGTTACCAGCGACTTCCAGTATCTTTTTGCCACAGGAGCGAGTGGAGAGTTTGTAAGAAATACTAATGCACGATTGTCTAACGTACTTGATTATCTGCAAAATGTAACGGCTTCTTATCTTTCTTATACCTACGCTTCTAAGAGCGGTTATAGCTTTAAAACAGGTTTGCGTTATGAATACACTCTGATAGATGCAAGTTTGAAAAATGAGCAAAAAGTAGAAATCCCTGATTATGGAGTGTTAGTGCCAAGCATTAATCTTTCTAAGAAAATGAAAGGAGGCAATATCGTTAAACTCTCTTATAATCGCCGTATTCAAAGACCTTCTTTGCAGTTTTTGAACCCTAATATCCAAGCGGCTAATCCTTTGAATATCACCATCGGAAATCCTGCCCTTGACCCTGAATTTACCAACAATTTTGAGTTAGGATATAGCACTTACGTTAAAGGAATTTCTTTGAATGTAGCAACTTTTGTCCGAAATACTAATAACGCTATCCAAAGTGTAAGAGATATTTTAGGGGTGGATACTATTCGCACTACTTTCCAAAATATTGGCAAGGAAAATGCGTATGGCATGAATCTAAACATTAATATCAATTTAGGTAAGCTGAGTGTAGGCACAGGAGGCGATATTTACTATGCTACTCTAAACAATAACGTGCCTAATCCTATTTACAGCGCAAGTAATCAAGGCTGGGTATATGGGGCGCGCCTATTTGGGAATTACAAGCTTAATGACAATTGGGCTTTGCAGGCATTCTCCTTCTATCGCGGGAGAGAGGTGCAGTTACAAGGCATTAGGGGTGGCTTCGGAGTGTACAGCATTGCTCTCAATAGAGATTTTAAAAATAAGAAGGGAAGCCTTGGTTTTGGCATAGAAAACTTTTTTAACTTTAACGGGATAACGATTCGCAGTGAGTTGAATACGCCTGTACTTAATCAGAGAAGTATCAATGTAAATCAGAATCTTAGCTTCCGAGTAAACTTTAACTATCGCATTGGCAAGATGACTTTTGATGCGCCTAAGCGTAGAAAATCTATTAATAATGATGATATGAAAGGCGAAGGCGGGGGAGATGGCGGTGGTGATGGCATGCCGCAAGGCGGAGGAAACAGCGGAGGTCGTCCACAAGGAGTAAACGGTCAGGGTACTGTTCGCCCACAAGGAGGACAAAACATGATGCAACAAGGTACTGGTCGTCCACAAGGGCAAGGCAACCCGTGGCAAGGACAAGGTGGGAATACAGGAAAGCCACAAGAAACACCTAACAAAGACCAAAAGCAAGACCAGAAAAAGAAAAAAGACGAAAAGGAAACTCCTAAAAAAGACAAGCAAGAAGAGGAAAAGCCCAAGAATGAGGAGTAAATAATTATTTTAAACCTTATAATAATTTAGAATCATTATAAGGTTTATTAATCTAATTAACATAAAAACAATACTTTATGAAAATGAAAAAACTATTTTTTCTTTTCACAATATTAGCTTTTATTCTTACAAATACTAAGGCGCTTTCCCAAGATTTTGCCTTAGCCCAGTTGGAGAAATCGCCTCGCCATCACGAGTGGGCAGAGGTCAGATACGGGAACAGAACGGTGCATTGCTTTATTGTATATCCTGAAAAGCCCACAAATACACCAGCAGTCATAGTGATTCACGAGAATCGTGGGCTGACAGATTGGGTAAGAAGCCTTGCCGACCAAGTAGCGGCAGAAGGATATATTGCTATCGCTCCTGACCTGCTTTCAGAATTTAGCGAAACAAAGAAGCGTACCAGCGATTTTGCTAACTCTGACTCCGCAAGAAATGCCCTTTCGCAGTTAAAGCCCGAACAGGTTATTCATGATATTAATGCCGTCCAAGCATACGTAGCTAAGCTACCTTCTTGCAATGGAAAAACAGCTATCATGGGCTTCTGCTGGGGAGGAGGACAATGTTTCCGTAGTGCAACCAACAATCCAAACATTAGTGCCGCCTTAGTTTTTTATGGAGGTTCTCCTGATAAAGCAGAGGATATTGCCCGCATCAAAGCACCTGTTTATGGATTTTATGCAGAAAATGACCAACGTATTAACGCCATGATTCCTAAAACCGAAGAACTAATGAAAGCGGCAAATAAAAAGTATGAATATGAAATTTACAAAGGAGCAGGACACGCATTTATGCGATTGGGCGATGACCCTGCGGGAAGTCCAGAAAACAAGCAGGCAAGAAATGACGCTTGGCAGAGAATTAGAAAGATTTTGGAGAAAATGTGATGCTAAAAATGTCTATTCGTTCACTTAAATATAAGCTTTTCTCATTTTCGTTTTTCGTTGCGTTTGTTTTTTCAACTTTTCACTCAGAAATGGGTGAAAGGTTTTTTTTTTATTACCAAACAAAACCCCAGTTCCCATGAGATTTTCTTAAAAAAAATATGTATTGCCTATCCTGACCACCTCAAAGGTTATGAAGAAAATTTCCTAATCTGGAAAGATGGTACACGAATGTTGTTTGACGATGGAAAAGAAAAAGATTGGCAGACATTGCTTGATTCAGCTGACTTAGAAGACCAGTTCAAAATACTCTACCCCAAAGGAACGGATTTTTCTACTCCTCAAATAGGACAAGACCCGGGACGGATACGGCATGAGCCTTTTTTCAAAAAAATGTATGGAAATACGCTCCAAGAAGTACATCAAAAACTTACTACTATTACTTGGCTACCCAAAACAGTGAATATCAAGTTACAAGTTAGTACCGTAAATCAAATTCATCAAAAAATGCAAAGTATTTCCGCTGAATTAGAGGAACTTCTGGTGAAAAAACCTCACTTTGTTAAGTACCTTCAACAACCCGCAGGTACATTCAACTGGCGATTTATCCGTGGGACAAATCGCCTAAGTACTCACAGTTTTGGCATGACCATAGACCTCAATATTACTTATTCTAACTATTGGCAGTGGGATAATAAAACTACTGATGAGAATACACCGCTTACCTACCGAAACCAAATCCCTATGGAGATAGTGAGTGTTTTTGAAAAATACAGATTTATTTGGGGAGGCAAGTGGTATCACTATGATACTATGCACTTTGAGTATAGACCTGAGTTGTTATAGATGCTTTAACTCTCCAAAAGATTTTTAACTTTTGGAGAGTCGCTCCCTGCCTCTATTTTTTTAATAAATCTCTAATTTCTGCCAAAAGTTTTTCAGAGGTAGTAGGCTCTGGCGGAGGTGCGGGTGCTGCTTCTTCCTTCTTTTTAAGAGCATTCATTGCCTTGATGATTAAAAACATGACAAATGCTACTAAAATAAAGTTGATAACGGTCTGAACAAATTTCCCATAGCTAATTACTACTGCGGGTTTCGTTTCCGAAACCTCTCGGAGCGTAATTACTAAACTGGAAAAATCCATATCTCCAATCAATAAGCCAAGCGGAGGCGTAAAAATATCATTAACAAAAGAGCCTGTAACAGAAGCAAAAGCTCCTCCAATGACTACCCCTATGGCGAAATCAACAAGGTTGCCTTTAATGGCAAATTCTTTAAATTCACTGAGAAATCCCATGTCTTTAAGGTTTAATATGATGAATAATAATAAATGTAAAAAAGTCTTACAAATGTAGCAGAAAAGCGATTATACACAATTTTGAAGGTAAAAATGTTAAAAAATTTGTATGATTCCTCTAACAAATCATTAATTTTAGCCAACTTAATTATAACCATAAACCGTTTAGAATATGACTGCATTTTTAGGAGAATTAGTTGGAACGATGTTACTCATCATACTTGGCGATGGCGTAGTAGGTGGTGTGGTCTTGAAAGAAACCAAATCGCATCATTCAGGTTGGATAGTGATTACTTTGGGGTGGGGCTTAGCTGTCGCCGTTGCCGCTTACTCTGTGGGCAAGTTTAGCGGAGCGCATTTGAACCCTGCTGTAACCTTAGGACTTGCGGCTACGGGAGCATTTGCCTGGGAAAATGTACCTGCTTACTGGCTGGCTCAGTTTATAGGTGCATTTTTAGGGGCGGTAGTCGTGTATTTACACTATCTCCCTCATTGGGAAAAAACAGAGGATAAAGATGCCAAGTTAGGTGTTTTTTGTACGATTCCTGCCATTAGAAATCCTTTAACAAACTTTATCAGCGAATTTATAGGAACTTTTGTCTTAGTTTTTGGTCTTTTAGCCATAGGAGCAAATGAGTTTGCCCAAGGACTAAATGTCTTGATTGTAGGCTTTTTAGTAGTCAGCATAGGGCTTTCCTTAGGGGGAACAACAGGTTATGCTATCAATCCCGCAAGAGATTTGGCTCCACGATTGGCACATTTTTTACTGCCTATTCCTAACAAGCGTAACTCTGATTGGGGGTACGCTTGGATTCCTGTAATTGCACCTTTGGTAGGTGGAGTTTTAGGAGCCTTAATTTATACTTCACTTTTTTAAAATATAAATCCAATGAAAAAATATTTTCTCCTTATTTTGCTTTTATTTGTATTTCTCCCTGCTTGTCAGACCTTGCAAATGATGCAAAACTTCGCCAAATGCGAGTTTCGCTTGGCTCAGATTGCTAATATTAACGCCTTAGGTATAGATATGACAGGTAAACGGAGTTTTTCGGATTTCAACTTATTAGATGCAGGAAAAGTAGTACAAGCCTTAGCAGGAAATCAATTTTTACTCAACTTTGTAGCAAACGTAGAGGTCAGAAATCCCAATGCTGAACCCGCAGGATTGAACCGCATGGATTGGATACTGATGGTAGATAACAAGGAAGTATTAAATGGTACGCTTAATCAAGCTGTTAGCGTCCCTGCCAATAATGGAACAGCAGTTATGCCTTTGCAACTTTCCATAGATTTGAAAAAGATTTTTGCTAATCAAAGCAGAGATGAAACTTTAAGTTTGGCTTTTGATTTAGCTCAGCAAGGCAATAATACCACAAGACTTATGCTCAGAGTAAGACCTTACATCAATATCGGAGGTACGGAGTTAGCTTATCCGGGGTATTTGAATATCAAAAAGGATTTTTAAAGCAACTTATTCAACTTTTAATTTTAACTTTCCAAAAGTTTAAATTTTTGGAAAGTTATATCTCCTAACGCATAAAAGTTTCAAGGCATCAGTAAAATTTTCCAAACCCGCCCTTCACATTCTCCTATGCAATGAAAACTTTTTCCACTGTCAGTACTTTTGTAAAGTCCTCCTTCTAAGCACCCTACAAAAATAATCTCAGGCTTCTTAGGGTGAATTACGATACTTTTAATGCTTTTCCCTTTCAACTCGTTATCTATCAGTTCCCACTTTTCTCCGCGATTTTCTGTTTTATATAGTCCAGATTGGTGTCCCCCACAATAAGCAACATTGGAGTTTTGCGGGTGAAAAACCACTTCATATTACGATAAAGTACAATGCTGGCTCTTTGGGAAGAGCATAGAAAAAGCAAGTCAAGCCATAAACAATCAAGCATAAAAAATGAATCATGAGCTAAAAACTTATAAATCATGTAGTACAGAACTAATCCCGCCGTCCAGTTGCAGATTGGCTCCGTTAATAAACTTAGCTTCCTCTGAGGCTAAAAATAAAGCCAAGCGAGCCACCTCTTCGGGATAGCCTATACGTTGGACAGGATGTAGCTTTTTCAATGCGCTTAATGCACTCTCATCGTTGTTAAATCCTGCTCTAAGCATATCAGTTTCTATTGCCGCAGGACTGATGCAGTTTACCCTTACCCTTCCTTGCAAATCTACTGCCATTGCTTTGGTCAGTCCTACTAAGGCACTTTTGCTGGTAGCATAGCTCACAAAGCGAGGCTTCGTAAGCTGTTGGTGAATACTGGCAATATTGATAATAGAACCTTTGGCTTTTTCTATCATGGGTAAGAAAAGTTGGCTCAAAAGCATGGGAGCAGTCAGATTGACGTTCATGGTTTCGTACCAATCTGATAGTTTGATGCTTTCCGTATGGTCTAATAGTTGCACTGCCGCATTATTGATAAGCACATCTAATTGAGAAGTTTGTGAGCTAACTTTTTTTAAAATTTCTTGCTTATAGCTTTCTTCTTTGCATAGTTTATCTAAGTCTATGTGCATAGCAAAATTGCAATGAGGAGCGGCATCTTTTATTCTAATATCTGTACCAATTACAAACCAATTCTCTTCGTGAAAAACCTTGCACAAGGCAGTACCTATGCCTCCTAATGCTCCTGTAATTAATGCTGTTTTGCTCATTGTTTAGTTTTGTTGTAAAATCTTAATGATACTATTCTTTTGCTCAAATAGCGTGTCTAAATTAATCTGTTCATATTGACTTGCCAATATATCTAAATTATAAAAAAGGCAAAGCATATCATTGACGGTTTCATTTCTCCAAAAATCGACGCAATAGCTTTCTAAGCCAATATTTTTGAAAAAGCCTCGTTTTTTGCCTTGCAAACCAATGCCTATCACGATGCTACCCGCAGAAAACGCCAAAATAGCGGCATGCAAGCGAGAGGCAACTATTACTTCATGATTTTTATAAATCTCATTTAAAGCCTCTAAACTTTTGGGATTAAAGGATTGTAGTCCAAACTTTGTAGCTACTTTTTTCACTAAATCATAATCCCCATCATCGCCTGTGGTGAATAAACTAATAATGAACTTTTTTTCTACTCTTTGGTCGTAAAGCAAATGTGCTATCATCTCGCACAAATGAGTTTCATACATCGCTTGTCTTTCCTTGTATTCTCCTATGTATCGCATCAAATTCAATGCAACGTGAATTTCATTTTTATGATTAATTCTTAGGTTTTCCTGTTTCCTATGATAAATATGATTCAAATCAAGGGCAAAATCGCCAAAAATATGGAACTGCCTGTCAAAATTTTTAATTAGCATCTGAACCGTATTTTCATCTCTGACCGCAACTAATTTAGCACTGTCCAAAAATTTTTTCGTGATGTACTTGCTTAACCCTTTGTAACTACGGCTACTGCTGCACCCCAAGCAATAAAAGTCTTTTTTAGTCAATTTTTTCAGTATCAAAAAAGAAAGCATAGAAATAGTAAAGTGAAAACTCACATTTTCTAATAAAGCACCTCCCCCGACTACTGCAAACTTACAATCTTTGATATGATGAGCTAATCTGCTCATAGCTTTCAAATGCCTGAGAAATCTTACACTATTTTTTACAAATACAAAAAAAGAAGCAGGTAGCATTTTCTTCACAAAAGAAACCTTGTACTTTTTTGAAAGGGACACAGGAAGGGGACTTTCCTCTTTTAAAAAATATTTTTCTATGTCCGGTGTACCTCTGATAAAACCTTGGTAAGAAAAACTCCCAAAATTAAATAATTTGACCTGATAGCCTAAATCTAAAAAAAACTGACTTGCATTCGCCCCGATGGCTTTATCTCCCAAGTTTTGCGTATTCCATTCTCCAAAGATAGCTACTGTATTGAAATTATTAATTTCATTATCAATCATTTACTAAAATTATTGCTTAATAACGAATACAAAATAAAGAAGGGTAAAATATAAAGTTTGGAGGCAAAAAAGAAACTGTATTTTTACAAAAATAAGAAAATAAAGAGAGATATTGGAAAATATGCAATAGATTTTTATATTGAAGTTGTTTAGGATTTATTTTTTTTTATTGATTCTTCGTATAAAAATGACCGTAAAGGATAAGATAAGTAAATTTAGCCATGTATCTACTCTGGTTTCATAACGTATGATTAAAGCCTTGAATTGGTCTTGCCAAGCATTGGCT
>Ga0272446_1000976_pt1 | contig 43128 bp, 36 predicted proteins | sample YNPCB0061_FD_194587 | JGI IMG/M metagenome (GOLD analysis project Ga0272446, IMG submission 194587) | Hot spring microbial mat communities from Yellowstone National Park, WY, United States - YNP-CB-006-1 | ecosystem: Environmental > Aquatic > Thermal springs > Hot (42-90C) > Sediment | place...
CTGACGGGAGTGACGCGGTCACGCGTGCAATCGGCCAGCCGGGCGCATGCCAGGGCCCGTCCGCCGGCGGGACGGCGTTCGTTTCCGCGTTGCGACCGCCTTCCCGCCGCCGGATGCTTGACCCTGGAGGGGGCGTGCCGCCCGCCAGGCCACCCTGCTGGTATGCCACCGCGTACATCGTGTAACTGAGACGAGTCAGGCGATGGCGCGTTTTGGGGCGTCGTTCTAACCTGCGGCGGCGTGGTACTCTCGATACTAAGTGCCTATCCGAAAAAACGGACTGGCTGTCATTGCGAGCGAAGCGAAGCAATCTACCGGCGCGAGCGGAGATCGCTTCAGCCACGCTTCGCTCGCTGCAAGCTGTCGCTCGCGCTCCTCGCAATGACAGGAGGCGTAGCGTTATTCGGATAGGCTCTAAGTGGTACGGTGCGGCGGCTTCGCCCGCCGCACCACATCACAACAGACGATACGTGATCGTTCGCTATCATCTTCGAGGGTGCCAATGATGGTCAACTACACCACCTGGCTGCGTAGTTATGTCGGTCATCAGCGGCTGTTGCAGCTTGCCGCAAGTGCATTTATTGCCAACGAACACGGGCATGTGCTGCTCGGTCAGCGCACCGACGTGATGCTCTGGGCGCCGCCATCTGGTGTGGTGCAGCTTGGCGAGACGCCGGCGCGCACGCTGGTACGCGAGGTGCTGGAGGAAACCGGGTTGCACATCACGGTTGAAAAGTTGATCGGCCTGTACACTGGCCGTGAGTTTGAGTGGACCTATCCGAACGGCGATCAGGCCCAGATTGTCAGCGCGTTCTTTGCCTGCCGCGTTATGGGCGGCATCCTGCAACCTGATCATGCCGAGTTCGTATCACTCTCCTACTATGCGCCCGATCATCTGCCGCCATTGATGCCGCGCTATGTGCGCATGCTGCACGATGCGTTCGCCGGGCGTTCCGAAGCGGCGTTTGATTAGCTATGAAGCGGATCGCCTACGCCTCCCCGGTCAATCCCGCGCCGTCCGGCATCTCCGACTACAGCGAAGAATTATTGCCCTATCTCGGCAAGTACGTTGCAATCACACTGTACGTCGAAGATGGTCTGCGACCGGCAAATCCGCAACTGGCGCGCCACCTCGAGGTGCGCCCGATCAGCCGGCTTGAGCGGGATCAGCGCCGGCGCCCGTTCGACGCGATCATCTATCATATGGGCAATAGCCCGGCGCACCTGGGAATCTGGCGTGCACTGCAGCGGATTCCGGGTGTGGTGGTGCTCCATGATTTTGTGCTGCACCATTTCATGCTCCAGGAGATGGTGGCGTCGCGTGGCCAGATCGACCTCTACCGCGCTGAGATGGCGCGGCGGTATGGCGCGGATGGGGCGCGCGTCGCCGAATTAATGCTGCGCGGGCGCTTTACTGCTGCGGCGTTCGATTTTCCTTTTTGTGAAGATGTTCTGGCGCGCGCGGACGGTATGCTGGTACATAGCCGGTATGTCCTGGAACGTGTTGCGGCCCTCAGACCCGATCTGCCGGCGATGCTGGTTCCTATGGGAGTACCGCTTCCGCCCGCTGTTCCACGCGCCGAAGCGCGCGCGCGCCTCGGGTTGCCGCTGGATGCGCTGATCCTGGCATCCTTCGGCCATATCAACCCGTACAAACGCCTGGAGCCGGCGTTATGGGCGCTGCGTGAACTGCGCGAGACATGGCCCGCGGTCCGGTACCTTCTGGTTGGCAGCATCTCGACAAATTATGATGCGCGCGCCGTGGTGGAACGCGCCGGCCTTGCCGACGCCGTCACGATCACCGGCTATGTTTCGCGCGCCGATTTTGAGGATTATGTTGCTGCGGCCGATATCTGCCTGAACCTGCGCCACCCGACGGCCGGTGAGACATCGGCCAGTCTCCTGCGGTTGCTGGGCGCTGGCAGGCCGACACTGGTGACGGCCAGTGGCTCATTTGTCGAACTTCCCCGGGGAGTTGTGGCGCAGGTTGATCCAGATCCAGCGGAAGGCGATCTCATCCTGGCGTATTGCCGTTTGCTTGCCCAACGACCTGATCTTGCCGACGCAATGGGTCAGGCGGCGCGAGCATACGTGGCGCGCGAGCATACGCTCGATGCTGCCGCGCTGGGATATGTGCGGTTTCTGGCGCACCATTATGGCTGGGGCGACATCCGGCCAGTGCGCGATGCGCCATTGTGGGAGGTCGCCGGGATGGCGGAGCGCGGGCGGCGCGAAGTGCGAGCGGCTCAGAGCGCGAGCAGCGTGACGGCCGGTCCCGTCGTCTCGCCTGTCTTGCTCCGACCGGTGACCGAAGCGCTGGTAGAACTCGGGTTCACCGAGCATGATCGCGATATCCTGGAGGCCACGGTGAAGGCGCTGAACGAGTTGCAGTAACGCGCCGCCCTTCTTCGCGAGGAGCACGCTGCCACAGGCTATGACGAGTCGGTCCACGCGAGTGCGTGAGTCCTGTCAGTGATGCCCTCAGCCATCACTCTTCAGCCGCAAATATGGCGGCAGCCAGTGCCAGCGCCAGCATGGCCAGCCCGGCAATCACCAGATCGGCGGCGCGCCCGGCGCGCAACGTAAAAGCGAGGAGCACCAGCGTGAGCGGCGGAACGGCCAGCATCCCGATGGTTCGCCCGGGCGAACGAGACGACGGTTCGCTGGTCGAGGTCGAATGAACGCTGCTGGTGGGTACGCGGTCAGTCATTGTTCGTTCCTCCGGATGCGCCCGGCGTTGCGAAGTATACACGATTATCGGGTCATTGCTACTTTGACCACAGCTTCGCCGCTGATGGTGATGTGGGCGGCATGGGCCAGGTAGTGACCATCGGCTGTGGGACGGCTTTCGCGCGCACTGAACGTCAGGTCGCGCTCCGGATCACTCTTGCGCTGGCGACGCGGGTTGATCTGCGCGGTGATACGCAACGGCAACGCCGCAGCGCCTGGCAGGACCCGGCGCAAAATATCGCGCGCGCGACGGAGCGCCTCGCGCGGCGCCTCGGTCTCGTCGAGTACTGCTTTGGGACGTGGCTTCGGCATCCGTTCGACTGCCACGATTGTCCGTTCCTCACGCCAGGATCTGGACGCAGCGACTGGCTCATGCGTCGCTCCCCACGGATCGCCGAGCAATACGAACTCGATCAATGTCTTGATGTCAACATCATCGAGGAACCCCTGGCGGCGATACATCTCTTGCGCAAACTCGATGCGCGCCTGGTGCAATGCACGGCCCACCGGCACCCCCCGCGCGAGATGTGCCAGCATGCGCTGGAAGAGGAGATCGGCGCCGATCAGGGGAGTCGCCAGGCTGCCGTATGCATTGACGGTTGCGCCGACCACTGCCAGCGCGCCACTTGCCAGCGCCCGCAATGGGATGGATGTTCTGGCCGTGCGGCCGGCCAGTTCGACGCCGTAACACGCCTCACTCAGCAACAGCGCCCCATCCACCAGGTCAGCGTCAACCTGATCGGGCCGCAATGCGACCGGCAGGCGCGTCGCTGCACCAGGCCAGACGGCATCCGGCTGGCCATAGAAGTTGGGCAGGCCAGCGGCGCCATGGAGGTTCATGTAGAGCAGCCGCCTGCCACCCAGGTCGCGCAGGTCGAGATTGGCCGCATGGAGCGGCGGGCTCGACCGGAGTGGGGCTGCCGGTGCAAGCGCATCGAGAACGGCACGCGAAGTCTCGCGCCAGATCTCGGCGCAATAGCCGGCGCTCAGCGTGTCCATCGTTGCGATCGGGTGCGGCTGGCGCAGCCCTGGCAGCGATATCGGCGAGCGCGACGCGCGCGTTCGCGGACGACTGCCGTAGTGGTATGCCGTCAGCCGGTCGAGCTGGGCAAGCAGGAGAGATGGGTCGCCGCCATCGCCTTCCGGCAGGCGCGCGACAATCCGTTGCGGCACCAGGTATCCCGGATCATCGCTCGCGTAGGGGTTGTCGGAAAGCACCACCACATCGTCGTCCGGGATCGGGTTTGGCAGCCGGTGGAATGGCACGACCTCGTCACCGCCGACGATGAGCACAGCGCCAAGCTCACGACCATGTTCGGCGAGCGCGCCGGAAAGTGTTCGCACCAGGTCGCGCAGACCGCCGGCATCGCCGCGCACCGGCTCCGCCATGATCCCGTCATCGAGCCGTAATGAGGCCTCATCGTCACAGTAGCAGATATGCGCAGCCAGGCCGCGCCGGCGCAACGCCTGGGCATACTGTTGCAGGCGGCGATCAACCGCAGCGAAGCCGTCTGCGCCGAGGCGACGCTGTAGTTCCGCCCGCGATGAGAGCACCACTTGCGTGAACGCCTGCCCGTCGGCCCATGGAACAAGAGGCCGCGGCGCCGCGCCAATATCGGCGAGACGATGGCGAACCTGCTCGGTTGCGGCGATGAAATCCTTGAGTGCATGATCGGGCAGATCGCCGGTTGTTCTCTGCCGTGCACCTGCATCATCACGTGGAGCGGGTCGAGAGGCATGTTGCCGGTTCTCACCCTGCCACCCGGCACCGTGCGTGGCCTGCGGTGTGCCCACGGCCCGCTTCTGGATGGGCAGCGCAGGCTCGCCGGCATCATGGTTGCTCCCGAGCGCCTGTGCCTTTTGCCCCGAAGCAAGTGGCAGGTATGCGCCAACTGGTTCGAACTCCTCCGACCAGCGCACGAGCGGCGGAGGCGGGATGGGCCAGGGTGGGCGTTCAGGTGCGAAGAAGCGGCGCGTCAGGCGCCCATCGGGGTCAAGTTCCGCGCAACGTCTGCGCACAGTGACGGCGTGATCATCAAGTGCTGCGCGAACGAGCAACGCCGGCAGGCGCTCAGCGTATGCCGGCGCAACCAGCGCTCCATGATGGCGGGCGGCGGCGAGGTCACCACTGCGGCGCAGCGCTTCGATGTAATAGAGGCGCAGGTCATCACGATGCGGATACCGTTCCAGCGCGACGGCCAGTTCGGCTACCGCCAGGTCGGCGTGACCGCGGCGAAGGTAGACCACGCCGAGACCAGCTAAGGGTGGCCCGTCGGCAACGCCGGGGGCAAGCGCTTCACTGCCGAGCGGGTCGTGGAATACGGCGCGACTCAGCGCCGCCGCCGCCGCGCTCTGCTGGCCGGTTCGCGCCAGGGCGCCGGCAAGGCCACCCCAGGCCACCGCATCGAATGGATTGAGACGCAGTGCGCGCCGAAAATAGTCAACCGCCACCGGCGCATTGCCGGCGTCGAGCAATGCCTGGCCCAGCAGCACCCGGGGTACGACGGCATCAGGGAACGCCCGTAATAACGCATGCGTTGCGCGCCAGGCAGCACCCGGATCACCCAGGCGTAGTGCAAGCTCGATGGCGCTGCGCACCTGCTCGGCGTCAACCGTAGCCGGCAGCGGCTTAACCGTGGTGGTCATGCCGGTCCTTTCCAGTTCGTCACGATGGACGTGAATGTTCCTGATCAGGCACTCCAATCCGGCGGCGGATCCGGCTCCGGATCGGGGGGGTGTGGATTAGGAAACGGGACATCGCAGATCTGAATATGTGACACCATGGATCTCCTCCATTGCAACGATTGCGCCGCGCGCTTATGCTGCAACGTCGCCTTCGCCGCGCAGGTGTTGCGCGACAAACGCCAGTGGGCCGAGCGTGCTCAGTTCAATAATCGCCTCACTGTAGCCCGGGCGCAGCTTGACCGCCCGGCGGAAACGTTCAATCGCCCGGCTATAGTGCTTCATGCGGCGGTGCGCCCGGCCAGCAAGGAAGTGGTAACGCGGTTCGTCGGGATTCCGGTCAATGGCTCGTTCAAATGCCCCCAGCGCCTCGTGATGCAACCCGACGGCCAGGGCCATCTCGCCGTAGCGCGCCAGCAATTCCGCGTCGGCGGGCGCCTGCTGCACGGCACGCTCCAGCGCCTGGCGCGCCTCATCGAAGCGTCGCAGGTAGGCAAAAGCGTCAGCGAGTTGAATCTGGAAGGCCGGTTCATCGGGGCACAATTCGGCGGCGCGCTGGCTGTGGATCAGCGCAGCGCGGCCATCGTTCTGGCGTGCGAAGAGCCGTGCCAGTGCCGCATGAGCCTCGGGCGAATCGGCGTCCAGGCTCAGGGCACGCTCAAGGAGTTCACGAGCGCGATTCATATCGCCAAGATCAAGTTGCACCCGCCCCAGTCGCCACCAGTGTTCGGCGTGTTGCGGCGCACGTTCGAGCGCGATCTCATAGTGCCACGCCGCGCCGGCAGGATCCCCCTCCTCTTCGAGCATCGCCCCGACGATCGTATGCAGCGCTGGATCATCGCCAAAGCGCAGGAGTGCGCGTTCCGCCGTTTCCCGGGCCGTGTCATGCTCGCCCCGGGCGAGGAATGCGCCTGCCAGGCCGAGCCAGTGGCGCGGCTCATCAGGTGCAAGCTGGACTGCGGCGATGTATTGATCGAGTGCTGCCGGATCGCGCTGCCGTTGCAAGACTTCGGCGAGTTCATAATGCCATGCGCCGCGGTCAGGTTCGAGCATGATAGCGTGTTCGAGCGCCTGACGCGCCTCGCCAGCTCGTCCCTGGCGGGCGAGCAATTGCGCCTGTGCATAGCGATAGGTGCCATCATCGGGTGCAAGTTGCACCGCGCGCGCATAGGCGCTGCGCGCTGCATCGTGCATGCCCATCTGCAGGCAAATCTCGCCCATCTGGGCGTGCCAGGCGGCAACGTTCGGTTGCAGGGTCATCGCGTTAATGAGCGCGGCGCGTGCCTCGTGGAAGCGACCACTGACGGCATAGAGGGTTGCCAGCAACTGGTGATGCCCGGCAGCGGCGGCGTCGAGTCGCACGGCACGCTGTGCGGCAGCAATTGCGCGCTCGTGGCGCCCGGCGGCAGCATACGCTTCACTGAGCGCTGCCGCGGTTGGCGCATGATCCGGCCGCAGATCGGCGGCCTGTTCCATGGCGGCGATCGCTTCGTGCGTCTCGCCCAGCGCCAGGTGTGCCCGCCCGAGGAGCAGCCTGGCCGGTGCATGCGTCGGGTCGGCCATTGCAGCCGACAGTTCAGCGCGTGCAGCCGCAGCATCACCAAGGTCGAGCAGCACGCGTCCCAGCAGGTACCGGTCAGCCGGCCGGGCCGCGCCGATCTGGACCAGCGTCTCCAGATCGGCGCGCGCGTCATCGGCGCGGTCGAGCAGGTAGCGGGAGAGTGCGCGAGAGCGCACGATGTCTTCCTGTGCCACACCATGTTCGCCCGGTGTCTTCCTGCCTTCGTGCTCCAGTTCCAGCGCGCAATCGAAAGCTTCGACCGCTGCAGGATGGCAGGCTGCCTGTTGCTCAACCAGGCCGAGCTCGTACCACCAGCGCGCATTCTTCGGTTCGATGGTGGTTGCCTGCTGCAACGCGCGGCGTGCCTGCGCGAGCGCTGTGCGGCGTTCGGCAGGTACGCCGCGCAATGCGTCGGGATCGGTGATGAGCGTGACCATGGCGCGTTGTGCCACGCCAAGATAGCCATGATAGGCTGCGATTTCCGGCGCCGCAGTGACGGCCGCAGAGAGCGGTGAGAGCGCAGCGGCTGGATCGCCGTGTTCGAGCAGTGCAAGTCCCAGCAGGAATGCGAACCGGGGCGCTTCGGGATCAAGCTCGTGAGCGCGGCGTAAGGCGCCAATCGCTTCGGCCAGCGCCCCCTGTGCGCGCAGTGCAACGCCAAGCGCGCGCCAGTGATCGGCACATTGCCCTTCGAGCGCCACGGCCAGGCGCGCAGCTTCCACTGCCGCGTCAGGGAGCGTCGCGTGTTGTTGTTCGAGGGACGCAGGTATGGTATGCACGGCCACTGCGCCATCGTACACACCAGGCGTAGTGCTGTCGTTCTGGGCCAGCAAGACGTCGGCCAGCCGGGCATGAGCTGCGGCATAGCCAGGCCGGCGGGTAAGTGCGGCGCGTAGGTGCCCGGCGGCAGCGGGAAGGTCGCCCAGGCGCGCCAGGACGTCACCCAGGCGGAAATGCAGCGACGCATCATCGGGTGCCACAGTGACGGCGCGTTCGAGTGCATCGCGTGCGGCTGGCAGATCGTTCAGCGCCAGGTGATCATCGGCCAGGTCGGCCCACCATTGAGCCGGGCTGGATGAATCAAGTGCACGCAGAAGCTGCTGCACCGCTTCGGCGCGCCGGCCGTTGGCCCGGAACGCGCGCGCCAGCGCGTGGCGATGCTGCGGCACCTCCGGTTGCAGCGCCACGGCTCGCTGCGCAATATCGAGCGCGCGCGCCGGATGACCAAGATCGAGCAAAACCCCGGCCAGCAGTGCGTAACTTTCGGCGTCGCGCGGATCACGGCGCAATGCCTCGACCAGGTCGGCGCGCGCGCCTTCCACCTGGCCGACAACCAGTTGCGCGCGAGCGCGGGCGCGCCAGATGCCGGCGAGGCCAGGCGCAGCGGTGATCGCCTGGTTGAGTTCGGCGAGCGCTTCGCCATGCCAGCCACGCGCCGTGTGCACCTCGGCGAGTTCCACGCGCCAGGCGGCGGCGTCCGGGCGCAGCCGCAATGCCTGTTCAAAGGCTTCTGCGGCGGCAGGCAGGTCATCGAGCGCCCGCAGGCACATACCGAGCAGACGATAGTCGTCGGCGTTGCCGGAGCTCGATGCTGCGCGGCGCAGGTACGGCAATGCCATTGCGTTATCTCCGGCGCGCCGGTAGAACTGCCCCAGGCGCAGTTGCCAGTCGGCGCGCTCCGGCTCGCGCGCGGCAGCATTCTCCAGCTCGGCGATTGCAGCCGCCAGGTTGCCCGCACCTTCGAGTGCCGCGGCAAGCAATGCGCGATACGCTCCCTCGTTCGGCGCGAGTGCAACGGCTGTGCGCGCATGTTCGATGGCGCGCTCCCAATCGGTGGCGCGGGCGCGCACCCGGCTGAGCAGGGCATGACATTCAGCGGTGATCGCGCCCCCCTGTTCGTTGTCGTGCTGTGCCTCAAGCTGTAAGGCACGCTGAAGCTGTTCCTCGGCACGTACAAGATCGTCCGACTCGAGCAACAACTCGCCAAGCCGCATATGATGCGCGGGATCGCCAGGTGCAAGCGCGACGGCGCGCAACGCGACGGTGACCGCGGCAGCATAATCACCGGCCCGCGCCAGCACATCGCGCAATGCGGTATGCGCCGGGAGAAGCGATTCGTCGAGTGCCACGGCCCGTTCAAGCAGTGGGTGCGCTTCCGGGTCGCGATCAAGCGCAATCAGCGCCTCACCGGCCAGTACCCACGGCAGCGCGCGATCAGGCGCCAGTGAGCGCGCGTGGTGAGCCGCGGCCAGGGCAGCCTCCGCCCGGCCGAGCAGCAACAGTGCCCGGCCACGATGAATATGGGCGTCCACCAGTCGCGAGTCGAGCGCAACCGCGCGATCGAGCAATTCCAGCGCCTCGTTGACCCGCCCCAGGCGCAGCGCAATACTGCCGGCGCGCGCCTGGATCGTGGCTTCCCCCGGCGCCAGGCGCGCAGTGTGTCGCGCAACGTTATATGCCGTTTCCATGCGGCCGCGCGCCTCAAGCGCCGCACTGTACGCGTCGAGTGTGGCGACATCATCCGGTTGCGCGTGCAGCGCACGCTCAAAGGCGGCACAGGCTTCATCAGCCTGGCCGAGGTGCAGCAGCGCCCGGCCGAGTTCCGTTTCGTAGCGTACCGCATTCCCCGAACGAGTCGCCCGCCGGAGTGCGCGAATCGCCAGGCGCCAGGCGCCGGCGGACGCATGAAGCATCCCGAGCTGGAAGAGTGTCTCCGGATCGTGTCTGGCATGGCGCAGAGCGACGGCCAGCAGAGCGCGCGCGCGTTTCACGTTGCCGCGGCGCAAGTGCAACGCACCGGCGGCACGAGCATACTCGGCATGATCAGGGGCAAGCGCTGCCGCCTGTTCATAGTATGCCAGCGCCACATCCCACTGCTCGACGGCTTCTGTGGCCATTCCGGCGTCATAGTGCAGTTCGGCGCGATCCGGCGCGAGTTCCACCGCCTGGCGCAACAGCCGCTCCGCGTCACGGAGGCGTCCGAGGCGGCCATACGCCAGACCGAGGGCGCGGGCGTAATCGGCTGATGTCGGCGCAAGCGAATATGCGCGCCGGTATGCGTCGAGCGCCTGTTCGTGATCACCCGAGCGCCAGAGCAACTCGGCAAGTTCGCCATAGGTTTCGGCGCTCTCTGGACGTAATTCCAGCGCCGTGCGCAGCGCCGCTGCTGCGGCATCACCATCGCCACAATCGCGGAGCAATGCCCCCAGCCGGCGCTGATACACGTCGCAACGCGGGTCGAGCGCCACAGCCGAACGATAGGCGGCCAGCGCGCTCTCAACCTCGTTGCACGCTTCGAATACCTGACCAAGTTCGTACTGCAGGGCCGCGTCGGCGACATCAATTTCTGCGGCGCGTTGCAGTGCGGCGCGAGCGCCTGACAGATCGCCGAGGACGCGGCGCAGGCGACCAAGGCGCGCATAGAGCTGCGAGTCGTCGGGTCGCAATGACACCGCGCGTGTATAACAGTCGGCAGCCTCGGCGGGGCGACCGGACTCGGCGTACACTTCGCCGAGTTCGGCATAGGATGCGGCATCACCGCCGTGCTCGGCGAGCAACTCGCGCAGCTGCGCCTCGGCTTCCTCAGCGCGGCCAAGGCGCCGCAGCGCGGTGGCCATGCTGCGCCGATAGGCCGGTTCGCCGGGCTGCTGTTGCACGGCCTGGTGATATGCCGCGAGTGCGTGCGCGAACCGTCCCTGCTGCACATAGACATGGCCCAGTTCATGCGCCGCGGCGGCCGATCGCTTTTGCTGCGCGTCCAGTACTGCCTCGAGCGCCAGCGCCGCCTGTTCCAGTTCGCCCATACGGCTACACACGACGCCAAGTTGCTGCCGGTAGCGCAGGTCATCGGCTTCACGCGCCAGCGCCTGTTCATACGCGGCTCGCGCGAGGCGCCACTGGCTGGCATGGCTGTAAAGATCGCCAAGGCGACCAAACAACCCGGCCTCGTCGTACCCCTCGGCGCCGGCGCGCTCCAGTTGTTCCAGTGCAGCGCGCGCGAGGCCCTCGGCGGCAAACGCATCGGCCAGCATGACACGCAGCGGTGGGGTTAACGTGCCGCTGCGTTCGAGCAGGCCGTCGTAACTTGACGGCGCCTCGGCATCGAGCAGGCAGCGTGCTGTGAGACCGACGGCGCCGCTTGCCAGCAGGCGTCGCAAGACGGCCTCACGGTCGGTGGACAGGCTGTAGGCAAAGATGACGGCGTCAACCCAGGCGCGGCCAAGGATGGCGGGCGGCCAGCTTTCCGGGCGTGTACGCGCCAGGAGCATGGCCTGTGCAAATGATCGCAGGATCGGGTGCCGGAAGGTGACGGTACGCTTCTCTGCATCAAAGCTGAGAATCCCTGCATCAATCAGTGTCAGTAACGCGGCTTCGCCGGTTGCAGCGCGCAGCGTTCGCCGATCGACAACCGGCGACCAGCGCTCGCCGCCAAGCGCGGCCTGCGCGCCGGGTACATATTCACCCACCTCGATAGCGGCGATCGTCTCATCAAACGCCAGACTCTCCTGGCCCAGCTGATCCAGCGCTCCGGCGATTTCCGGCAGCGCCTCGATTGCCTGCGCAACGGATACGGCGCGTGGATGCGCCGCGAGCGCCGCCGCCACAACGCCGGGCATCCAGGTCGCCAGCAAGTGGCCACGGCCCGGCGAAGGAGTGGTGAGTGCCTCGCGCGCATCCAGCAGGGCCGCAAGCCAGCGCGGGCGCGTGGCCAGGCGCACAATCTCATCGTTGCGTTGTACCCAGGCGGCGGCCGTGTCGCCAGCCTGGCGTTGTACCAGCGCGGTCACATCGCGCGGGCGGAGCGGCTGGAGCGCCCGCACTTCGGCGCCATTCAGCCAGGGGCGAAAAAGCCCCAGATGCTCACTGCGACATGTGCCGATCCAGCGCGTCTGGGCGCCGGCTGCCGCCAGCGTGTGTGAGAGTGCCGCCAGGCTGGCAAGTTGAGCGGCGACAGGCAGTTCATCCAGGCCGTCGAGCATGAAGAGCAGCGGCCGCTCACGCGCAAGTTCATCGATCGGCGGTGGCGCGCCAACGCCGAACTCGGCCGCAAGAGTCGCCTCAATACTCCCCTGGAAGTGCGCCAGTTCGACATACAACGGCAGCGGCGCGCTTGCCCCGCCCCATGCCGTCCGCCCATTTCCCGACAGTAGCGCTTCTGCCAGGCCGACGGCAAGCGCGCGGAGCGTGGTTGTCTTTCCTGCACCTGCCGGGCCAGAGAGCACCAGGCGCGGAAACACTTCGGCCGCCATCTGAATGGTAAGCGGCGCCGCAACCGGAGCGCCCGGCTCGGAGGCCAGACCGGCGTCGGTCGCCAGCCACAGCGGGGCGACCGTGCGCGCTGCGCCAAATCGTGGCTGCGCGCAGAGCGCCTCAAGATAACTATGTGCCCAGCCAGCAAGTTGTACTGCCATGATGATTCCTTATCGAGCGATCACCCATGAACCATGGTCAGCATCCAGAAGGCGAGACCACAGATAATGGTGCCGAGCAGGCAGAGGAATGCACCGGTGCCGATTGCCGTCTGCACCAGGCGCGTGATTGACTCAAGCAAGTGCGCCGCGCCATCGAGCGCCGCCTGCACGCCAATATCGGCCAGTGCTTTTCCACTCAGGCGCGACGACTGGCCTGCCAGCGAACGCATGGCCTCCTGGTATTCACGGGTCATAATGATCACCAGACCGCAGATCAGCATGCTGATGCCAGCGACAAAGAGAATGACCGTCATACCTATTTGAATCTGTTCAGCCATAGATGTGACTCCCGGCGCTTCAGCGTGAGCGTTATGCGGTCTCCTCCAGACCTCCGTTTGCACTCCGCGCGGTCCATCGCGTCACTCGTCGTCTTGACGCCATCGAGTTTGCAGCATTACCTCCCGACTTCCAGGCTCCAGCCCTCGACCAGCCGTTCCGCAACCAGATCGCCGAACAGCATCAGCAGCGCCTGCAGTGCAGCCTCATCCACCATGCCGCGTGCCGCCAGGACGAACGATGTCTCACCCTGCACCCGAACCGGCAGGCAGGCCAGGGTCTTACCCTGCTCGGCACGCACCAGCGACCGCCCGCCGCGCAGCGCTTCGGCGGCAACCCGCAGTTGCGCTGCATGCAGACGCGGCGCCGTACCGGCGCCACCTCCGCGGACAAGCAGCAAGGGCGCAAGCGTGTGCTGCTGATCAAGCCCGAGGAACGCCAGCCAGTCCAGATCAAGCGCAGTTGCAATCCGTCGGCAGGCCTCCGTGGCGGCGCGGCCGGGGTCGGGCGCCGCGCGCAGCATGCCGGCGACTTCCCAGAGTGCCGCCAGTGCATCGTGATGTCGCTGCAGCGCGCTGGTTGACCGTAACACTTCCGCTCGCTGCCGGGCGATCTCCGCCAGGTGATCGAGCGCATCACGTTGCAGGCGCGTCAGTTCGGCAGGTGTGCGGCGAATAATCAGCCGCCCGATATCTGCCAGCGGTAGCACGTGCCAGCCCCCTGGTGCCCCATCTGGAGCGGTATCAGGGGTGGCGGGTGTGCCGGCGATTGCCGCCGCTCGTTCGGCTGCGCGCTGCAACAGTTCGGCGGTCGAATTGCACGCGCCCAGGGCCGCCAGATTCTGACGCTGCCACTCGATGGCGCGGCGCGCGTCGTGCCAGTCCTGGTCGGCGCGGGTACGCTGCGCTGCATCGTCGCGCAGGTGCGCCAGCGCCATGCGCGCCTGGCGAATCCACCAGACTGCCAGAATACTGGTGATGGCATGGATCATGGCAATCTCGATCAACAGACTGTTCACACTGGCCGGATCGAGTACCGAGATCAGCAGCAACGCCACCAGGCCAGCGCCCGCTCCGGCAGCCGCATCGCGCTCACCGCCGAGCAATCCCCCTTGAAGAATGAGCGCCAGGATCAGGGTCAGAAACGGACTCGCGGCTCCCCCGGTTGCCAGGACGAGCAGCATGACCGCAGCACCGTCGGCAAGCAGCGTGAGCCATAATGGTGCGCGCCAGGCCAGGCCGGCCAGCAACATCGTCGCTGCAAGCAACGATGCCGCCGTGAGCAATGGTACGTTTCCCGGCGACGCGCTACGCCACGCAAGCTCAATGCCGCCGAGCAAGAGCAACGTAGCACGGAATGCGCCCGCGCCATAATCACCGAGCCGGCGCGTCTGTGCATCGACATCCGGATGACGCACACTGCGGGTGGCGCCGAACAGGCGGCGTCCCGACGAGTTGGCGGCTTCGGCATGGTTGTGACTGATCGGGATGAACATTGCGCCTCCTCGCTTGTGAGCCGAACAACCAGAACGCCGGCTCACTGGTCGGGTCCCTGCATATGTGATGATGTCGCATATCGGGGCGAGACACAGACGGCATCGAGCGGGGATGCAGCAGCGCGACGGAACGAGGACGCGCGGTACAGGCGCTGTGTTGTTGAAAGAGCGCTATGATTTGAGCAGATCGCTCAGGCGCTGGACATTGTCCCAGTCGCCGATCACGCAATAGAGCACATCGAGCGCGAATGCTTCGGCGACATAGTCATGCCCTTCAAACGACACACGGAAACTTGGCCCGAGCGGCGCGCCGAGCCATTGCTCCAGTGCGTACTGCTGCGATGGCCAGGCCGGCCGCCACTGGCTGCCCGCGCGTTCATACACGCGCTCCAGCAGTTCCTGCGCCAGCGGATCATGTGGCCCGCGCCGGGTTGCTAGTTCACTGAGGCGACCTACCTCCTGCCAGCGACCAACCGGGCTATAGAGTGTATCGAGCGCGTATATTGCCGCTGACCACTCGGCGCCGCCGGCGCGTACACGGAAACTGGCGCTTAACGGCGGCCCGACCGGCGTCCGCAGCGCATACTGGTGAAAGGCCCAGTCAGGCCGGTACGTCTCACCCGCCTGCGCGTAGACTGCTCGCAATAGTGCATCGCGTAGCGATTGCTGCTCCGGCGCGACCAGCGTACCGAGCCGCTCGACGCGCCGCCAGTCGCCAATCGGGCTGGCCAGGGTCTCGCGTCCGAACGACTGGCCGATATAGTTGCGCCCGGCGACCGTCAGATCGAACGACGGCGCTACCGGCAAGCCAAGCCCCGCGGTGCGGGCCAGACGAGTCATCGCCCAATCGGGCCACTCGACTGCCCCGACCTGGCGATACGCTTCGGCCAGGATCAGCCGGGCCAGCGCGGCGCGGTCGGCAGGGCGGGGGCGCGGCGAACGGTCTGGATTGATGGCGGGCAATTCGGGAAACACCCGTTGCAGAAAACTGGCCCAGGGAAATCCGGCCGGATCGCTTTTCCGCCCGCGCGGCACCGCGACATCAAGATGGCGCACGACCATGTCGGGTGCGATGCGGTACTGCGCCACCTTTTCACGCGTCAACCATACCAGAGCATCAATCTGTGCCGCAGGGTACGGGTCGGAACCATTGTTGGCATTCTCAAGCTCGATCCCAAGCGACACCTCATTAATCGCTGTTTCGCCGCGCCATGTGGCGCGCCCGGCATGCCATGCAGCGTGTTCGTCCGGCACCAGGCGGAAGATCTGGCCGGCCTTGTCGATCAGATAGTGCGCCGATACGCGTGCCGACGGATTTGTGAGCCATGCCAGCGCACTGCGTGCCGAACCAACGGTCGCATGCAGCACAATCATGGATACCGGACGATCGCCGCGCGAACCATAGTTTGGTGAGCGAATGGTCGTGTTGATGGCAACGGTCATGTGTTTGTCTCGTGCAACCCGGCCCGGTCGATCGCCGGCACGCGACGGCATGGCCGGCACAGGTCACAGCAATGCCGGCCATCGCCGGCGTACCACGCGATCGCCAGGAAGTCGTTTGACATCATCTGAGCAGTCGAGGCGTAACCAGTTGGGATTTCGTTAACGTTCTGCGATGCACCATAGCACGCGCGTGGAGACATGTGCTATGATGGATTTGCGTATCTTACCGTTACGACATGCTGTACGTGCAACAGTACGCATCTCAGGTACCTGTATCCCGGTATTGCTGGCGCAACACTGGTACTGCGCAACTGCCGGCGGAGTACTGCAACTCTTCCGGGGAGGCGAGCAATGGCCTCGCGGCGCGCGCGAATCGTGCTGGCCGATCGGCACTATCTGTTTCGACAGAGCCTGGCACACCATCTCCAGAGTGGGGGATACCTGGTCGTTTGCGAGACGGACAACCTTGAAGGTCTCGATCGCTGCATGATCGACACTGAACCTGAGATCGTCATCCTGGATCGCTACCTGCCCGGCGGGGACATCCTCGAATACATCCACATGCTCAACACGCTGCAACCGCAGACGGCGCTGCTGCTGCTGGTGGCGTATGAGCACGAGGCGGCAGGTTTGCAGACCCAGGCATTTCTTGCCGGCGCGGCGGGATGCCTGTCGAAGGAATTACCGGCCGCTGCATACCTGCACGCCGTACGGCGACTTCAGGAGGGGCAACTTCTGTTTGCGGCAGATGTGATGCGGCGCGCGGTGCGACCGCCGGCGGTGAGTGGGCCGGAGGCAAGTCTGCACGATCTGACGGCGCGGGAAATCGAGATCCTGCAGTTACTGGCCGAAGGCCTGGGCAATCGCGAGATCGCCGGGCGGCTGGATATCAGCTACAACACGGCGATGAAACACGTGAGCAACATTCTGGCGAAACTGAAAGTGAGTAACCGCATGGAGGCAGGGTTGTTCTTTTTGCGCCATGCGCCGGACGAATTGCATACTGGCTGGAAGCAGCGGTCAGGCAGCAGGTAGGTTCACCGCGCGGGCCGCTCGAATCTGCGACCGGCACGTGCGCCCGGCACAGCCACCGAATTAAGCACATCGGAGATAACTGTCGCCGCCGTGATATTGCGGATGCGGGCGGATGGGCTGATGATCAGGCGATGCGCCAGCACCGATTCAGCCAGCGCCTTGACATCATCAGGAATGACATAGTCACGCCCGACAAGCGCCGACCAGGCCTGTGCTGCACGGTAGAGCGCCAGCGAACCGCGTGCGCTTGCTCCCAGATAGACGTCCTCGTGGTTGCGCGTCGCGGTCACGATTGAAACGATATAATCCTCAATCAGTTCGTCAACATAGATCGTTTTGATGCGCTCCTGGAGTTCGATCAACTCCTCGGCCGAGGCAACCTGGCCCAGCGCGTCGATCGGATGTGCCTGGCGCTGGCGGCGCAGGATGGCAATCTCGTCGCTCTTCTCAGGGTAGCCGATATGGATGCGCATCAGAAAACGATCGAGTTGCGCCTCGGGTAACGGAAAGGTACCCTCATACTCGATCGGGTTCTGGGTCGCCAGAACAATGAATGGAGCCGGCAGGGGATAGGTGGCGCCATCGACGGTGATCTGGCGCTCTTCCATCGCTTCGAGGAGCGAACTCTGGGTCTTTGGGGTCGCACGGTTGATCTCGTCGGCGAGCACAATCTGGGCGATGACCGGACCGGGACGAAACTCAAATTCGTGCGTGCGCTGATTGAAGATCGAAATGCCGGTGACATCGGAAGGGAGAAGATCGGGAGTAAACTGGATGCGCTTGAAGCTGCACCCGATGGAACGGGCGATTGCTTTGGCCAGCATGGTTTTGCCGGTGCCGGGCACATCTTCCAGCAGGATGTGCCCTTTGCATAACAATGCGGTCAGTACCTGGTCGACCGCGCGGCGCTTGCCGATAATCACTTGCTCGACATTCGCTGCAATTCGTTCCACGATTGTTTTGACGTCTTCCATGACCTTCCCTGTGCAACGGCGAGCCCGTGATCATTCACACGTCTCCTGGGAACCGCCACGATGTTCAGGAGCGACAGTATACCATGCATCGCTACATGGCCCGGCCAGTGTCATAAGCTCGCTGGCCGCATGGAGCTGCACCACATCGTCCAGGCGCAACCGGCCCGCGCCGACCAGCAGCGTGTTGGCTGCGCCACACGCCACACCCATGCGCAGCGCTTCGGCAAGCGACCCGCCGGTATGCAAAACGGAGATGATGCCCGCGAATGCAGCATCGCCGCTTCCCACAGTACTGATCGGATCGATGGGTGGTGTCCGCGCCCACCATGCACCCGAGGCATCTACTGCCACTGCACCATGTGCACCCAGCGTCACGATGACCATTCGCGGGCCGCGCTGCAGCACGGCGGTGGCAGCCGCGCGCGCCGCATCCGGCGTATTGATATCGCTTCCCAATGCTGCGCCAAGTTCGTGCCCGTTGACCTTCAACAGATCAACCGGTAGATCCAGCGCGGCAACCAGTGTGTCGCCACTGGTGTCGACGCAGATCTGTGTGCCAGATGGCAGGCCACGCAGCAGGTCAACGTACTGCTGCGGATGGATGCCGGGCGGCACACTGCCGGAAATGGCAACGTGCGATGCGCCAGTAGCACATCGCCATGCAAGTTCGGCGAACGCGCGCCAGTCATCCGCGATCATCGTCGGGCCGCGTTCATTGATCGTCAGATGGTCGCGCGATTCCGGATCGGTGATCAGCAAGCAGATACGTGACTCACCCTGCTCGAGCCAGTGCCAGCTCCCGTCAATCCCTTCGGCCGCCGCAAGCGCCGCAATATGACGCCCGTTTTCACCGCCGAGTGGTGCGCATGCACGCGCCGCCAGGCCAAGTGTGCGCGCCGCGCGCACGACATTGAACCCTTTGCCACCGGCAGCATCGCTGCGCTCGGCCACACGGCAGACTTCAGCGTTGCGAAAGCCGGGAACGATCAACACCCGGTCGATGGCAGGATTGCAGGTCAGTGATAGGAGCATGGACATCCCCTTGACGGTTAAGCGACGCCCGATTAGAATCAGGATACCACGCGGGAGTGGCGTAGTGGTAACGCGAGAGCCTTCCAAGCTCAAGTCACGGGTTCGATTCCCGTCTCCCGTACCAGGTCTGCAACGGAACCCTGCTCTCGGTACATGCGTACATTGGGGCAGGGTTCATTACATTCCGGGGGGCGTACCATGAACACCATTGGGCGGCGGGTTGCATCGCTGGTGACGGCAGTCGTATTCCTCTGGATCCTCTGGATGATCCTTGGCCGGGTGTGGATCGTGATCTGGGTCGCTACACCCTGGTGGGCGTTGCTGCTGATGGGTGTGGCGCTGTTTCTGGCGATCGACTACCTGGTGCATCGCGCGTTTGGGAGCAAGTAAGGCATGGATCTCGGTCTGAAGAACAAGATTGCGCTGGTCACCGGCGCGTCGAGCGGGATTGGCGCGGCGGTGGCGCGCCTGCTGGCGCACGAGGGCGCTGACGTGGTCGTGGCCTTCGGCAATGATGCGGACGGTGCGCGGCGGACGGCGGCGGCGATTGAAATTGCCGGGCGACGCGCCTGGCTCTCCCGATTCGATGCTGCTGATGCTGCTGCGACTGCCAGCGCGATCCAGGCAGTCGGTGTGGAAACTGGCGGCTTCGATGTCGTCGTCGTGTGCGCCGGGCGCAATATCGTCACGCCACTTGCCGAGGTAACGCCCGAGGAATGGAACGCCATCATTGGTGTAAACCTGAATGGCGCGTTCTACACACTTCGTGCCGTCATCCCCTTCTTGCGCGATAATGCGGCGATTGTCACCGTTGCCAGCGTTGCCGGTTCAACCGGCGCGCCGCACCATGCGCATTACGCCGCCGCCAAGGCCGGCGTGGTGAACCTGACGAAGAGCGCGGCACGTGCGCTCGCGCCACGGGTGCGGGTCAACTGTGTTGCGCCGGGTATTGCATTAACGCCGATGGGGCGCGAGACCGTCGCCAGCCTCGCGCCGGATTACGCCAGAACGCGACTGGCATTGCAACGCTACGCCGAGCCGGAGGAAATTGCGCGTTGTATCGTCTTCCTGGCCAGCCCGGCTTCGAGCTTCGTGACCGGCGCAACGCTTGATGTCAACGGCGGGCGCGAGATGCGGTGACTGGCAATCCCGATGGCCTTGATTGACGCGGTGCGTGCCAGATGCTACACTGCCGCTGGTTTAGCCGCATGTGACGAGGAGGCGCCTGTGTTTGAGAAAGTGGATCATATCGGTTTTGCGGTACGCGACATTGAGGATGCGGTGGCGTTCTATAGCCGTACGTTCGGCATCACCGAGTGGGAGCGCATCGCGATGCCGGAGCGTCATATGGCGGTTGCGGCGACGCGAGTTGGCGACATGCTCCTCGAGTTGATTGCACCCACGTCCGAAGAAGCGTCGTTCGCCAAGTATCTGAACGAGCGCGGCCCCGGTATGCACCATGTCGCCTACCGTGTGAACGACATTGTCGCAGCCCTGGCGGAAGTCAAGGCGCGCGGTGTCCAGTTGATCGATGAAGTGCCGCGTCCGGGGTTGCATCATACCCTGGTGGCGTTTTTGCACCCGAAGAGCTGCCAGGGCGTGCTTGTGGAGCTGGTTCAGCACCAGCATTGATACCAATGCCATGCCGGGAGTGATGGATTCCGGCCGTCCACGGAGTTGTTGTGCCCGATCATCTGCGCCGCAGTATTCTCATGTCGCTCGCCCTCGGCCTGCTGGTGGTGATTGTTCTGGGCCTGGTCAGCGATATCCGTGAGGTGGCTGCCAGTTTCGGTTCGTTTGACTGGCTGGCGCTGCCGGGTGTGCTCGGCCTGACGCTACTGAACTATGTGCTGCGCTGGCTCAAGTGGGACTACTACCTGCGCCGCATGGATATGGGTCATGGTGTCGGGCGCTATGACAGCGCTCTGCTCTTCACCAGCGGTATGGTGATGGCCGTGACGCCTGCCAAGGTGGGCGAAGTGTTGAAATCGGCGCTGCTCAAGCGGATCAATGGCACACCGGTCGCCGCTTCGGCACCGATTGTGCTGGCGGAGCGTATTACCGATGGCCTGGCAATGTTGCTGCTGATGGCTGCCGGGCTGACGCTCTACCCGCCGGCACGCCCGGCATTCGTTGCCCTCCTGGCGCTGACGGTGGCCGGGTTGCTGCTGGTGCAATCGCAGCCGCTCATGACACGCGCACTTACACTGCTGGCGCGGTTGCCGTCTGGTACACGGCTGGCGCCCCGCGTAACGACCGCGTACGACAGCAGCCGTCGCCTGTTATCGTGGCGGCTGCTCCTGGTGTCAACCGTGATCAGCGTGGTGTCATGGTTTGGCGAGTGCCTGGCGTTCTACTACGTCCTCCTTGCGCTCGGTGCAACGGGCGAGGCGCTCCTGCTGAAAGCGACCTTTGTGTTTGCGGCATCAACGCTCTTCGGCCTGGCCTCGTTCCTGCCTGGCGGGCTTGGCGTCTCGGAGGCGTCGAGCACCGGGTTGCTGGTGCTGCTGATGCCAATGGCCGCCGGCCCCGCAACAACCGCGACGATCATTATCCGTTTCTGTACCCTCTGGTTCGGCGTCAGTCTCGGCGTGATCGCGCTGGCGCTCTTTCGCCGGCGCCATGGCGCGATGACCGCCGAGAGGCCGCGCCCGGCCATACCAGTGGTTGACGATGCCGCCTGATCCGGCCGGCGTTCGCTTCGTCGGGTTCAGGAAGACGACAGACAGTAGCATGCTCCGTTTTCTGTCCGTGCTTGTTGCAGCAGCCACACTCCTGCTCCTTGCGTCATGCGCTGCACGTCCCTTGCTCAGCAACGTAACCATCTCGGCGTCTGAACTGCACTCGACCGGCGCTGGTGAGACAGTGACGATCAGCTACACGATTGGTCGCCCGGCGCGCGTCACTGTGGCGCTGATCGATCCCCAGGGTGTGCGGTATACCCTGCGCCGCGATGAACCGCGCGCGCCCTCCGGCGAGCCGTATGCGTTGCGGTTCGACGGCACCGCGCCAACCGAAGACCCGGTGTTGCTGCGACGTTCGCTGCCGGGTGGAACCTATCGCCTGAGTGTGGAAGCCGTTGGCGACGACGGTGAACGCCAGGTGGCGGAACAGACGTTGACCATCATCGGCCAGGATGCACCACTGCCATTGATTGAGAACCTCGTGGTCGCGCCTGCAACCATCTCGCCTAATGCCGATGCGATCGACGATGTTGCGGAGATTACCTACCAGCTCCCAACCACCGCGACGGTGGATATTGTCCTGACTGCGCCTGATGGCGTCACAACGTATCCCTTCGTAACCGCGGCTACTGAACGACCAGAGTTGCAGAAGCATGTCTGGAACGGCCGCACGGTTGATGGCACGCTCCTGCCGGATGGCGTGTATACGTTCACGATCCGGGCACAGGACCGTTTCGGTAATCTGGTGGAACAGCGCGGCGCAATCACCGTTGCAGGCGGTGGGCAACCAGAGGCAACGATCACGTACAGCTATATGGCGCCGCAATCGGTCATGCTCGGCGACGTCATTACCGTGACCATGCGTGTCAGGAATAGCGGCGACGTCCCGATCCGCACCTATGGGCCGCCGTCAGGGTATGAGTATGATACCGACCAGGTCTTCTCTTCGGTCGAGAATGGCGCATATGTAGTGCGATCGGGTGGCTTCTGGCGTGTTGGTGTTGATTGGGATGCCAATAGTGGCGGCGCTGCCAAGCGGTATCCCTACCGGTGGGCCGTGTCGCCCCGGCCACCGGAGCAATGGCGCGTTCCCTTCGAAGAAGATCTCCTGATGCCGGGCGAAGAGGCTGAGGTCGTCGGGCGCATTCGCATTCGCCAGCCGGAGAGACGCATGGGATTTTATGTCGGGCTCATCCAGGACGGCGTCGGCTTCTTCCAGGATCGCACCGGGCGTACGATCATCACTATTGGCTTTTGAGCGTGGTCGCGTCCGGTCTACTGCGATGGCGAGATGCCCCGGTGTGGCGTCTCGATCCGGCCCCCCCAACCTCCGACCGTGAACAGCACTCCGACGGTGCGGCGCTGCCTGCGATAGTGTTGACACTTCTTCCGGGAGCGAGGGCTGCCTGCCCTCGTATCCCGCGGCGAGGGCAAGACGCCCTCACTCCCGGGGTGGCGTTTTACCCCATGTGTGAACGGTCACCTGCCTGCCCGGTTTTGCCAGATGTGGCAATCTCTGGTAAACTGGCGGTAAAATGACTTGGTGTATCCTGAAAACCGACCGCCATGGCCCACTCTTCCGTTCTCGATGTTGATAGTATCGCAGTCTTCCAGCAACTGTGCGCTGATCTGGCGCAGGCACAGTCGCTTGCTGTGGGAGTTGCGCGGGTCGGTGCGGCGATTGAGCGGGCGCTGGCGCCGCACGGTTGCCAGGTTGTGTACCATAGCTCCGGCAAACCACGGTTGCTCCACGGCGTCGTTCCGCTGCGACCGCCAGACCCTGCACAACTGGCGCTCCTCAATGCAGGCGAGATTGCTATCACCGCGAACGATGATCACGGGGTTGTGTGCTATGCTCCGCTGCAGGCGGCTGGCGCGCTGACCGGCTGGTTGTGCCTGTTCGGCCCGGCCTGGTCGCCTGAACATGCCGCGCTGCTGCGCCTGATCGCACAGCAGGCCGGCCCGGCCCTGGCATTCCTGGAGAGCACCAGCCGGCAGGATGATCGAGCAACACAATTACAGACCCTCAATGAGATCGGCCGGCTCCTCAGTGGCGCCTTCGATCTTGAGCAACTCATGGAGGCGATCCATGCGGCGGTCCGCCGGATCGTCGAAGTCCACACATTCTATATTGCATTGCATGACTCGCTGACCAGTGAGTTTGAACTGCTCTACCTGGCGCATGAAGGTCAACGCCTGCCGGCAGGCGAACGCTGGCAGGCAGCGGTTGGCCTTGCGGGGGTCGTTGTGAAGGAATGCCGGCCATTGCGTGTGAACGACTATAGCGCCGAGTGCGAACGCCGTGGGCTACAGCCACACAAACTCGCCGGCCAGGTGCTTGGGCGGGCATGGCTCGGGCTACCGCTCATGGTGCATGATCGCGCGATTGGCGTGATGACCATATCCAGTTCCCGTGAAGACTATACCTACCGCCAGGAGCATGTTGATCTGCTGATGACGATTGCTGCGCACGCCGCAGCCGCGCTCGACCGCGCATGGCTCTACGAGCGCTCTGAGCGCCAGGCGCGCCAGCTTGCCGTGCTGAACCGCATCGGGCGCACAATCACATCATCGATCGATCCGCAGCAGGTGCCGGGCGTCATCATGAACCAGGTCACCGAGTTGTTTAATGTTGAAGAGGGATCGTTGTTGCTGGCCGATGAGGCGACCGGCGACATGGTGTTTGCCTATACCACCGGCCCGATCGGGCAGCGCCTGCTGGGCCAGCGGTTGCGGCGCGGCTCCGGTATCGCCGGCTATGTGGTCGAAACGGGCCAGTCGGTGATCGTCAATGACGTGCAGGCCGATGAGCGGTTCGATCGCTCAACCGATCGCTCGACCGGCTACACGACGCGCACCCTGCTTGCGACGCCAGTGCGTGGCGTCGGTGGTGTGCAGGGCGTCATCGAAGTGCTCAACCGGCGCGATCGGCGCCCCTTTACGGCTGAGGACCAGCATCTGCTGGAAGCGCTCGCCGATTACGCGGCGATTGCACTCGAGAACGCGCGCCAGTTCGCCCAGATCGACCAGGCGCTCGCGCGACGAGCTCAGGAACTGGCGCGCACAAACGACCAGTTGCAACAGAACCTGCGCAGCCTGACAGCATTGAACGCCTTTGGCGTGGCGATCAATACAACGTTGCGTAGCCCCGACGAAATCCTTGGCATGACGGCACGCGGTATTGCTGAAATGACTGGCGCGATCGGCGCGACGGTGCTGCTCCCCCACGCGGACAACCTGCAGGCTGCGGTTACGATCGGTACTGTGCCGCCATTCGATGCGCATATACTTCCCTTGCTCCACCGCGTCATTACGACTGGACGGCCCGACACGGTGATCCTTGACCAGGCGATGCCGCTTCAACCGGATGTGCGTGCAGTGTTGCTGGTGCCGCTACGCGCGACCCAGCGCACGCTGGGATGTGTGTGCGTTGCATACGCTGATGCATTGCCCGAACCGCCCGATCGCGAGACGGTGGTCCTTTTTGCGTCGCAGGCGGCAGTGGCGGTCGAAAGCATTGAACTCTTTTCGGCGGTGCGCACTGCGCGCGACCAGATGGCGTCGATCCTGGCATCAACACGCGAAGGGATCATGCTGATCGGCCACGATGCCTCCGTAGCGGTTGCCAATGCTGCGCTCCACGAACTGGTCGTGCTTGATGAACAGGCGACGTATGGCGCAACAATCGGATCGTTTCTGATGCGCTGGCGCGAGGCGGTGGCCTATCCCCTGGAGGAATGGGAACGGTTGCGGCGCGGCATTGAGGCAACACTCGCCGGCGTCGAACAGTTTGTGGCCGGTGAACTCAGTGGTAATCCAGGTCAATCACGGTACCTTGAGTGGTCGGTGCTGCGGGCGCAAAGCAGCGGCGATAGCCGCGGCGGCGTACTGCTGGTTCTGCGCGATATTACGGCGACGAAAGAGTCCGAACGTTTGCGTCAGGATCTGACACATATGATCGTGCACGATCTGCGCAGCCCCCTGTCGAGCGTCATGGCGTCGATCGAGTTGATGATGCGTGGCGTATCCGGCCAGTTGAACGACCAGCAGCGCAATGTGCTCAATATTGCCAACACCAGCGCGGCGCAGATGCTGGAAATGATCAATACCCTGCTCGACATCAGCCGGCTCGAAGCGGGGCGCATGCCGATCGATCGACGTACCGGGGATCTGCGCCGGATTATCATGACTGCGACGCAACAACTCGCCTCGCTGGCGCATGAACGCGGCATCATTATCCAGACAGAGTTTGATGCGCCGCTGCCTGCCGTCTGCGCCGACACAGGTCTTGCAGTGCGCGTTGTCCAGAATCTGGTCGGCAATGCGATCAAATTCAGCGGGCGCGGCGGGAGGGTGACGGTCCATGCCGGCGTCGCGCCGGATGGCAATGCTGACATGCTCCTGGTAGCGGTAAGCGATCAGGGCATCGGCATTGCCCCAAAGGACCGTGACAAGATTTTCACCAAGTTCGGCCAGGTAGGCGAGCGTAGGGGCGGCACCGGGCTTGGCCTGACGTTCTGCAAACTGGTTGTCGAGGCGCACGGCGGGCGAATCTGGGTCGAGAGCCAGCCAGGGCATGGCTCGACATTCTTCTTTACCATGCCCATCATGACCACTGGCGCACTTCCATGAGTGCCACCGTCACGGATTGGTGGCCCTCGGGCATTGACGCCAAAAGATCATGAGTGGCGGTGGTGTCAGGCCATGCGGCTCTGCGACGCCATGCCGACGCATCGCACCATGTCGGCTTCGGTCGGCTCGGCCAGGCGCTTCTGCTCCACCAGGCTGATAAAGATCGCCACCAGTTCCGGATCCCACTGGATTCCGCTGCGGGCGCGGAGCCGTTGCAGTGCGCGCTCACGCGTGAGTGCGCCACGATACGGCCGGTTGGTGGTCATCGCGTCGTAGGCGTCAACAATCGCGATGATTCGCGCGCCGATCGGGATCGCGTCGCCCCGCAGGCCATAGGGATAGCCACTGCCATCCCAATGCTCGTGATGCCCCAGGACAATGGGTGCAACCTCGCGCGCAAAGCGCATGGGGGCGATGATTCGCGCGCCACGCTCAGGATGCTCCTTGACCTGCGCATACTCTTCAGGTGTCAGCGGGGCCGGCTTGCGCAAGATATTGTCGGCGACGCCGATCTTGCCGATATCGTGCAGCAGGCCACCGCGCCAGACGGCGCGCGTATCTTCGGGCGGGAATCCGGCGGCGATCGCCAGTTGCTCGCCGTAGCGCGCCAGCCGCCAGAGATGCCCCTCGGTGTACAGGTCCTTGGCTTCGACCGCCAGCGCCAGCGCAAAAATGATGCTCTCGGTGCGTTCGAGCTGGTCGGTCAGGCGCTTGGTGCGTAGCTGGGTCTGGATGCGGGCGCGTAGCAGACGCTCCTCAAAAGGCTTGGTGAGGAAATCGTCTGCGCCGGCCTCGATGCCGCGCCGGCGGTGCTCGGCATCATCGAGAATGGTCAGCATCGTGACCGGGATCAACGCCGTGCGTTCATCAGCTTTGAGTCGGCGGCATACCTCAAAGCCATCGAAATCCGGCATGGTCACATCAAGCAACACCAGGTCCGGCAGGTCGCGCATGGCCAGAGTCAGCGCCTCGCGCCCGTTGCGCGCCACGAGAACCGTGTGCCCCTCCGCCTCGACAAAGCGCGTAATCGCCTCGCACATCGCGGGGTTGTCATCCGCGACAAGGATTCTCGCCGCCACCCCTCGCTCCTTCCATCCGTACCGCCGCCCGGCGACGCAGCGGTATGCCGTCGCGTCCTGGCGGCCATGATCCGGTTCACATAGCATAGCGGTTTCTCTGTTCCTGCCAGCTACCATAGTACTACAACATGCGTGTACCACGGCTATATCGTGTCTATCCGAAGAACGAATGGTTACATGGCGCGTGAAGCAACGCAATCGACCGGTGCAAGCGGAGCGTGCGTCAGCCACGCGTCACACGCTGCATGCTGTCGCTCGCGCTCCGCGCAATGACAGGAGGTGTATCATATTTCGGGTAGGCACATAGAACCCTGTCCATCTTCCGGGAAGGCTAGATTGAAATAGAACGGTGTCATCGGAATCCATGAGTGGTGAAGAGCGCCAGAGGATCGCTCTCTGCATGGAATAACGCTGGTGAATGCCCTGAAGATACACACACGGCGCCCGGATGCGTTTCGTGACAGGTGCATGCAACGATGTTACGCTACGCGCCAGCGGGATGGCGCCGGTATCGTGTATACTGAAGCCTTGTGTTCCGCGCTCGTTCGGGAGAGAACCTATGCCGTATGATTTCGACCAGCCGTTCGATCGCCGCCATACTGGCAGTATGAAGTGGCAGCTCTACGATGAAGATGTGTTGCCGATGTGGGTTGCAGACATGGATTTTCCAGTGCCACCACCGATCCTCGCGGCGCTGCACGCCCGCGTGGACATGGCCGATTTTGGTTATGAGAAGCCATCTCTTGCACTGGCCGAGGTGATCTGCGCCCGGCTGCGGCGCCTGTATGGCTGGGATGTGACCACTGAACAGATTATGTTCATCCCGAGCCTGGTCACCGGCATCAATGCAGTAGCGCGCGCAATTGGTGCCCCGGGCGATGGTGTGCTGGTACAGACGCCGGTGTACCCGCCGTTTCTCACCGCGCCAACCAATCAGGATCGCGTCACGCAGATGGCCGAACTGGAACTGGTTCCCAACGGGCGGACGTTCAGTTACCGGATTGATTATGAGCGCATGGAGGCCGCCGTTACCGACCGGACGCGCCTCTTCATCCTGTGTAACCCGCATAATCCCACGGGCGAAGCCTACAGTCGCGCAGAGCAACTGCGTATGGCCGAGTTCTGCGAACGGCACAACCTGATTGTCTGTTCCGACGAGATCCACTGCGACCTGTTGCTCGACGATACACAGCATGTTCCCATGGCGACGCTCGCACCCGAGATCGCCGACCGAACCATCACCCTGATGGCGCCAAGCAAGACGTATAACATCCCCGGCATGAAGGCCAGTTTCGCCGTCGTTACCAACCCTGAGCTGCGCCAGCGGCTGGCTGCGGCAACTGCGGGGATCGTTCCCTGGCTTAATTGTCTGGGTCTCACCGCGATGGATGCCGCGTATCGCCACTGCGACGACTGGTTGAATGAGTTGCGCGCCTACCTCACGGCCAATCGCAATGTCACGGTGCAGTATGTGCTCGAACAGATGCCGGGCATCAAGACCACTGTGCCGCAAGCGACGTACCTGGCATGGTTCGATTGTCGCGAGGCCGGCATCGAGGAAAACCCATACGAATTCTTCCGCCGTGAGGCAAAGGTGGCGCTCAATGACGGCCCACCGTTTGGCGCTGGCGGTGAAGGGTTCGTCCGGCTCAACTTCGGCTGCCCACGGGCAACGCTTCTGGAGGGCCTTGGGCGGATGAAGGATGCGCTCGAAAGGCTCGGGCGAGCGGGGGGGTAGGGGTTGTTGCATGTTGCGGTAGGGATCAGGGTCAGCGTGATTGCTGAAGTCGTTGACCCTGATCCCCTGATGTATTTTCACAGTTTCTACTGTTTTTATTGACGATAGCCGTGACGTCTGGTATACTGTGCTTCAGAGATGTGGAGGGACGCGCGATGGCACTGACGCAGTATGCAGAGGACTCGCCGGCGGGAAGAATACTGTCACACTTACGGCGGAGCGGCGAAGCGACGATCAAAGAGCTTGAGGAATTGCTGGGCATCAGCACAACGGCGGTTCGCGAGCACCTGGCGCACCTGGAGGCCAGAGGTCTGTTGATGACGCGCCAGGCGCGCGGTGGGCCGGGGCGGCCCAGGCTGGTGTATTCGCTGACCGCGCGCGCTGAGGATCTGTTTCCTAAAGAGTATGATACGCTGGTCACATTGCTGCTGCGCGAGATTGCCAGCCGCGAAGGTGCCGACCGTCTCGATGCGCTCCTTGATGCTGTTGGCCGGCGGCTTGCCGAAGAATATCGTGGGCAGGTCACCGGCGAGGATCTGGAGGAACGGCTGATACACCTGCGCGCGATGCTCGAGGCGCGCGGCATCCCCGTCGAGGTGCAGCTTGGCGGTAGCCTGGAAGTCTTTTCCTGCCCGTATCATGATGTGGCTCAGGAACATGCCGGCGTCTGTTCGATGGAACGGCGGATGCTTGAGCAGGTCCTTGGCGAACGTGTGCAGATCGAGGGGACGATCCGTGAAGGACGGCGTAGTTGCCATTTCCACGTCGCGCGGCCATCCGGCAGTGAGGTGTAGGTAGACAGACCTGTGTGGTGGGTGGCGCGTTGAGGTCCGGGGGAAGCCTCCGGAATCCGGGGCCGGCGGCGGGATGGCGGTCACATGCGCCAGCGCCGTCGCCCCGCCGGCGGTATGGACACAGGGACGTGGCGTCTCAGTAAACAGCTATTGTGCACCATGAAGAACAGGAGTTTCCATTGAACAGCGATCTCGTCATTAAAGATTTGCGCGTCAGCATTGAGGATAAAGAGATCCTCAAGGGTGTCAACCTGACCGTCAGGGCAGGGTCGATCCACGCAATCATGGGCCCCAACGGCAGCGGTAAGAGTACGCTGGCCTATACACTCATGGGGCATCCAGGCTATACCGTGACCGGTGGCGAGGCCTGGTACCAGGGGCAAAACATCCTTGAACTGGAGCCGGATGAGCGCTCAAAGCTCGGCCTGTTCCTCGCCTTCCAGTACCCGGTGGCCATTCCGGGAGTGACGGTAGCGAACTTTCTGCGCGCGGCAATCAATGCGCACCGTGCCGAGGAGGGCAAGGATCCGAAAGAGACCGCAATTCCGATGGCGCAGTTCCGCAAGCAGATTCGTGAGCAGATGGCGGCGCTGAGTATTGATGAAGGTTTTGCCCGCCGCTACCTGAACGAAGGCTTCTCCGGCGGCGAGAAGAAGCGGGTTGAGATCCTGCAGATGGCGATGTTGCAGCCCGGTATGGCGATTATGGATGAGACTGACTCGGGGCTTGATATCGATGCGCTCAAAATCGTCTCCCAGGGCGTCAACACCCTGTACGAGCAGCATCCGGATATGGGCGTGCTGGTCATTACGCACTACCAGCGCCTGCTGAACTATATCAAGCCGCACTATGTGTCGGTGTTGATGGATGGGCGGATCGTGCGTGAGGGTGGCCCGGAACTGGCGCTTGAACTTGAGGAGAAGGGGTACGACTTCATCCGCGAGGAGGTTGCGAGTAGCTAACCATGAAGACGTTTCCCACCCTTGCCGAATTGAGCGACACGACCATACTTGATGTTTCACAGGCAGCGGGCGAGCCGGCATGGCTGGCCGATCAGCGCATGGCTGCGTGGCGTTTTTTTGCCGCCGCTGAGCCTCCTTTCTGGCGCCGCACCGATCTGTCGAAGTTCAAGGCTGAGCAGATTGCGGCAGCAATTGGCGCCAGCGCGACCAGCCTGGTCTGGGAACGCGATCCTGCCGGGCAGGGCGTCGTTTTTGCTCCGCTCCTGCAGGCGTTGCATACCCACGAGGCAGTGATCAGGCAACATCTTGGCACGGCAATTGACTCGCAGCGCCACAAGTTTGTCGCACTCAATGCGGCGTTGTGGCAGGATGGTGTGTTTCTGTATGTGCCGCAAAATACCGCTGTCGAGTTGCCGCTGACGGCTGCGTTTACCATGCCTGCGCCTGGCGATGCCATCGTGGCGCGGAACCTGATTATTCTGGATCACGGCGCCAGCGTGACCTTCGTGGAAGAATATCGCTCGGACGCCGGCGCCGGTCAGGCCTTCGCCGCGCCGATCACCGAGATGTTCCTTGGTAATGACGCGACCCTGCGGTTCGTGACCGTGCAGACCTGGGGGGAGGATGTGTATCACATCGGGGCGCAGAAAGCGCGCGTCGGGCGCGGCGCAACGATCGAGTGGTCCGCCGTGAACCTTGGTGCGCGGGTGCAGCATGTTGAAGCCGAGACTGCTCTTGAAGGGGATGGATCGCGCGTTGAGTGGGTGGCGGCGACCTTCGGCGGCGGCCATCAGAATCTGTTGACCGCACCGTGGCTGCGCCATATCGGCGCGAAAACCGAAGCGCACATGGATTTCAAGACGGTCGTCAAGGATCAGAGCTATACGACCTTCGACGGCATGATCAAGATTGAGCATCAGAGTCGCGCGACGGTCTCGCGCCTCGAGGAACATGCGTTGCACCTGACGCCGAAGGCGCGCAGTGACTCTATTCCAGGCCTGATGATCGACACCAATGATGTTGCCCGCGCAGGCCATGCGTCTACCAGTGGCGAGGTAGATGAGGAGCAACTGTTCTACATGCGCTCGCGCGGCATTCCACGTGATGATGCGATCCATCTGATTGTGATGGGCTTCTTCGAGCCAGTGCTCGATCGTATTCCAACCGAGGCGCTGCGCCAGCGGATCGCAGAGATGATCGAAGCGAAGATCTAGGAGCACTACCTTGCCCATAAGGCTCGATGCACTGCACAGCCTCCCGCTCTGGATGGGCCTTATGGCAATGTGCAACAACCTTGCGCCCGGGTGGGGCGCGCGGCGAACAGAAACGGGGGCGCGTCCGCGGATCACGGGTGCTGCTCGCCGCTGTAGTGGTCAGGCGTAATCACATGACCAGCAGCATGACCCTTGACCAGTTCGATATTCTCGCGTTACGGCGGGAGTTCCCTATTCTCAGCCAGCCGATGAATGGCAAGACACTGGCGTTTCTTGATAGCGCCGCGTCATCACAGAAGCCGCGCCGGGTGATTGATTGCCTGGAGGATTATTACCGGCGCTACAACGCCAATGTCCATCGTGGCGTCTATCGGCTGAGCGAAGAGGCAACGTTTGCGTTTGAACGGGCGCGCGGTAAGGTGGCGCGCTTCATCAATGCCAGGAGCCAGCGCGAGGTCGTCTTTGTGCGCAATACCACCGAGGCGATTAACCTGGTGGCGCGCTCGTGGGGTGATGCGAACCTGCGCGAAGGCGATCGTATCTTGCTCAGTGTCATGGAACACCACTCGAACCTGGTGCCATGGCAGATGCTGGCGCAGCGTACCGGCGCGAAGCTGGAGTTCCTGTCGCTTGACGGCGAAGGGCGCCTGGTGCTTGATCATCTCGATGCGCAACTGCAGGGGGTGCGGCTGGTGGCGCTGACGCAGCAATCGAATGTGCTGGGGACGATCAACCCGGTGGCGGAGATTGCGCGGCGCGCCCACGCCGCCGGTGCCCTCATCCTGGTGGATGGTGCGCAGAGTGTGCCGCATATGCCGGTGGACGTGCAGGCGCTCGATATTGACTTCCTGGCGTTCAGCGGGCACAAAATGTGTGCCCCGACCGGCATCGGTGTGCTGTGGGGGCGGCGCGCGCTCCTTGAGCAGATGCCGCCCTTCCTGGGCGGCGGCTCCATGATCAAAGTCGTCAGCCTGCACGAATCAAGCTATGCCGACGTGCCGGCGCGTTTCGAGGCCGGTACGCCGGCGATTGCGGAGGCGATTGCGCTTGGTGAGGCTGTTGATTTCCTGCAGGAAGTTGGTATGGCGCGTATCTATGCCCACGAGCGCGAGTTGCTGGGGTATGCCATCGACCGACTGGCGGGAGTCGAGGGGTTGACCATCTATGGCCCGCAGACGACGGAAATGCGCGGCGGCGCGCTGAGTTTTACCCTCGAAGATGTCCATCCGCATGATGTTGCGGCGGCACTCGACAGTGAAGGGATCGCCGTGCGCGCCGGGCACCATTGCACCCAGCCGCTGCATGCGCATTTGAATGTTCCAGCCACGACCCGCGCGTCGTTCTATCTGTATAATACTGCCGAAGAAGTGGATCGGCTGGTCGTGGCGCTGGATAAGGCGCGTAACCTGTTTGGATGATCATGGACGACCTGTACCGTGAGCTCATTCTTGAGCATTACAAACACCCGCATAATCACGGGAGGCTGGAGCATCCCGACATCAGCGCCGAGGAGCATAATCCGCTCTGTGGCGACCGCATCCGGCTCGATCTGCGGATTGAGCACGACGTGATTACCGATGTGCGTTTCGATGGCCGCGGCTGCGCGATCAGCCAGGCCTCGGCCTCGATGTTGACCGATGAACTGATCGGCATGCCGGTCGAAGAGGCAAAACGGTTCAGTAAGGAGCGATTGCTCGACTTGATCGGCATTCCGCTTGCACACAACCCGGTACGCATCAAGTGCGCCCTGCTGGCGCTCAAAACGCTGAAGGCCGGGTTGTATGGTGTGGGCCACGCGCCCGATGATGATGATTTGTAAGAATCGCGTATGAGGAGTATACCAATGGCAGTCAGTGCGACAAATCTGGAGTTCGATTACTCGAAGTATGGTTTCCGAAATGAGGAGAATTATCTCTTCAAGTCCGGCAAGGGCCTGACCGAGAGTGTCGTGCGGGAACTGTCGGGCATGAAGGGTGAGCCGGAGTGGATGCTGAAGCGTCGCCTACAGGCGCTCGAAATATTCCGCAAGAAGCCGACGCCGCTTTCTGGTATGTGGGCCAACCCGGAGCTTGCTGAACTGAATTATGACGACATCCATTACTTTGTGCGCGCTGGCGAGCGCCCACAGACGGACTGGGACGCCGTGCCGCAGGAGATTAAGAATACCTTCGAGAAACTGGGCATTCCTGAGGCCGAACGCAAGTTTCTTGCCGGCGTTGGCGCGCAGTATGAGTCGGAAGTGGTCTACCACTCGTTGCGCGAGGAATGGTCCAGGCAGGGCGTGATCTTCCTCGATACCGACACCGGGTTGAAGGAGTATCCCGAAATCTTCAAGCAGTATTTCGGCACGGTGATTCCGGCGGCGGATAATAAATATGCCGCGTTGAATACGGCCGTCTGGTCGGGCGGGTCGTTCGTGTATGTGCCGAAGGGCGTGCACGTTGATATTCCATTGCAGGCGTATTTCCGCATTAATGCAGAGAACATGGGCCAGTTCGAGCGAACGTTGATCGTGATCGAGGAAGGCGCCTCGGCACACTATATCGAAGGGTGCACCGCGCCGGTCTATAGCACCAACTCGCTGCATTCGGCGGTGGTCGAGATTATTGTGATGAAGGGCGGCAAGTGTCGCTATACGACCATCCAGAACTGGGCCAATAATATCTTTAACCTGGTGACCAAGCGCGCAGTGGCCTACGAAGAGGCCAGTATGGAATGGGTTGACGGTAATATTGGATCGCGCCTGACTATGAAGTACCCGTCGGTCTATCTGATGGGGCGCGGTGCGCGCGGCGAGGTGCTCTCGGTGGCCTATGCCGGCAAGGGGCAGCATCAGGATGCCGGCGCCAAGATGGTGCATGTTGCGCCGGATACGACCAGCCGCATCACGAATAAGTCGGTGTCGAAGAATGGTGGTAAGACGACCTATCGCGGTCTGGCGAAGGTGGCTCCGGGTGCAACTGGCGCGAAGATTAACGTGAACTGCGATGCGCTGATCCTCGATGAGAAGTCGGCATCGGATACGATTCCGTTCATCGAGATCGAGGAAGATCGCTGCACCCTGGCCCACGAAGCAACGGTGGGCCGGATTGGCGAGGAGCAACTCTTCTACCTGATGAGCCGCGGCATCGGTGAGGCGGATGCGCTCTCGATGATTGTCCTCGGCTTCATGGAGCCGTTTACCCGTGAGTTGCCCATGGAGTATGCCGTCGAACTCAATCGCCTCATCCAGCTCGAAATGGAGGGGTCGGTCGGGTAGGAGGTGTGGGGTGGCAGATGTTCAACGCTGGTGGTCACAGATTGAACGTTGAATGTTTGACCCCTGACCCCTGGCACTGGCACTCCAATGGTAATGCGGCATGGTACAATAGCGTCGTATGTACTACTGGCTGTCGCTCGTTGGAGGTACTGCGCCAATGCAACCGATCGCCTTGACGCCAGAACTGGTCGCTCGTGCGGGGAAGCATATTGCAACTGCCCTTCGCCGGCATCCCGGCATTGATGCGGCCGCTCTCTGTGCCCTGAATGGTCAGGTGCTGTGGGCCAGCGACCCGGCTTTCGAGCGTGCCGCTCCGTCAATTGCCCGGATTGGCATCATGTCGCTCAAGTTGTGGGTGAAGGTGCGTTCGGGGAAGCTCGACCGGATTGGCCTGGTAACGGGCGAGGGGACGGTGGATATTATCTTCGTGCCACCGATCGGGTCGGTGCTGGTGGCCAGCGGGCGCGACGCCGGAACGGGCTGGCTGGACAATGAGCCGGTCGCGTTGCTCGATGCGCTCGGGTTGCCGGCGCGCTTTCCGGTGATCGCTTCCAACGGCCGCCTGTAACGCCTGGTTCGACATAGGCTCATACCGGGCGCGCGCCGTGATCGACAGGTTGTGCGATTGCGGCGCGCTTTGTGTTTCCGGCACTCCGCCAGGCGTGAGGGTTCACGATTGGCGTCTGGGGCAAGCCCCGGGAGAACGAATTGGCGGCGAGAAGGCTTCTCCCCGCGCCAGCACTACTGCTCCGCCGATGGAACAACACCTCTTTCAGGATACGTGTCACCAGTTACTACAGAAGGCCCTGTCCAATGTCTGATTTCATTAAAATCGCGACAAAGAGCGATCTTCCCGATGGTGGCGTGCATGCCGTTGAATACAATGGCCGGCGGATCGCTCTGTTTCGGGCTGGCGAGACCATCTATGCTACCGATGATATTTGCTCGCACTCGTATGCCGAGTTGAGCGCGGGTACCTTTGATGCCGACGATTGCACCATCGAGTGCCCGCTCCATGGTTCGCGCTTCGATATTCGTACCGGGCGCGCTCTGACCCTCCCTGCGTTCGCGCCGATTGATGTCTTTGAGGTGCGGGTCGAGGGTGAGGATGTGTGGCTGAAGGTGTAACGGCGTGAAGGGATACCGAATCATGGTCGGGGGCTTCCCCCGAACCCCCGACCATGAGGAATCGGCGGCTGGACGGTATCCCAGATGCCGGTTCACGTCGGCCCGCCGACGGAAGATATCATGTTCAGGTGAAGTGTGAATAGTTGCGAAGGTGAATCTTCTTGACTCACGCCTGGAACAGCGGTAGAATATAGTTGATTAAATTGCACTATCTACTTCAGAATAACGGAGACGCATATGGCTGGTTATGCTCATCCTGAAGTGCTGGTCGATACGGCGTGGGTTGCCGACCATCTGCACGATCCGAAGGTGCGGCTTGTCGAGAGTAATGAGGATATTCTGCTCTACGATCAGGGCCATATTCCGGGTGCGGTCAAGATCGACTGGGTCGCTGATCTCAACGATCCGGTGGTGCGCGATTATCTCGATCGCGCGCGCTTTGAGCAACTCATGATTGCCAGAGGGATCAGCAATGATACCACGGTGGTCTTCTATGGCGATAAGCATAACTGGTGGGCTACCTATGCGCTCTGGGTGTTCAAGTTGTTCGGCCATGCCGATGCGCGTATCATGAATGGCGGTCGCGCAAAATGGATCGCTGAGGGGCGCCAGCTTACTCGCGAGGTCCCAACCTACTCGCCCGGGGTGTATCACGCTCCGGAACGTGACGATACAACGATTCGCGCATTTCGTGACCAGGTGCTGGTGCATATTCGCCAGCCTGGCACGGCCCTGGTTGATGTACGTAGCCCGCAGGAATACTCCGGCGAGCGCACGCACATGCCGGAGTATCCGCAGGAAGGGACGCTGCGCGGTGGGCACATTCCTACGGCGGTCAGCATCCCGTGGGCCAGCGCGGTGCATGATGACAGCACGTTTAAGAGCGCCGATGAGTTGCGCGCGCTGTATGCGGGCAAAAATGTGACGCCGGATAAAGATGTGATCTCCTACTGCCGGATCGGTGAACGCTCCAGTCACACATGGTTCGTGTTGTCGTATCTGCTCGGTTATCCGAAGGTGCGCAACTACGATGGTAGCTGGACCGAATGGGGTAATGGCGTTGGTCTGCCGATTGAAAAGTAGTCGGGACGTTGATGTCTGAGATTCCTGCCAGCCTTCCGCCACGCCTGCACGCGATCGTTGCCGAGTTTCAGGCGGCGAACCGTTCGGAGAAACTTGAGTTGCTGCTTGAGTATGCCGACCGGTTGCCGCCACTGCCCGACTGGTTGCGTGATAACCGTGCCGATATGGAACAGGTCCACGAGTGTATGACGCCGGTTCGTGCCGCGGCTGAGGTGCATGGCGGGCGCATGGTCTTCCATATTGACGTTGCTGAGGAGTCGCCGACGGTGCGCGGGTATGCGGCGCTCCTGCGCGAAGGTCTCGATGGCGCAACACCCGAGGCGGTGCTGGCCATCCCTGGCGATTTCTTTTACGCGATGGGTTTGCAGCAGGTTCTCTCGCCGCAACGCTTGAACGGCATCAGCTACCTGCTGGCGTATCTGAAGCGACTTGCAACACGTGCACTGGCACATCGCGGCGCGTAATGGATCGTGAAGCATTGATCGCCCGCCTGCTGGATCATTACCAGCATCCACGCAATCGTGGCCCGCTCGGCGACGCTGATGTCATCGTGACTGGCGGCGACCCGGGGTGTGGCGATACAGTCATTGCCTATCTCAAAATCGCGCCTTCCGGCGATCTTATCGCGGCGTTATCGTTCGATGGTCAGGGGTGCACGGTTTCTCAGGCGGCAGCGTCATTGTTGAGCGAACGCATGGTTGGCGCTCCGTTCGCCGCGGTTGATACGTTGTCGCCAGAAGAGATGATCGACATCCTTGGCCGTGAGATTGTCGGTGCCCGCCCGCGCTGCGCGACTCTGGCCCTTCGTACGCTGAAAATCGCACTTGCAATGTATCGCAAGGAACGGCATGAACGCTGAATGGTTCGTCTGTGGTTCGTCGCCAGCACCATGACCCGCTCGATTGCCAGTGAGTCGCCTGACCGGCGCGCTACGATTGTTGACTTGATCGGTAACACGCCGCTTCTGCGCCTGGCGCGTATCGCTCCCGATCTGCCGCAGGGTGTGACGATCTATGCCAAGGCAGAGTGGTATAATCCCGGCGGGTCGGTGAAGGATCGCCCGGCGCTCTGGATGATTCGCGATGGCGAACGCCGCGGCCTGCTGCGCCCCGGAATGCGGATCGCCGATGCGACGAGCGGGAACACAGGCATTGCCTATGCGACGCTCGGCGCGACTCTCGGCTATCCCGTTACGCTGGCGTTGCCGGCGAATGCCAGCCCGGAACGGCGCCGCATCTTGCGATCGCTCGGCGCTGATCTGGTGTTGACGGAGCCGCTGGAAGGTATGGATGCTGCCATCCGTAAGATTCGCGAACTGGTGGCGGCGCATCCGCAGCTCTATTTTTACCCGGATCAGTACAATAATCCGGCGAACCCGCGCGCCCACGAGGAGAGTACCGGTCCGGAAATCTGGGCGCAGACCGGGGGCCGGGTGACCCATTTCGTCGCCGCACTCGGTACCAGCGGTACGTTTACCGGCGTCGGGCGCTTCCTGCGCGCACAGAACCCTGGTGTGCGCCTGGTCGCCGTCCAGCCGGACGGGCCGTACCATGCGCTCGAAGGCGTCAAACACATGGCGTCGACCGCGCTGGTGCCGGGGATCTATGATCCGCGCCTTGCAGACGCCACCCTGGAGATTACCAGTGAAGAGGCGTTTGCAACGGCGCGCCGCCTGGCCCGCGCCGAGGGATTGATGGTCGGGGTCTCGGCAGCGGCCAATGTCGCTGCCGCCGTGCGCGTTGCGCGCGAGATGCGCCAGGGAGTGGTCGTGACCATTCTGTGCGATGGCGCCGCCAAGTACCTGAGCGACCGCTTCTGGGAGGATGGCGACGGGCGTGATGGCGAGGGGATTTAGTACCAATACCTTTCAAATAAGGCGTTCTGCACCGCACAGCCCCCCACCCGACCTCCCCCCGCCGGGGGGAGGAGTCGGACTCCCTCTCCCGGCGGGGGAGGGCCGGGGTGGGGGTGACGGGCGTATGTGAAAGGTATTGGATTTAGTACTTGAAGTTCAACGCTGGAACAGGGAACAGTAAGGTGATCATACTTACCGGCGACGTGCACCACGCTATCGCGCGGCATGCCGAAGAGATCTATCCCAATGAGTGCGTCGGGTTGCTACTCGGCCGGATTGCTGGAATGCGTACCGAGGTGGAGGATGTCTTCCCTGCGCCTAACCGCTGGACGGCGGAGGTGGGGTTGACGCCAACCGACGCGGACCATTCGCAGCGCGACCGCTTTTATCTTGATCCGCGCGACTATCTGCGTGCCGATCGCGCCGCCAACGCGCGCGGCCTCGATGTGGTCGGGTGTTATCACTCGCACCCGGATCATCCGGCTGTACCCTCGCCGCGCGATCTGACGGGCGCGCAGGCGATCGGTAGTGGGTCGCGGTTCGTGTTTCTGATACAGAGTGTGCATCGCGGCCACGCCGCCGAGTTGACCGCATGGTTGCTGGTTGATGATGGTGCGCGGTTCGTTGCTGAAGAGATGAGGTAAGGTTCAATGGCCGTCACTGTTACGATACCTACCGCACTCCGCCAGTACGCGGGCGGTCATGCCAGTATCACGCTTCCAGCCGGTTCGGTTGGCCAGATTCTCGCCACGTTGCGCGAGCAGTATCCACAACTCGGTAAACAGCTCTACAACGACCAGGGCGCCCTGCGTAGCTTTGTGAACGTTTACGTCGGTGATGAAGACATCCGCCATCTGCAGGGAGTCGAGACTCATGTGGCTGATGGTGAGACGGTCAGTATTATTCCTGCGATCGCGGGTGGTGTGATGGTGTTGCACGGTGAACGTTGCACGGTGAACGTTCGTTATGGCTGGAAGGAATGTTGTTATGCGGCCAGTCACGCTCTCCAATGAGGAAATTCGCCGCTATTCGCGCCACCTGATCTTGCCGGAATTCGGTATGGAGGCGCAGCGCAAACTCAAGTGCGGCAGTGTGCTGCTGATCGGAACCGGCGGGTTGGGCTCGCCACTGGCGCTCTATCTTGCTGCAGCCGGCGTTGGCCATATCGGCCTGGTGGATTTTGATGTGGTGGACGAAAGCAACCTGCAACGCCAGGTGGTCCACGGTACCTCAACCCTTGGCGTTCGCAAGACCGAGTCGGCGAAGATGCGGCTGCGCGACCTGAACCCGTATATCGATATCGCAACCTACGAGACGCAGATCACATCGGAAAACGCGTTCGACCTGATGCGCCCCTACGATATCATTGTTGATGGCACCGACAACTTCCCGACGCGCTATCTGACCAATGATGCCAGTGTGATGCTTGGTAAGCCGAATGTGTACGGCTCGATCTTTCGCTTCGAGGGCCAGGTGACAGTCTTTTCACCAGAGGATGGCGGGCCGTGTTACCGTTGCCTCTACCCTGAACCGCCGCCGCCTGGTCTGGTGCCGAGTTGTGCCGAGGGGGGCGTGCTTGGCGTGCTCCCCGGCGTGATCGGTACGATCCAGGCGACTGAAGCAATCAAGTTGCTTGCCGGCATCGGTGAGACGCTGATTGGCCGTTTGATACTCTACGATGCGCTGACAATGCGCTTCCGCGAGTTGAAACTGCGCCGCAACCCCGACTGCCCGGTATGCGGTGAACATCCGACTATTACCGAACTGATCGACTACCAGCAATTCTGTGGCATTACACCTGAGGAAGCACAGCGCGATACGTCGATCGAAATTACGCCGATTGAGGTCGCCGAGTGGCTCCGGCGCGACGATTCGCCGTTCCTGCTCGACGTTCGCGAGGCGAACGAGTGGGAGATCGGCCACCTGCCGGGAGCGGTGCGGATCTCGGTCAATGAACTGGCTGAACGGCTGCATGAACTCGACAGCGCGGTAGCAATGGTGGTCTACTGCCGCAGCGGTGTGCGTAGCGCCCGGGCCGTCGAGCAGTTGCGCCAGGCCGGTTTTCGCAAGGTGAAGAACCTGGCAGGCGGCATCCTGCGCTGGTCGGACGAGGTTGACCCCTCGATGCCGAAATACTGACTGCCAGTAACCTGGCGGTATCGCTGATCCAGATCCATGCCTGACCCTTCCCCGCACTGGATTCCTGCTGGCCGCGCGCGCGTCGAGCTACGCTTCGTTAACTCGCGCTTCATCGGCACGGCCGGCCCGGCGGCAACCGTTGACGGTGCGAAGGCGTTCATCGCCGCGGTGCGCGCCGAGATGCCCGATGCCTCGCACCACGTCTTCGCCTATGTCATTGGCCATGGTTCTACCACAACACCGGGCATGAGCGACGATGGTGAGCCGTCCGGCACTGCCGGACGCCCGGTGCTGGCCGTGGTGCGCGGGAGTGGGCTTGGCGATGTGGTTGTGGTCGTGACGCGCTACTTTGGCGGAACGTTACTTGGCACCGGCGGCCTGGTGCGCGCCTACGGCGACACGGCGAAGGCGGCGCTGGCGGAACTGCCGCGCACAGAAAAGATCGAACGCCGCGCCATCATGGTCGCTGTTCCCTACACGGCGTACGAACCGGCGCGCCGGCTGATTGCCGCGCACGAGGGAACGATCACCGGTGAGACCTTTGCCACTGATGTTACGCTGGAACTGAGCGTGCCGGAGAGGCGGGTCGCTTCGCTGGAGGAAGCGCTGCGTGAGGCGACGGCAGGTCAGGCGGAGATCGTGACGTTGCGGATAGAATGAAGAGCGTTGCTACCGATAGTGCGACCGCTCGTCCTCATATGATGCTCAAACCGGCCATTCATATCATTGAACACGCTGCTCTCAGCGCTGACCTCAAAGCCCGGATCCTGGCGCTTTGTCGTGATGCCTATGAGGAAGACTTCACGCTGTACTTTGCACTTCTTCAAGGCGCAACGCATGTCCTTGCGATCAAGGATGGGCAACTCGTCTCCCACGGGGCATGGGTACGGCGTGAGCTCAGGTACGGTAGCCGGCGCCGGCCTCTCTCCTGCGCCTATGTTGAAGCGGTCGCCACGCCAGTTCACCTGCAACGGCAAGGGTTTGGCACGCTTGTGATCCAGGCGATTCCGCCACTCCTTCAGGGGTATGATATAGCAGCGCTCTCACCATCAGAGCCGGGCTTCTATGCCCGCTCCGGCTGGGAAATGTGGCGCGGGCCGTTGTTCTTCATGAAGGACGGGCAGCGCTTCAGTACGCCGGACGAAGATGTGATGATCTATCGGTTGCCGGGCACGCCGGCAGACCTTGACCTCCAGGATGAACTCGAGACAGATTGGCGGCAGGGGGATGTCTGGTGACGTGGATGCCCTGGCGTCACAGACGCAGCATTGGTGGCGCAATGCCGTTTTCCCTGCGGGATCATGCGTTGCCGGGTGTAGGGGTGACACGCCTGTGCTCCAGCCGATCCAGCAGTGCGGCGACGCCTTCCTGCAAACTCGCGAAGACACGTACGCAGCGTAGATCAAGTTGCTCGTGAACGATACTCTCGGCCAGATCGGGGCGTACACCACACAGCGCCAGTTGTGCGCCCATCAGGCGTGCGCCATCCAGCGCCTGGCGCAAGGTTTCGGCCAGTGAGCGATCGAAGCTGGTAACGCCGGTCATATCCAGCAGTACGACACGCGTGCGGTGGTGCTCGATCTGGCGCAGCAAGGTTGTCAGCAATACAGCAGTGCGCTCTGTGTTGAACTGCCCGATCAACGGCAGGACGAGCACGCCGGCACTCAAGGGGATCAGCGGCAGCGCGAGGCGCGCGATCAGCGCGTCACGCTGCTGCACGGCTTCCAGCGATCGTTCGAGTTCGGCGGTACGCTCTTCCAGCGCTGCCCGCGACGCCGCCAGCGACGTCGCGTGGCGCTCGATCGCCGTCACGTCGCGCAGTAACAGGACACTGGCAGCCGTATGATCGCCAACGATCGTCG
>Ga0272446_1000977_pt1 | contig 43115 bp, 34 predicted proteins | sample YNPCB0061_FD_194587 | JGI IMG/M metagenome (GOLD analysis project Ga0272446, IMG submission 194587) | Hot spring microbial mat communities from Yellowstone National Park, WY, United States - YNP-CB-006-1 | ecosystem: Environmental > Aquatic > Thermal springs > Hot (42-90C) > Sediment | place...
AGCGTAGTAGAGACGGCCCAGTGAGTGGCTGGACAGCAGTCCAGACGAACCGTGTCCCCGATGCGGATACTTTTCATAGTGGAACGACGCGACTGCCTGAGTGAGATCAAAGGGCAGGCGGATCCCCGAAGAGCTTGCCGTCACCTGCGGGAAGAGATCGCCGCCAGCGTTGTTCTCGGTCCGGCCATAGCACGGGACATCTGGTCCAAAATAGAAAGACCGCGGCTCCTCCGACAATCTTCCGGGCCCCTGAAGGGGTACAAAGGCGTCCGGGCAACGGAAGAAATCGGTCACTGCATTCATCAAGAAGGGATCCTGCCCAGTCCGAGGACCCAATCGCCGCGCCAGGGAGGCCGGAGCCTTGTCCGCCGACCTCTTGGCAGGGCGCCGAGGTCCGCAACGCGGCCGGATCGCGGATCAAACCACCAGGCAGGGATCCTGGGTTCCATCATTACCGTCGTGTCGATTGTTACATAACGCTGACTTGGGATGTAGATCAGGGCCAAGCGGCCCTCCGGGCTGCGGGCGGACGAAACGAAATGCTGGCTGTAGGGGTTGCCCTGACCCGAGACGACCAGACTGAAATCAGGAACCAGCACGTGCCAGGGCAGGGAAAGGAACAAGTTGCGGAGGTGCCGGATCGATTCCGCAGCCGGGCTGTTAAGCGCCTTTTGCCAGCCTGGGTCAAATGCCCAAACCGGCCTGTTTCCCATCACTTGTCCGGCTGCCCCATTGAGGATCGCCCCGTAAGCCTGCCGGCGGATCCATTGGGGCGTGGAGCCATGCTCGCCCTCATAGTAAGACTCGATCATGACCGTCGGCATGACCGGCACCCGGTAGTAATCCCGCAAGACCATAGCGTGCACTAAGCCGTAGGTATACGTTAAATTGAAATCTACCCAGGCATCCCGCGGGAAGATGTCGCGAGTAGAAATTTCCGGAGCCAGGTGTGCTGTTCTGAGGTGACGCTCGTCGTGGAGTCGGAAAGCCTCGGCCATGGCTTGGACATGAGGCAGGGCAGGCCCAGGCTCGCGGTCGCCCCCGAGAACCCAGATGAGATTATCAATCGACCGGTACCGTTCAGTGACAAACCGGGCATAATTTCTGGACTTATCGACCCCGTTGGCGAGAACCTCATCAAACCAGCCTTCGTCCAATCCCGCGTAACCGAGATAACAGGGCGCAAGTAAAACCAGCAGCCCTTTTTCGCCTGCTTTCTTTAGCACCCATTCGGCATGGTCGAAGTACGCGGGATTCGGAGTCGCGAAGTCCCCTGGCGTCGTGAACGGTAAATGGCCCTCCCGGTTTCGCGGACCATTAAACTTGTGCTCGATCAGGTTAACGAGAATCGTGTTGAAACCCCTCCGCCGGCGGTCCTCCAAATACTGTTCGGCCTCGGCCTTGGTGAGCGCTGTCAGGAGCGACCAGGCAGCGTCGCCGACGAGGAAGAACGGAGCACCGTGGCTGTCGACCAGATACCGCCGGTTCTCACTGATACGGAGGGGATGCACTGCGGCGGGTGGTTTCGCAGGGGCTGGCCACGGCCGCCACACCAGACCGTCGGGCCCGCAGCCGCCGAGGGCCGCGGCGAACAAAAGAAGAGTGATGCGAAGGCGTTGCGGCAAGAGGTATTTCCGCTCCGGCGGCTACGCCGCTCGATTGCGGGCAAGCAGCACGATGGTCTGGCCGAGACCCAGGAACTCCTTGAGACGCTTGATTCGATCGGCGCCGAAGAGAGAACAGGGCAGGGCGTTCAGTTTTCTGCTGTTCACGATTCGCAGCAGACCGAGGTGGCCACTTGGTTCCACCGTGAAACAGGCCTTCACGTCAAATCGTTGCCGGACCATGCGTTTCAACTGTCGAGTGGTCACCCACGGTCGCACTTGGCCTTCGGCGGGTGGCGTAATCCATACTTGGCGCAAGTAGACATAGCGGTTCTGCGTGGTGAGCAGGAGGTGGCCGCCAGGTTTCAGAAGCGTCGAGAAGCGTTCAAGAAAGGTCGTCTGGTCAATGTGGGAAAACGTCTCAAGGCTAACCACAAGGTCAAAGGAGCGTTCTGCGAAGGGGTGGTGATTGAAGTCTCCGCAGTAGAAGTTGGCCGCCGGAACTCGCTGTCTTGCCTGCTCGACGGCGCTGTCTGCCAGGTCGATCCCGGTAATCTGGCCGTAGGCGGTGAGTATTTCCGTAAACCATCCGTTGGCGCAGCCGACTTCGAGGATAGTGGCGCTGGAGGACAAACAGAGTGCTTCGATCATTGTTCGCAGCCGTTGCGCGGTGCGAAATGCATCCTCACGGGGAGTGGTTAAAGAGAGGTTGCCAGCAATCCAGCTATTCCAAAATGAGCGCTGAGAGTCTGTGTCCCAGGCGCGGCTCGAGTCGAGGCGATGCATTTGGTAACCTCAGTTGTACGTCCGGTAGACAGGCTTCACCGGCTGCCCCTCGAGATACCGGTCCACCCCTTCGTCAAGGGCTTTTCGGTACACGACGAGAGCTTCGTCGACAGCCGCTGCCGTCCGGTCGATATCCGCGTCAGAGTGCGAAAAGCTGACGACGAAGGAGGGCGCGAGGACGCCTCGCTTGATCAGTTCTTGCAGGAACAGGGTTCGAAAGGCTTGCGAACGGTTTCCGGCCTGGTCTTTGGTCGCGAATACGAGATTACACGGCCGGCCCAGCAGTTCGACGAATCCCTCCAGACGGTTTTCAGCGATCGAGCGGTTCACCAGGGTTCGCAGGCGTTCGCCCTGCTTCCAGAGCTGGTCCACCACGTGCATCTCCCGGTAGACCCGGATCGTTTCGCGCGAGGCTGCCAGAGCGTGCGTTTCCGCCCCGTGGGTGGTGGAGAGGAGGAACACGCGGGGAGCGTGGTGCCGTAACCCTCCGCGCTCCATGATGTCCCGCTGGCCGGCCAGGGCCGCAATCGCAAAGCCATTGCCCATCGCTTTACCGAAGGTGGCAAGGTGCGGCCGCACTCCGTGGAAAGCCTGGGCGCCACCGAGATGCCAGCGAAAGCCAGTAATCATCTCGTCGAAGATCAACACGGTTCCGGCGCGTTCGCACAGTTGCTTCACTTGGTGCAGGTAGTCCGGCTGCGGAGGCGTGGAGGCCTCAGGTTCCATCACCAGGCAGGCGATGTGTTGCGGATACCGAGCGAAGAGATCCCGCAGGTTGTCCAGATCGTTGTAGCGGAACTTGACGGTCAAGTCGGCGATGGCGCGGGGAATCCCTGCGTTCATCTCGGTGGTGCCGATGAACCAGTCATCGGTGGAGAAGAAAGGGTGATCACCACAAATCGCAACCAAGTCCCGTCCGGTGTACGCGCGCGCGAGTTTGACGGCCGCGGTCGTCACATCGGAGCCGTTCTTGGCGAACTTCACCATCTCTGCTCCTGGAATGATTTCGGTCACCAACTCGGCGAGTTCCACTTCGATTGGGGCCGGGCGGGTGAAATTCACTCCCAAATGCATCTGGCGCCAAGCGGCCTCCACGACCGGCGCAAAGGCGTGTCCCAGGGTCACCGCCCGCAAACCCATGCCATATTCGATGAATTCGTTGCCGTCGACGTCCCACACATGACAGCCCTGTCCCCGGGCAATGAACCCGGGAGCAAGCTCTGGATACTGATCGTCGCCCTTCGCGTAGGTGTGCGCGCCGCCGGGAATCAGCCGGTGCGCGATTTCTCGCAGCCGGCGGGAAGCCGAAAAATCCTGCGGCCGCACATGTGCCAAAAGGGCGGGAGAACCGTGGTCCGGCATCGCGCTTATCCTCTCCAAGTGTGAATCACCAGTTTGCGGGCGTGAAAGGCCTCGGCGTACCCGCTGGGCGCATTGCACTCCATGCCGCGAATCCGCATCAGGCCCTGGAACAGCTCGCGACTGAACCACCGTTTTGCCCGCTGCGACAGGAATACGTCGAGCAGCAAGGAGCACTTTCGCTCCATGATTTCCTCTGCGAGAGGAACGTAAACCGAGGGGCGGCCCAGGTCGCCGTCATACTTAGGGATCTCGTACTCCAGGATCAAGTGGTCACGAAAGGTGTTCCAGGCGAGCTCCGCGAGCAGCCGGTGGTCCTGGTGACCGTCGTCCTGGAAGTGCGTCAGGATCAGATCGGGATCAATCCGGGCCTTTAGGTGTTCGAAATGTTCCTTCACTTCGGCTCGCTGCGTCGGCAGGAACCCATCGCGGAAACAGAACAGCTGAGTCTCGCACCGGCAAGGTTCAGTGAACAGCGTCGCAGAGCGGGCGGCTTCTTCCGCGCGAACTCCTTTCGCACTGAAGACCACCCAATGAAAACGCAGCTCCGGACGGCTGTGCGCCAGCTCCAAAATTGTGCCCCCGCAGCCGATCTCGATGTCGTCCGCATGCGCGCCCAGGCATAAAACCTTTTGCGGACGATCGGAGACCGGCAGCAGCAAGCCGATCATGCCACGCCCTGCGCCGCCGTACGGTTATTCCGCCACACACACCACGGGGCCGCGCCGGAAGCGTCCAACTCGTCGAGTATCTGCTTATCCTTAAAAGTATCCATGCACTGCCAGAACCCGGCGTATCGCTTGGACCAGACTTTACCTTCCGCGATTAGTCTTGCAAAGGGCTCGTACACCAGCTCTTCACCTGCGCGAATATAGCGAAACACATCTTTCCGGAAGACGAAATAGCCCCCATTGACGAGGATACCGGCGTCCCTCATGCACCGAATCGCTATGACGTGCCCGTCTTCGTTCAACTCGACGGTGTCCAGGCTGCTGGATTTAGGTTGTACGGAAAGGAAAGCCGCGTAGCTGTCTCGCCGTGCGAAATCATCCGTCAAGTCTGGAAGGTGAAAGTCCGTTAAGCCATCGCTGTAGTTCGCGAGAAATAGGTCGTCTCCGTTGAGATACGGTTCCACCTGTCGCAACCGGTCTCCGATGGTTGAACGCAGACCCGTGTCAATGAACGTGATCGTCCAATCGTCAATGTCGGTTTGCATGAACTCCAGTTTTCGGCCGCCCTGAGAAAAGACGAAATCGTTCGAGACCGACTCCTCGTATCCGAGAAAATAGTTCTTGATGACGTTCGCCTTGTAGCCCAGGCAGAGAATGAAGTCTTTGTGGCCGAAATGCGCGTAGTACTTCATGACATGCCAGAGGACGGGCCGGGAGCCGATGGTCACCATGGGCTTGGGAACATCCTCGGAGTAACCTCGCAGACGCATGCCAGCGCCGCCGCAGAACAAGACAACTTTCACGTTGTTTCCTCCTAATTTGGGTTCAGTAGAGGGTTAGGCTGGGTATCGGAACTACCAGGCGAGCGCCCCATTCGCGGACATAGTCAAGCTGGGCCATGATCTCGTCTTTCAAGTTCCACGGCAGAATGACGATGTAGTCTGGTTTCGTCCGGCGGATGTGATCAGGCGCATAAATCGGTATGCGGGTGCCAGGCAGATAGCGGCCCTGCTTGTAGGGGCTGCGGTCCACCGTGTACTGGATCAGGTCCTTGGTAACGCCGCAGTAGTGGAGCAAAGTCGCACTTTTGCCCGGGGCGCCGTAGGCGGCGACGGACTTCCCTTGGCGCGCCGCGCAAATCAGGAATTCCAGCAGTGCGAGCTTGGTCTGCCTGACTTGGGCGGAGAAGGCGGCGTAGCCTTGCGGCGAGGCGAGCCCTGCGGCATGCTCGACGCCGACGAGTTCCGCGACGGACGGTTCCACCCTCCGGCGCGAATCTTCCTCGAGGCAAGCGTAGACCCGGAGGGAGCCCCCATGAGTCGGCAGGCGCTCTACGTCAAAGGCCTTCAGGCCGTGCGCCCGCAAGATGCGCACCGTGGTCTGCAACGAGAAGTACGAAAAGTGCTCGTGGTAAATGGTGTCGAATTCGTTTCGCGCGATGAGCTCCAGCAGGTGCGGAAATTCGAGCGTCAGCACGCCGGCGGGTTTTAGCAGGATACGAAGGCCCGCCACAAAGTCATTGAGGTCGGGAACCTGGGCGAGCACGTTGTTGGCAGCCACCAGGTCAGCGCACCGCCCCTGGGAGGCCAGTTCCGTGGCCAGCGCCTTGCCGAAGAAGCGCACCAGCGTGGGAACTCCCTTTTCCACCGCGACCCGGGCCACGTTCGCCGCGGGCTCGATACCCAGGACGGGCACGTTCCGGCGGACGAAATATTGCAACAAATAGCCATCGTTGCTGGCTACCTCAACCACGAAGCTGGAGCCGTTCAGTCCGAATCGCGACGCCATCTTGCCGCAATACGCCTCCGCGTGCTGCAACCAGGAGTCCGAAAAGGAGGAAAAATATGGATAATCGCTGAAAATGGCCTCGGGACTGCCGTATTGGTCGAGTTGGACCAGAAAGCACTCCTCGCATACATATGCGTGGAGAGGATAGTACATCTCTCCGCGTTTCAGGTCGTCTTCAGAGGGGTAGGTCTCGCACAGGGGCGACATACCAAGGTCCGCGAACGTAAGCCGCAAGCCGGCGCCGCAGAACCGGCACGTCGATGCTGCGGCGGCCTGGCGATCCGCGGCGGCAGGTGATGGCAAGGGATGCATGGCGTTTAGGTGGCTTTCAGGATTCAAACCGCAGTCTGGGCGGCGGTCCAGCGAAGGGAAGCGTCCAGCCGGCCCGCAGCGAGCAACCTTCGGATATGGCTGATGCGTGCGTATCGTCCGCGTTCCAGATCCTCTGCGGTCAAGCCCACAGCCGCGTAGGCTTGATACAGCTCCTGCGCGCCTTTCCGGGCGTTCCATTGCGGCCGAAAGCCGGGAACCGTTTTGCGGATTTTCTCACAGCTCACGCGGTAACAGCGCTTGTCCGGTCCGCCGCCCGGGGCGTAGGCGATGCGGCATGCGGGAACAATCGCCGCCACGATCTCCGCCAGTTCCCGGATGCGGTAGTTCTCTTCCGTAAGGCCGACATTGAAAACCTGGTTGTGGATCACATCGCGCGGCGCTTCCAATACACTGAGGATCGCCGCAGTGATGTCCTGGACATGGACGATGGGGCGCCAGGGCGTGCCGTCACTTTTGATGTACACTCTGCCGGTGGTGTAGGCCGCCGCCACGAGGTCGTTTAAGACCACGTCGAGCCGCAGACGCGGCGAAGCGCCGTAAGCGGTCGCATTCCTCAGACAGATTGGACTGAAGTCGGCGTCGGCCAACTCCTGGAGGTCGCGTTCGACCAGTACTTTGGATTCCGCGTACGCCGTCACCGGGTTGAGCGGGGCGGTCTCGTCGTGGAAGTCGTCGCCTGCCGTCCCATACGTGCTGCACGAGGACGAAAACACGAAGCGGCGAACGCCGGCGGCTTTCGCGAGCCGGGCTAGCCGTACGGAAGCACGGTGGTTGATGTCGTAGGTGAGTTCGGGGTCCAGGTTGCCGAGCGGGTCATTGGACAGGGCAGCCAGGTGGACCACGGCGTCAAAGCCGGCGAGATCGTCCTGCGTCAGGTCGCGAAGGTCTCGGTGGATTTCAGGGAGGCCCTTGGGCGGCGCCCCAAAATCACAGCCTTCAAATAAACCGCTGTCGAGTCCGACGACCTGGTGACCGGCGGCTTGTAGAATCGGCCCCGCCACGGCTCCGATATAACCCTGATGCCCTGTGAGCAGTACTTTCATGCGATCTCTTGCTCTGTACGTCGTGTTCTCCTGCCGGAATGGTTCGAGCCGGGGATCGGGAAGCGGTCCCGGCGCAGCCCTGAGATGTGCAACGGGCGCGGTTGTTTACCTTGCAGCCGGCCCTTGCGTGGCGGGCGCGGCGGCTTCCGCCCCTTTCGCCTCAATTACAGAAAGCAGCCCACCCCGCTGAAGCACTTCGGCCGCGTTTTGTATGGCCGTAAATGGGAGACCAGAGCGCTCGGCTATGTCCAGCAGGGAGTGCTCGCCATCGGAAAGATTGAGCACCCAAAGCCGGGCTAGCATCTCCGTTCCGCAGGGCTCGCCGCCCGTGGCGGGGTACAAATTCCGCCTCCCCAACTGAGGCTCTCCCCAGGGCTGCAAGTTACGGTAACGCCGGTTCTTCTCCAGCACGTCCATGATCGCGGCGCACAGGCGGAGCGACCCGGCCAACTTTTCCGGTTTGATGAAATCGAGATTGTCCGCCGAGGTATGATACTCCGGAAACGTACCCCACACGCTGCGCATCAGACAACCGGTGGCCAGGTTAAACCCAGGCGAACAGTACTGCCGCTCATCGTAGCCGTAAGGGGAGAAGTCCAGAATCTCGAAAGGCTCAGCCTGGTGACGCAGCGCGACCGCCGCCGCCCGGTCGATCTCGGCATTGCCCCGGCGGCTCTTCTTGTAGTGGAAACCGCCGGCGTCCCCAAGACAGGTCAGCACTAGCCCGTGACGGATGCGCGAAACGGCTTCCGGATTGCGCGCCAGCCAGGTGATCGCGCCAATCGTGCCTGGAATAAACAGGAAGCGGTACGAATACCGGCGCGTGACGCCGCTCAACAGCTCCGCCAGTTTGGAAGCCACGGCGATTCCAGACAGGTTGTCGTTCGCCAGAGAGGGGTGACACACATGACAGGAAATCAAAACCTCCTCGCTCGAGGACCCGGGCAGAAGAAGATCTCCGTATGTCAGAGATCCGTTTTGTAATGTCGCATCGATGTAGACTTCATACTCACCGTCGGCGAGAGCTTCCCATTGCCGATGAGTCAGGCAGAAGCCCCAGGACTCTTCGTAATACGCGGTGCGGTAAGGAATCCATTCGGGACGATCCGGCAGAGTGAACAGATTACATTTCAACTGCTCGCGACACAACTTGGCCCGAACCGGTACGCTGTAGTTAAGGACATGCAGATTGTGATCCCGAAAGTCCACCACCTTATGCCCGGCGGCATCACGGATGTATGCATCGCGGATGTTCCACTCTTTGGGCACCGTCCAATCGAGGACCTGGGTGCCGGACGGAACCTCGCTGATCTCCAGGGGCAACCGCTCTTGCAGGCGCGCCAGCGTCTGCCGCACCCCATCGCCCGTGATGCTGCGGCAAATAGGGAACAGCGCGGCCGCAAAGTCATATAGGTTGCGGCCTAGGTCTACCTCTCCCTGGCGGTCGACTTCGGCGAGCAGGCTGGTCATGACCGAACAAAATCCGGGTAACTGCGGTCGCGTTCGGAAATCACCTTGACTTCCGCCGGCCACTCGATGCCGAACGCCGGATCGTTCCACCGCACGCCCCGTGCGGCTTCCGGATGGTAGAACTCCGACATCTGGTAGAACACCTCTGTATTGTCTTCGAGGGTCAAAAACCCATGGGCGCACCCCTCGGGGATATACAGCGCGCGGCGGTTGTCAGCCGTCAACTCCGCCGCCGCCCAGCGCAGGAACGTCGGCGAATCCGGCCGCAGGTCGACGGCGACGTCATAGATGGCGCCGCGCGTGCAACGCACCAACTTGGCCTCGGCGTGCGGCGCGGCTTGGTAGTGCATACCGCGAAGAGTGCCGCGGCGCAGGTTGAAAGACACGTTACACTGTGCCAGGCGAGGATTGAGCCCCGCGCGATCCCATTCCTGCTGACACCAAGAACGCGCAAAGAACCCCCGCTGGTCCGGCATGGTTTGGAAACCAACGAGAAAGACACCCGTCACAGTTGTTTCACTGAAGATCACACCGCGAGCCTCGCTGTGATACAAAGGCAGATAGAGGCGGACGGTCAATAAGACGTCCGATCGATGAATCCGACAGCGGTTGGCAACCAACTGTTATCGAGCACAATAACCCATTCTCAACGCCCGCGCCCAAGCAACCAGAGTCCCGAGCAAGAAAAGAAGACACGTGAAAACGCCCCGCGGTACCGTCAACGCGTACAAACGCCGGACCTTGTTCCGGGATAGGCATGGCCGTCCGAAAACGGTCGCCTCCGCGCTCTCTTTCTGAAAAAGAGTAGAGCAGAGTATTCGGTTACTGTCCCTGGCTGGCAGCGAAGCCGGCCACATCGTGCGTTGAATACTCGCTCTTTTACGACTTCCAGTCCTGGACGTCTGAGGAATCTGAGGAGCGACCATCGAGTCGTCCCAGGAATAAGGTACGATACTGGCATTCCAATTGCCTTCGAAACTCCCGAAGCCGCTCACGGACGATCGGCTCATGATGCTGCCATGTGTCCGTGAGCCGAAGCAGTTGTCGTTCCAACTCCGTCTCTTCCAGCTTGTCGACGTCCTGACTAGCGTCGACCAGGCCGAAAGATTCCATGAGCGCTTCGTTCTTTTCGTGGTAGGACACAGAAATCGTTGGTTTGCACAGCATTAGCGCCAACACCAAATTGTGAAACCGGGTAGCCACCACTGCGTCCACAGAGGCAAGATGGCTGATAAGGTCTTCGACCGTGTCGAACGTAGCCTCAGCGAGTCCACCCGCAGGGTACAAGACCTTAAGCCGCTCCTTCAGATCAAGCAGCACGGGCGGGTCGTACTGGGCGTCTCCACCGAGGATCTTGACTCCGTAGCCTTTGCCGATAAGCCCACCGACAAAACCCGCGAGCTTCTCCAGGTACACACGATACTGTTCTGGCGTCCTCCGATTCGCCCTTCGCTGTCCACAGTAGTCCATGATACCAACGCCAACTATGCGGTGGTGTGTACTAACGGCAGAAGAAGGCACGTTCAGCTCGGTGAGCGGCAGGCTGAAGGCCAGGTCTGGGAAGATGTGGTGGTTCTCTGTCGCGAGGCCGAGCGACGCCATATAGTCTATCGAAAAACGATCCCTGTAGCTGACATAGTGCCCGAGCCGTAACGCGGCCTTGACCGCTAGGCGCGCAAGCGGTGAATGAAGGGGGCCGGCGCCAATACTAACAAAAGCAAGATACGCTCGGCGAAGACGGGCTGCGATGCACCACGTAAGCAGATCGAAGAGCCAGCCACGAGACAGTCCGATATTCTCCTCAAAAATGCCTGTGCCTGCGACGACAAGCATGCTCGTGCGAGCTAGATGTGAATACGCCCAACGAAACGCTCGAATTCTGGTTGTAAGAGGCGCGAAACGGGACAGGAGGCGACTTGCAGTGCGGCCGTTGGTGACTGGGCTGCTCCCGACAGACATTTGGAGTGCTGCGATCCGGTGGCGGCGTGACACATCGCGGGGGTCGGGGCAGATACAGAAGGCCTCCGCGTCCGGGCACATCCTGCGCAGGTTTGTTAGGAAGGCCTGGAGCGTGCACTCGTTGCCCATGTTGAGCTGACCATACATCCCCAGAATGGCAACTCGCTTACAAGGTGCAGACGGGTCAACCGAGCCGCTCGGCATACAGTTAGCTCAGGCCCGCGAGGACGGGCGATGGTAAATCAGGAATCCAACTACTGCCGTGGCAGAGCAGTACCGGAAGGGGGCCGTGCCTCGGTAACCCGCGTGCGGTGATTCGCGGGCGACGCCGACGACTCGTACGCAGCGGCAGTTTCGTGGAGTCGCTGCGCTCTGGCTATCATGGCCTCAGTAGGCGCCAGCCCGAGGAACTGCACCACCTCTATCCAGCGGTAAACCCAGTCGTGCCGCCGAAGAGCCTCTGATACGTTACGACGGCTGATGAGCTCGCAGCGGCTGGGATCATTGAAGAGGGCAGCGAGGACCTCCTCACAATCCGAGCCGTCCGACCGAACTTCCACCACCGTGTCGGTCCAATCAAATAGGCGGTCGAAGCTTTGACAGGCGGGGCGCTCGCCGAGAAGAATCGCACCTGCGGCCGCCCCCTCGAAATATCGCGCTGGCACCTCGATCTGCCCTCTGATAGAGTTACCCTGGTCTATCAGTGCCGGGGCCACCATGAAGCAACGGCTTCTCTGAGCGATCCGAGCCAGCCATGCTCGGTGGCACCGGTGGTCGGATGCGATGGTGTTGCCACCGCTTGAAGTGTCATAAAAGTAAAACCAGTTTCGCCTTTCGGCGATGCGACACAGGGCCCGATGCAACTGTTCCCGGCGCCGACCGATGCTGCAGACGTCTATACACCGCGCACTCTCTTGTGGAAGGGGTGAGAACCTCGCCGTGTCCACCGCCGGTGGCAGAAACCGGCAAGGCCGTCCTATGACCTCGGCCGCGGGACGAACGCTACCCTCGCAGCAGACCAACACGAGGTCAAACTGCTCGAGCTGCTTCAAGTACCGCCCGAGCCGGGGAACCTCATATGCCCAGAGTTCGTCTACAATGCATACCTTCTTATGACAGCGTCCAGACCAATCCTTCAACGCGTTTAGGTACAAAACCTCCTGCAGGTGGCGGTGCTGACAGATCAGCACGAACAGATCGAACTCTCGGCCGATGCGCACTGGGCGGAGGCCGGGGTTTAAGGCGAGCGTCAATCCAGTGAAATCGTGCCACGCCAGAGACCTCAGCATACGTTCGCGAAAGGAAAACAACGGCCCAGGCTGAAGCTCGATGAGACAGACGTCGGCGACTTCCGCAAGAACGTCTTGGGCCTCATAGCCGACCCCGCGGAAAGCCTGGTTGGCAAAGGACCGAAAAGTAGGAACGAGAACTCGCATGCTTTTAATCTGCCGTCGGGGTAACACCAAACAAAACGACCCGTTGCCGTGGTAGGGTGGAACCATAAGGGCCGCCGCCCCAAGTCAGGCGTAACTATCGTTGTACCTTACACCGAAGCGGGTGCTCGCGAGGTAAGGCGTCGGCCCGGCTTAGCTAATACTGGGTACCGAAATGAGCCATAACCATACTCCAGGAGCTTTTTGAAAAACTCCCACGGCGCCTCTTTCCTTGAAGAACATTCCGGGCGGTGATTGTTTTATGCGTGGAGAGGATCAGCAGCAAACCGGGATGTTCAGCTACGTGACGTTGGAGGACCGAGTCCCCGCGGACCACCCGTTGCGCGCCATCCGGAAGATGGTGGATGAAATCCTCCGGGCGATGGCCAAGGACTTCGATGGCCTGTACGCCAAGACGGGCCGGCCCTCGGCGCCGCCCGAGCGGCTGCTGCGGGCGGTGCGGTTGCAGATCTTCTACTCGGTGCGCAGCGAGCGGATGCTGATGGAGCAACTGGCCTACAACCTGCTGTTCCGCTGGTTTGTGGGCCTGGAGATGGACGAACCGGTGTGGAACCATGCGGTGTTCAGCAAGAACCGGGAACGGCTGCTCAACCAGGAGGTGGCGCGGGGCTTCTTTATGCGCGTGCTGACGCAAGCCAAGCCCCACCTGTCGGACGAGCACTTCACCGTCGACGGCGGCTTGATTGAGGCCTGGGCCAGCCAGAAAAGCTTCCAAAAGAAGGAGGGCGGGGATGACCAGCCCGGGCAGTTCCGGGGGGAAAAGCGCAGCAACGCTACCCACGCCTCGCAAACCGATCCGGAGGCGCGGTTGTACCGCAAAGGGCGCGGGCAAGAAGCGCGGCTGGCCTACCTGGGCCACCTGCTGATGAAGAACCGCCACGGCTTGATCGTGGATGCGATGGTGACCCAGGCCGACGGCGCCGCCGAGCGCGATGCGGCCTTGCTGATGCTCTACCGCAACTGGCGGCAACCAAGGCAGCCGCAACGCGGCACGCCGCGGAGCGTGGGGGCGGACAAGGCCTATGACACGCGAGATTTCGTGGACACGGTGCGGGAGATGGGAGTGCGGCCGCACGTGGCGCAGAATCTGGCCCGCGCGGGCGGCAGCGCCCTGGACCGGCGCACGACGCGGCACGCCAGCTACCAGCTCAGTCAACGGAAACGACCGCTGATTGAGAAAGCTTTCGGGTGGATGAAGCAGATCGGCGGTCTGCGCCAGACCCGATTCCGCGGCTTGGCCCGTGTGGCTTGGCAATTTCTGATGACCGCGGCCGCGTTCAACCTCTGGCGCCTGCCCAAACTGCAAACTCTCCAGCCGTAGTGTGTCCGAACGCCGAAAACCGGCGTTTTTCAACAGGAAAACCACCCCCAAAAGGTCACTTCCCGCCTCCCCCGGGCCACCAGCCATCTCTTCTGCCCCATGAACGCTCCACGCCCACTCCCTCTCGCCCTGTTTTTCAACGAGCTCCTAGTGTCCTGTCCTTGATAAGGCTGTACAATCCGCAGGAATTGTGGTCGCATGGGGCATGTTCGCTCCAGCGCCTGCTCTCGCGCTTGATCCAACCCAGAAGCGTTTCCTGGAATCGTTGGCCCGCGCCGGAAGCACTCCACAGTCCCTGGCCCACAAGTGCCAAGTGATCCTGCTCGCCTCCGAGGGGGCCGCCAATAACTTCATCGCCCCGCAGACCGGCCTGTCACGTCCCACGGTGATTGCGACGCGAGCTGCCTTTGCCAAAGGGGGAGTGGACGCGCTTCGGCAACGGCTAACGCGCCGTCGATCCCGCCGCATTCGCACGCCGGAACTGGAGCAGAAGATCCTGGATACGAGCTTGCAGACGCGGCCTCCGGATGCCACGCACTGGAGTGTGCGCACGTTGGCGCGACATCTTGGTGTGAGCCGGACGATCATCCACGAGGTTTGGCAGAAATCCGAGGTGCAACCTCACCGCGTGGAGCGGTTCAAGCTCTCCAATGATCCACGCTTCGAGGAAAAGGTGCGCGACGTCGTGCGCTTGTACTTAAATCCGCCAGACCGCGCCCTGGTGCTCTGTGTTGATGAGAAGAGCCAAATCCAGGCCCTGGAGCGGACCGCGCCGATTCTGCCTTTACGGCCCGGCCTGCCGGAGCGGCAGACGCATGCCTATAAGCGCCATGGGACCACCACGTTATTCGCCGCCTTCAATATTCTGAACGGGAAGGTGATCGCGAGTTGTCTCCCGCGCCACCGGGCCAAAGAGTTCATCCGTTTCCTCAACCACCTCGAAAAGGAGGCGCCGCCGGATCAGGACATCCACCTGGTCAGGGATAACGATTCCACGCACAAAAGCGCGGCCGTCCCGCGGTGGCTCAAACCCAAGAAGCGGCGCCGCTTCCACTTCCACTTCACGCCGACCAGTAGTTCCCGGCTGAATCAGCTAGAGCGTCTCTTCGGCCTCATCACCGACCGCATGATCCGCCGTCGGACCTGCCATTGCGTCGATGAGTTGGAGCGCGCCATCTACCAGTGGCTGGCCAACTGGAACCATGAACCGAAGCCATTCGCCTAGAAAGCGACCGCCGATGTGATCCTCGACAAGGTCCGTCGCGGCAAGGAGGCTATTGTCAAGAGTTAGCCCGGACAGGAGACTCTAGCCTCATCACACCTCAGTACGGCGCTTTGCGGCGGAATCGGCGACAGCCGCTCCAGACTGGGCGACTCTCTACTTAGCGATACATCCATCGTCGGCGCGTGACGAAGGCTTTCGAATGGCGCCCCCAAAAAGCGCCGCCGCCAGGTCGCGACCCAGATTAAATACTTCAGGTGTTCCTCCGGGCAGAGAGACCAGAGTGAGGAGGAACACTACGGGAGCCAGCACGGCGCCGAGAGCTAAGCTCAACCGGGCCGCACCTGCGAAAGCATACGCCTTGAGTAGGATCAGGAAAACAGACATAGTAAGACTGGCCACCGCTGGTTTTGCAAGTGCGGCAAAAAAGTCGCGCACTCTTATCGGGGTCGCTTTAAAGCTCCAGTGAAGCTTCGGGCCGAGCAGCAGCCAGAGGGATAGTAGGTGAGCGAATGCTACACCTTCGGTTCCAAAGGGCAAACAGGCGAAAACTAGGATGGTGAAGCTGGCTGCCGAGAGCAGCCCGAGCCATAAGAAACGACGCGAAAGGCCTCTGCTCACCATCACCGCCCCCGCGGTTTCCGCCGCAGGGCGCAGGCACGATGCTAGCCCCAGAATCCCAAAGACAGGAGCGGCTGGCAGCCAGCGCTGTCCGAGGGCGACGGTAACGATTTCTTCGGCGTAGACGGTCATAAAGAGGCCAAGGGGAAGTGTACCAATTGTGACCGTCTTCACGATGCTGTGGTAATAGTTCCGATAGCGAGTGGCATCATCCTGAAGGCGGCTGAGCGCCGATTCCGCGACGACGCGAATTGGATACGAAATCTGACTCAGGGGCGCCAGTGCCAGTTGGTACCCCTGACGGTAAAAGCCAAGCTTCTCGGGGCCAAATACCTTTCCAATGAGGATCTGATCCAAGCCCTGGGTAAAAAGGTGTAGGACGTTGACCGCCGTGATATCCACACCGAAGCGCAGCATGCGCCGCACCTCCTTAAGGTTGGATGGAAGGCCTGGGATCCACGGGAAGGAGAGCCAGGCGCCCGCGGAAAGAAGCGCGCTGCGTGTAACTTCTCGCGCTACGAGCGCCCAATAGCCCAGGCCTTTAACCGCAAGGATTACTGCAATGGCGATACTGCCGGCGCTCGCGGTCAACTGAAGGATGGCGATCGTTCGGTATCGCATCGACCGCCGGAGTAGAGCGTGATGTTGATTGGCAGCGCCACTCCAGAGAAAGGTCGACGCGATGGCGATGGTGATGTACGCAAGCCGGGAGTCATGGTAGAAGTACGCAATCGGGTAGGCCAGGGCGGAAATTACAATCATGAGCGCCGCGCCAATAGTGGCGTTCACCCAGAACAGAGTGCTGGACTGCCTGTGGTTCAAACTCGGACTCTGGATGGTTGCACTCATGAGGCCAAGGTCCTTGAAGCGTTCGCCGATGGCAGTAATTGCGGTAACCATACTCAGCAGGCCGAAATGTTCGGGCAGCAGGAGTCTGGCCAGAATTACCAGGGAGCCGAGCCGTAACGCGAAGTCAGCAGCCTCGCCCCCCAGGGCATAGGCGCCGCTACGGATCGTGTTGTCTTTGAAGTCTTCTGCCTTGGCTGGTACTTCGAGGAGTTTCGCGAATCGGTCGCTTGAGCTAGTCACAATGGAAGATGCGAGACGGTCAGTGTGGTTGTTATAGGGCGATCGAGGGAAACAATCACCAGTGCAGGAAGGCCGTCCGGAGGCTTGGCGATGATCGGCTACCGTGCCACCACTGTGGAGGCGCACGAGTGATTCCTTAGCCACTGCTCAAAAAGAGCCAAGCTAAACAGCAGCTTGTGGTTGTCGGACGCGCCAGCCCGGTGCGCAGCGTGCAGCTGCTGGACTTGGCGCGGCTGGAAGTAACGGTACATCAACGATGCGGGGTCGTGAAACATTTCGTCGAGCCGCGAGCCAAGCGCTCCGCGGAACCATTGATCGACCACATTGACCGCAAAGCCACGTTTCTTACGCCGTAAAAAACGCGGCGGCAGGAGTTGGCGGCCGACCTGACGGTGCAGCCACTTGCGCGTTCCCAGGCGGATCTTGAAGCTTGCCGGAAGCTGCTCGACGTACTCGACGATCTCGCGGTCAAGGTAAGGAACCCTTACCTCCAGGCTGTGAGCCATGGAGAGCTTGTCGGCATACATCAGCAGTTCGTCCGGGAGGGTTGAGCGCACTTCCATGAACTGGAACCTCCCAAGCTCATCGGTGTCGTTCGTCAAGTCAATAAAGTCGCGCCAACACTCCCGGAGGAGATCGCCGGCATCACCGTGGACGAGACCTTCGGCAAAGAGCCCATCCACTGTAGTGTCTGGGGCCAGCGACAGGACGCGCGCATAACGCCGCCACGGCTCCGTGACGTCCAGGGCATACACGCCGCGCTTCAGAGTGTCGCTCCGGGGCAATCCATTTACGAAGGATGTAACCGGCGCCCGAAGCCAGCCTGGCAGGCTCCTCCACAAGCTCGAATACCGCACGCCAAGATGTCGGCGGTATCCGCCAAAAAGCTCATCCGGGCCCTGCCCCATCAGGGCCACCTTGACGTCCTCGCGGGCCCGCTGGCAGACAAAATACATGGGCACGATCGAGGAGGAGGCAATCGGCTCTTCGAGGCAGGAGACGATATGAGGCAGCGAAGCCTCAAAACTCTCGCGCGCCAGCCGGATCGCGGTGTGGCGGGCCCCGAAAGCGGCCGCGGTTTCTTGGGCGTCGGTTAATTCGTCATCCTTGAAACTAGCGCCATAGCCGACCGTGTACGTCCGCCACGCCTCCCCGTTGAGGTTCATCAGCGCGAGCAGCAATCCTGAGTCCATGCCACCACTCAGCAGAAGACCAACCGGCACGTCGCTGAGCAGATGCCGCTTCATCGCCCGGCGATAGAGGTGCCCTAACTGCTCGGCCGCTTCTTTCCAAGAGGGCGGCGGTGAAATAGGCTTGGGCCGATAGCGGTACCACCGCGAGACCCGGCACTCTCCGTTCTCGCAGGTCAGCATCGTCCCAGCCGCGAGCTTGCGGACGCCGCGGTAAATCGTGTACGGGGAAGGCGTGAACCGGTAGCGAAGGAACAGGCTTAGCGCGGCGGTATCGACCTCGAAGGGTTCGTCCGCTGCTGCCGCCACGGCTCGGATTTCGGAGCCGAATGACAAGGTTCCGCCCGCGATCCGGTAATAGACCAGCTTGATGCCGAAGGCATCCCGCGCCAAGGTGAGCCGACGGCGCCCAACATCCCAGATCGCTAAGCCGAACATGCCGTTCAGGTGATTCAGCACGTCTTGACCCCACTGCTTATACCCGTGGACGATGACCTCGGTGTCAGACGCCGTCCGGAACACATAGCCAAACGCCTTCAGTTCGGCGCGGAGTTCGGGAAAGTTGTAGATTTCACCGTTGAAAACTACCCAGACGGACGCTTCCGGGTCGGACATCGGCTGGTGTCCACCAGCCAAGTCGATGATCGACAGTCGGCGGAATCCCAGGCCAAGCGCGCCGTCAACGTAGTAGCCCTCGTCATCCGGGCCCCGGTGTGCAATGGAGCCGGTCATGCGCTCGAGAACTTGGCGTTCGACCGGCCTGCCGTTAACGAAGTGATACAGACCCGAAATGCCACACATAGTAGTTTAGCCGCGACCGGTATACCGCAGGACGAGAAAAGACAAGCTGCGGAACATCTGCGACTGGGCCCAGCGGTGCATCGGGACGTTATCCCAACCCCAAAACAACTGGCGGCTGCGGAAAGATCCGTCTTTTTTCTGCCATTCGTCCAGCCTGCTCAGTAAGGTGGCGAGAGCTCGATCGAGCAAAGGACACCGATTCCGCAGAAGTGTGGCCAAGTTCACACACTCGGCGCAGTCATAGAGTTCCCGGCGGTAGACGGTCAGGCGCGGCTTGCGCGCGAACGGACGCGGCAGTCCCTCTTCGTCAAAGAGGTTGCGGACGTAATAGTCAACACCGCGATCAATCGCTTCCCGGATGCGCTGGTCCCCGGTCAGCGCTTCCAGCTTGGCCAGCGCTTTCAAAACAAAGCAGGTGTGGAAGTGGTCGATGAAGGGCCGGTCACCGTCGGTAGCATAGGGCCAGGAGCCGTCCGGATTTTGGGCCCCCAGGACATATTGGATGTTCCGCTGAGCCGCCTGGCGCCAGCTCTCCTCGGAGAAATCGACCGCAGCCTGAGTTAACAGAAACGCCCGGTAGGCGGCAGCGTTGACAACCAACCCCCGATCCTCTGGATCGGGCCGGTACGAACAGGTCGCTCCCCCGCCGGGAACCTCATAATCAAAATAATCCTCGAAAGCATGCCGGGCGATTGAATAGAGGATTTCCTTCCAACGGGGAACACTGTCGATCTGATGGACTTCGCGGAAGGCTTCGTAAACGTAAGGCACGGTGGTGATCAGCGGCGTCCCGGCGGGAATCACGCCGTTTCGCGTTTGCCAGTCGAAGGGATATCCCCAGGCATAGTTCCGGTAGCCGGCACAGCGCGTCTCAAGCAGAACTTCCAGGAAGTGCACTGCCCGCCGGTAGTAGTCGTCCTGGCCGAACGCCCGCGCCAGGTAGGCGAAACCCATGGCATAGTGGGCATCGGCAATCGGGAACCGCTGCGGCTTCCAGAACCACGTCCGGGTCCATGGAGCCAACGCCTCTCCCAACACCATCGGGGAGACTGCAAGCGTACCAAGCCATCGCTGGCGGTAATACAAAGCCTTGCACTTCCGCGTCCACTCCCCGGCGAAGTAACTCTGGTGGTCGTAGGAGAGCTCACCGAACGCACCTAGCCAATCGACGAACGGCGCCAGCCGTTTTTCGTACAACGTCTTGGCCAGCTCGGACGCAGTCGCGGAGAAAGTCGCAGAGCTCATCGGCGTGATTGTTGATCCCCGGTTAAAGCAAAGTTATCCACCCGCTGGAAGGTCACGAGCCGCTTGAAGATCGCACGCAGCTTTGCCATCTGCTCCCTACGGTGGAAGCGGACCAGTTCCTTAGAAACCGGTCGCTCCATCCGCCGGAGCGCGGCCCACACATACCCGGCGGCTAGGGCAAAGCCTTCCACCAGATACGGCGGTTTGAATGCCCGGTAAACGCACCGGAACAATTGCCACAATGGGTGGCCTCCCAGGTAGTAGTCCTTTTCGCCGTACGAAAACGCCGCCGCGAACCGACCCCGACCCGCAGTCCCCATGCGCCGGTAGTGGAAGAAGGACTTTTCTTTGAACGACCTCGTTTTCCAGCCGAGCATCCGAGCGGTGGTCACGGCAATCCAGTCAATTCCTCCCCGCTTGTGGAGTACGTATCCGCCCACGTCCTCAAGGCATTTCCGGCGGAAAAGCTGACACCCCCCGGCTACGTGGTTCTGGCCCTCAAAACTATCGATCCCCGAGTGATAGCCCTCCTCTTCAAAAACCGTGCCCCCCACACCCAACTGCTGATCTTGCTCGAACTGGCCGAGGAGAAACTCAAAAAAACTGCTATCGAAGGAGATGTCAGCATCAAGGTTGCCGATGATCTGATAATCAACATTCTCGACGAGGCGCCACCCGGTATTGAAGGCATGGGCCTTACCACCGAAGCTGCGCTCGGAGTCCCGCGCCAGCGGATAGAGCTGAATCCAGGGCCGGCTCTCCGCGTACTGGGCCACAATCTGGGCAGTCGCGTCCGTCGAGCCATCATCCACGATCACCCATCGCGTCGGCAGCACCGTCTGGCTGACCACAGACTGGAGTGTCTTTTCTATAAAGGCAGCCTCGTTGCGCGCTGGTGTGATCAGAACATAGGACATACTCATGTGCTATTAACTCGCTCTCATCTTTAAAAGAAAAGCAAGGCCTGCCACGAGGTTTCGAATGAACCTATCGGCCACTTTCGCCAGAGGATTTCACCCCACCAACGAGACTGGCGCCCTGGATCCGCCACATGGCTTTGTCCCAGGATCGCTGCACCGACCAACGCAGCCTCCTGGCCTCCCGCTGAACCCGCTTGGCGAGGCGCCATCCGAATAACGTCTTGATCCACGAATACTTCCAGGACAACGCCGGCGGGCTCAGCTCTGCGCCAAATTCCGCTGCCAGTTGCCGGGCCTCCTCGACGATATCTTCTTGCTCCGGGTAAAAATGAATCAGCCAGTTTTGCATGTACTGGACGCAGGCGCGCCGGGTCCGCTCGCTGTCTTCCAGGGACTGCAGGTAGCCGATATGCAACCGCATGGAGTGCCACTGGGACCGGGTCTTGCGGTCCGATCCCCCGATGTAGCTCAGACTGCCGCTTCCGGTGAGACGATAGTACACCTTCGCATCCGGAACGAAGCGAATGCCGTCGCTGGCCATCAGAACGCGGCAGAAATACTCCCAGTCATCATCTGACAAAAGCGCGGTGTTCCAGGGCCCGGCCGTCTCGGTCAGCTCGCGGCTGACCAGCCAGGTTGCCGTTTGCATGTGGAGGTTGTGCGCCATCTTTCTGCGGAGCCACTCGACGGGGGAAAGGTCCGCCCAGAGCAGGGTCGGCGTAAAGTCGGCTTGCTGGTAGCGGTGGAGAAACCACGCCCACGGACCGGACAACAGAGTCCGCGTTCCTTCGCGCCGATGCATCTGAAGGGTAATCTTGTCCGGGGCCAGCAGATCGTCTGCATCCAACCATTGGATGAATGCGCCCCGGCTCAGGCGAAACGCCTCATTCCGGGCGGCTGCGGCACCTCGATTAGGTTGCGAAACAACCTGAACTCCGTGCGGTTCAAACTGCTTAGCTACTTCTAAGGTCCGATCGGTAGATCCGTCGTTGACGACGATAATCTCCTTGGGCTCCCAGGTCTGGGCCAAGGCCGAGCGGAGGGTATCGGCGATCCATCGCTCGGCGTTAAAGGCGGGGATTAAAATGGATACCAGAGGTTTCACAGGACTCACTAACTTTTTCAGCGGGTTTTGTTGTTAAACTTGGATGTTGCCTACCGAATCTCGGAGTTGTGGGTTCGGCGACACCGAGGTCGCCGCAAGCGGGAATACTCCGGCTGTTGCCGCAAGTTCGAGGAGGTCTACGACTGCCATGAGAGGACACTGAGGAAATTGCCGTGGAGCGAGCTCAAGACGACGGTTCACATTGAGGTATAAGGGTCAGAACGCTCGGACTGCGGCGTGAGCCTCTCTCCGGGCACAAGTCGCGCGGTACTTTCCGCTGGCGGCGAGCACAGTTCGGGCGAATCGACCGGCGCCATTTGTAGCGCTGGGCGGCCGGCCGGCGTCAGCCTGCGTTGCTGGGGATCGGTGTGCACGAGATCCAATATGGGGAAGAACCAAAACTTCCTCAAGCTGGCCCTGATGCTCCTGGACCATCCGGATGGCATCCTAACTAAACTACTGCCGGACCAACGTGCCGCTCGGCGTGAAAGCGGCCAACGGCAACATCAACGCGTTGTTGCTGAGAGAGCCCTGATTCCCTCATTAAACGTTTCGCGGGGGGCGCGACGGCCCGCAGCTGGTACTGCCTGCGGGACGAGCTTGTCGGCAGAGTGCGGGCGGTGCTAGCATGAGGTCTCTACCTGAGATGATTTTAGTACTAATCACTCTCGTAGAACCGTAGTTCTGCTGACTCAATGGATTTCCAGCTCCAGCCGATCCTCATGATGAGGTGGATTTGAGGTCGAACGCCTATGAAGAACCACGCCAACCACCACGAATTTCGCCCGAGCCTTCTTCTCCTAGTGCTTCTTGGATCAGTTCTGGCCCTGCCGGCGGCGACCGTGCCGGCTGCCTCCTGCTCGCAGAGCGCGGTCCAACTGGCGATCCAAGCAGCCTCGGCGAACGACATCGTAACCGTTCCTGCCGGGAGCTGCAGCTGGTCCGGCCTGACGCTGAACAAGGCGATTCACCTGGAGGGAACCGGCGTAGGCTTGACCAACATCATCCTGACCGGCAGCAACACGATCACCAAGCAATCGACCGGTGTGGTGCGGATTTCCCGTTTCACCTTCACGAAATCAGGCGGAGGCAACAGTAGCTTCGGTTTTGTCATTAATGGGCCCTGGCCCAGCGGCGACCCTGTGATTATCGAACGAAACGAGTTCGTCATCAGCAACTCAGCTCTTTTCCGCTTGAACGTGCCCGGAGGTGTGATCATTTCTGACAACTCATTCACCGGCCAGTGGGACGACTCTTTCATTATGCCGGCGGCGGAGACCGACTCAGCCTCCTGGACGACGGCCGATTCGCTGGGCAACCGGGACACAACCGGCAAGCTGAACATTTACGTAGAAGCCAACACGTTTTATGGGGGCACCAATCAGGGCATCGACGCCGGCGCCGCAGCCCGCATTGTGTACCGCTACAACGACCTAACCTACTCGTCGTTCAACAGCCACGGCTACGACACGTCGGCCGTTGGTATCCGGCACTTCGAGGTCTACCAGAACACGTTCCGTCATAACGGCGGCACCAGCCAGCTTGCCGCCCAGAACTGGGCGATCTGGATTCGCGGCGGTACTGGTGTCATTTTTAACAATCAAATTGCTGACATCGCCGGATCTTACTGGGGTGACAAGCCGGAGCTGAAATTCAGTATCCGTGGCGCTGAGGATGTCAGACCCCAGGGAAGTTGCGCCAACGTCCAATATCCCGTTCCCCGCCAGCTGGGACAAAACTTCAACGGAGTCAGTTATTTCACTGACCCTATCTATATCTGGGGAAACACCGGCGCCACAGCGATAGACGCCGGCTGGCATTGGGGCAATCCCTGCAACCTGTCCTTCAGTACATTCTTTCAATGGGGCCGTGACGCGGTGAACGGCTCTCCCAAACCAGGTTACACTCCCTACACGTATCCGCATCCGTTGCGCGCCTCCGCCCAGGTTCCTCCTCCCCAGGACACCACTCCGCCGACAGCTCCGACCGGTCTCTCTGCGACCCCGGTTTCGAGCACGGAGATCCAGCTTTCCTGGAGCGCTGCCACGGACAATGTGGGAGTTACGGCGTACCGTGTGTTCCGAAACAGCAATCTCATTGCCACGGTTGCGACCACAACCTACCAGGACACCGGGCTGGCCAGCGCCACAACCTACATGTATGCCGTCGCGGCTGTGGACGCGGCAGGCAACGTATCGGCGCTTTCCAGCAGCGCCTCGGGCACGACCCTGGCCGCTCCTGCTCCTCCTCCCCCCAGTTCGGCGGTTTATTACATCGACCAGAGTCATGGCAGCGATTCCAACGCCGGCACCAGCCCCGCGACGGCCTGGAAGAACGCGCCCGGGACAGCAGCCTGTTCCGCCGTCTGCGCGAGCACAACTCTCCAGCCAGGAAGCATTGTCTATTTCGACCGCGCTGACACCTGGATTCTTACTGGCTCCCCGCAGGGGCTCTTCCTGGCCGGAGGCGTCACCTACATTGGCGACGAGTGGCTTGGCACCGGGCCCTCCAAGGCCCGCGCCACGCTGCGAGCCGGCAACGACTTCAACGATAACGGAGTGGTGCGCTTCCGCGACCATCTGACGGTGCCCACTATCTTCAAGGGCTTCGAGGTGGATGTCAACAGCAAATCCGCCAACGGAATCGACATCAATCACGGCTTCTGGTCTCTCATGAACGGGGCCACCAAACGGGTACAGAACGTGGAGGTGCATCACGTCAACAGCCGGGTCTCGCTCGGCCAGTACAAGTACGGCATCGCCATGAGCAATTTCGGCGGCAGCGCCGGCATTCTCGAGAACGTGGAGATCCTGGACTGCTCGGTCCACGACATCTCCCGCGACGGCATCGTTCTCTATCCCAGCGACAACGTCGATTCCCGTATCGGCAACATCACGGTGCGTGGCTGCGAGGTCTACAACACCGGCCAGGACCCGGGCTACAGCGAAGGACATGGAATCGTCGTCAAGGGCTGGGTCTACAACTCGGTGATCGAGTACAACTACATCCATCAGGTCAAGTCCTCCGCAGTGTTCTTCAGCGGCCCCGAGAACGATGGGGCCCAGCGCAGCGCAGACAATGTCCGGGTCCGTTACAACATCCTTTCCTCGCAGGACGACAACGGCATTATCCGCCTCTATAAGAAGGGCGCCAAGGACATCAAAATCTACGGCAACCTTGTGTTCGACAACACCGTAACCGGCGGCTTGAGTCTGAGCGGAAACAGCGGCTCGCTGAGCCTGTACGTATACAACAACACGTTCTACAACACCTTTGTTGACTTCGGCGCCCATTCCTCGAGCGTGCAGGCCTTCGAATTCCGCAACAACATTGTCGTCTCGGCCTCCCCACAGCTTCGCAACGCGGCCACCCTGACGGTTCAATCCAACAACCTGCTGACGACGTCGCATCCGTCATTCATCGATCCAAATGCGCGGCCGACGGGTTTTATCGGCACCTACGGGACCGATCGGCGGCCCAACAACGATGCGCTCGCGCTCGGGCCGACCAGTACCGCCCTGAACGCCGGTGCCACCCTGAGCAGCGCCTACAGCGGCAGCATCAACTCTCTTGCTCGTCCCCAGGGAGCGGCGTGGGACATTGGTGCCTATGAGATGAGTGCCGGAGCCGGGTCGTTGGCTCCACCTACGTCGCTCACCGCCACGGTGCAGTAACGGTAATCTCGCTAAAACGAAGAGGACACGAGACTTCGATACACATTCTGCGTGATCTGTGCGATCGCCCTCCAGGAGTAACGAGCCTCACTGAACCTGCGGATCCGTTCCCGATGCTCCCCCAGATTGCGATATAAATCGCTCTGAAAGTACTTCTCCAGCGCCCGGACCAATTCCTCCGCGTCGCCCGGGCGGCAGAGAAACCCCGTGCTACCCTCCACCACCACGTCGCTGAACGATCCCACAGTGGTGGCCACCACCGGCAAACCGAATTTGTAAGCCAGCATAAGAATCCCGCTTTGATACACCGCTCGATAGGGCAGAACGGCAACGTCGGCAGCCTTGTAGTACAATTCTGTATCGGCGTCCGGAATGTGACTGGCGCGAAGAATCGTTCTTTCCCGCAGCGGCCCTTCGCGTAACCGATCTTCAATGGGTCGCCAAGATGCCCAGTGTTCCTTCATCGGCTCTCCGGCGACAATCAGGCGATAGCGTGCATCCCCCTTGCTCACCAACTGCTCCACCGCCGCAACCAGGTACTCCAGACCCTTATAGGGCTGAATCCGGCCGAAAAACAGAATGACCCTCTCATCGTCAGCAAGGCCGAGGCGCGCTTTTGCCTCAACCGGCGTGAGTTCTGTCAGCGGCGCAGAACTGTTAACACCGAAGGGAATTGTCGTGATGCGGTCTGAAGGGATCGCAAAGTCTTCTGCCAGTTCAGCCGCGGCCTGCCGGGAATGCACAAAGATGTGATCGGCGAGGTGATACTGGACACGCAGCGTCCACCGGTTCAGCCAGGAATCGGTCCGGTCGCGTTTCCGCGTGTTGACGTTATGCGCCGTAACGACAACAATCTTGCCCGCCAGCTTGTAGAACAGCATCAGGACGGTCCGGTCGAACAATTCCAGTTTGTCATGGTGATTCCACAGGATGTGCAACAGGCGTGGAGCCGATGTCACCACGTAGCGGACCAGCTCGCGGTAGAAACGAAGAACGCGGGCGAGCCGGCCGCGGCCACTTCCCCGGGGCGGCCAGTCCCCCTGCAGATTGAGAAAACGGAGTCCCGGTGTGCCACGCAGCTCCGGGCCTTCCAGAGCATCGCTGCCGATGACATCCACAAGCATGGAGTCCGTGGCCAGGGCGGGACAAAGCCCGAACACATAGGGCCGGTCTCCGCCTCCGGTCAATACGGCCACCCGGTCCGCTACACCGGACGTACAACTCCGGCCGGCAACCGAATCTTGCGGCACCTCCGCCGTCCGGACGTCCATAGTCATCTTTTCCGGGGTCACCATTTCTTGTTCGGGCCGAGCCTCATTCCACGCTCAGGACGCCCACCGCTCAGCGCAATCAAGCGGCACTCCTCCACAGAACGTCGATGCTGCGGTCGGTACATTGCTGCAGAACAGCTTGAAAGAACTCGTACGGAAGCCATTCGGCCAATTCCAGCCCCTTCTTGCAGTCCACCACATAGTTGAAAAGGCCTTGCTTTGACAACTGCGCCAACCGCTGCGCGCAGAGCAATCCCTCATGACGGAACTCGGGAAGATTCACTTCAAAGGAAAGGAGCGGAACAGGCTGCTCCAACCCCTGCAGTACATCCAGCTCATAGCCCTCGACGTCGATCTTAACAAACACAGGCTTTCCGAACCGTCTGATAAGAGCTTCCAGCGTGGTGACGGCCACGGTTCGTTGTTCCCGGAAATCGAGCCTGGAGCCAAACCTCCGGTCGTCCTTCCGCAGTACCTCGACCCACTTACTACTCAGCGTGTTTTTCGCCGACCCAGCGTGGTCAATAAACATCGTCATCTCGCCCTCCTGGGCGCCGACAGCCGAGCCTACGATCAGCACCGGCTTCGGGCGGAAGCGATTCTTGAGGAACATCCGATCAAGAACCTGCTGGTTCTCCTCGTCGGGTTCGATGGCCACCACGGTTGCACCGAGGCCCACAAAGGCCAGCGTCTTGGCGCCGATATTGGCGCCGATGTCGAAAACCACATCACACTGGCGCAGATCTCCCAACAAGGACCGGTAAAAAGCTTCTTCGGCCCTTCTTTGCCGCACGTGGGATGAGTCGAAGATCGTCCAGTAAACGTCATAAAGCCAGGATGCCTTCAGTCTTTCGTAGACGCCGAGCTTCCTCAAGAGGCTCTTCACAGCCTTGCTCCTCGCCCTGCACCTGCCCTACTTACGCAGGCAGACGGCCCTACGGCCGACGGCTGCGCGCTCCAGGCTTGCATCCATGGATTCACCCGGCCGGCCCTGAGCCTCACCTTCTGCACGCCGCGCTCAGCGCCGGAACGAAGAGCCAGCACGGCCCACACCAGGAAGATCCAGCATAGATTCTGGATGCGGAAGGTGGCTTCTGTGTAGTTGTAGATCACGGCCACCACGATGACAGCATAACTGAAGACCGCTATATAGCTCCGGCCATGGACTTGGCCAACAGAATCACTATAGCCGGCCAGGATCAGCACCACCAGACAGATTATCCCAATCCAGCCCAGGTTGAGATAGATCTCGATAAATCCATTGTGCGCCTGCGTCGGCCTCCACCAATAGACGTTCCATAGCGCTTCCAGCCGGCTGCCCAGCCAAAAGCTCTCGTATCCGCTGCCGAGCAGGGGATTGTCCGCCATCCTGAGAATCCGTTCCCACAGTTCGGTGCGGCCGGTCAAGGTCGGATCGCGGCCTAGGGCCTCCAGTATGGCGCCGCCCTGCCCTAAAACCAGCACAGCGAAGGTGATATAGCTAACCAGCATCGGGGCCAGGTGCAGCAAGCCTATCGTCCGGTTCACCACGCTCATCTTTGCCCAGATCAACAGTACGGCGCCGATAGCGAAGCAACTCTTCGACGTAGCCGAATTCGAGAGTTTCAGCAGCCACAGCGTGGTGCCGAGAGCAACCAGGACAGCCAAAGTCGGGGCCTTTGCCCTGGCACCTTCGCGCGAATCCAATAGGATCCAGAGCAGGCCGAGTCCCCAAAACAGACACAGCGCCCCAAGCAGGTTCTTGTTGTTCGTTACGCCGACAAACATCATCGTTCCGTCGATTTCATAGGCGCGGCCAAGTTCCGGATAGTATTTGATGAAGAGTACGGAAACCGGAGCAAGAATGAATGACGGCCAGACCAGAAACCGCCGGATGGCGGCCGCCGGGACCGGGTCCGTGAGGACGACCATGATGACCATAACCTCGCCCACCAGTTTCACCCAGCGTTTCATAGCGACCCACGGGTACTCCGACCACGCCAAACTGAGAAGGCAATAGGCAAGAAACACTACCAGCGGCGTATTGCCCTGCAAAAGACGGCGGACACGGTCCCACCTGCGGATCAGCACTACAGCCGCCATGGCCTGCAATATGCCGAAGGTGATCCGATCCACCGGACTGCCTTCCAAGGCCTGCTCGATGGAGGCCGGCGGTGCCAATCCTAGCCAGACCGACAGCGGTCGGGAAGCCACCAGCAGCATGTAGATGATCGCGATCCATAACGCCCCGGAATTCTTTGCCGGGTAACGCGACTCCAGATAGAACAGTCCGCCGATGCCAATGACAACCAGGACTGCGGCGACGGAGCCCAGCACTGTGCACTACCCGAACAGCCGGTGCACCAGTTCCAGACGCAGCAGCGTATGGAGGGTGCCGGTGTGGTTCTTGTGACCGCTCAGGTGTTCGCGAACGATTCTGTTGACCCCGCCCCTTTCCAGATACGAGCGGGAGGATGCGCTCGGGTCCAGCAGCACCTCCTGCAGGTAGCCAGCTAGCTCCCGCCGGTACCAGCTGCGGAAGTGCAGGAATTTGTGCCGGCCCAGAAATAGCCGCTCCAGACGGAGCGGCGCTAACGCCGCATTCATGCGGGCCAGCCAGTGCGGCATCCCCATATCAAAAGCATACTCGGCTTTGAACAGCAGTTCCTGCCCGATGGCTCCGGGAGTCATCTCGGCGCCGGTGGCCCGGCGGAGCCGGCCGCGGTCCGAGGGAATTTCCGCTAGAAGCGGATTGCCGTCGCGCACCAGCCGCATACGAATATCGGCTTGGTTGAGGCTGGGGGCACAGTAGGCGGTTCGAACCAGATCGCTGTCTAGGAACGGCGCCCGCACCGTTAGGAACGATTGTTCGAGAGCCATGACGCCAAAATGGTGTAATCGCGTCTGCTCAAACGCCGCGAACGTCATTGGATGCAGACGCCGCAGCTCCCAATAGGTCTCTTCCGCCTCGCGGAGGTAGGGCTGCAGACCGGCATCGTAAAGGCCGGCCGTCGGCCGTCCGGGTCGAAACGTGACGGCCTGGCAAAGAATCTCGCTGCCCCAGGTTCCAACAATCTTCGCCGGCGCGATCTGGCGCGCTTTCGCGCTGACATACAGATCGGCGGCGTGTTCCACTCCCGTGCAACCCTCGGTTCGAAAGACCGTCTGGTTGGCATAGCGGTGGAAAGCGGAGAGGAACTCTCCATTCACACGCAACACTGCATGCGGTTGCCGGCATACCTGCGCCACCCGCCGCGCCACCACTACGTCCTGACTCTCACGAAGCGCGCCGCCAAAGGTGTAGCAAGGGAGCGAATCGGGAGCGGCGGTTTGCCAGGCCATGATCGCCCGTGTGTCCCAACCACCGGTTAGCGCCACAGCCACCCGTTCCTGACCGGCGAAGTACAATGGCAGTTTGGATGGGAATATCTCGCGCCACTGGTTGTAATATGCATGCGGCTCCAGCCGTTCCTGCGCTTCCCACTCCGCCGGTCGAAAGTAGGTGTCCCGTCGCACCAGCTTGCCATGAGCGAAGCTCCAGGCTGACGCGGCCGGCACGGTGCGGATGTCCCGGAACAAGGATCGGTCTTCCAATATGCAGCCGCACGAGGCCAGTTCACCAAGGCTGCGCGGATCCAGCGACCGGGTCTCCGGACGAGCCGCCAGGATCGCCTTCGCTTCGGCGCCAAAGTAGAAGCCCTCTTCAGCTTCGTGATAATACAATCGCTCGATTCCGTAGCGATCCGTGAACAGTACGGCCCGGGCCGGTGAGCCAAAGACGGCCACTCCGTGAAATCCGCCTTCCAGCTTACGGAAACACTCCGCAGTTTCGTCGCATCCGCCCAGCAATCCGATGAGTTCACGCCGCGCGGTATCACCATCGGACGCCGCCCTAAAACCGCCCACCCGTGGCTCGCCGGCGACGACAACCACCAGATGGTCCGATCCATCAACCAGCGGCGACTGCGCCGCCAGGGATCCGCTTCGCGCCACCCATCCCAGGTACACGCCCTGGGATTCGGACACCCAGGTGCCACAGACATACCAAGCTTCGTGACAGACGGCCTCCACCATGGCCGCCAGTTCGGACCGCGCCTTGTCGGCCGACCCTTGCGTGATGATCCCGACCACTCCGGGCATGTCAATCTTTGGCGCCGTCGCCGGCCAGATGCGGAACTCGGGCGGGCGCGGTGTCCGCCTTGCCTCGCTCAACCCGTCCGGCGCAGGCGTCCGAACCCCAACCGTAGCGCCACTCGAGCCATCGGGTCCGCAGTTGGCGCAGGGGTCCTGTAAGGAACTCCGGCGCATACTCAATCAGGCGACGGTGTAATCCCAGCCGCCACGCCACAGCCCCCACCGCGCTCAGCGGAACGTAGTAGCGGGGCAGATCCATTCGCTGAAAGCCATTCATCTGCTTGAAGTGGCTGAGCCCGTCATTCACCTTCCTACCGTAATGGAAGTTCTCATACACCAGATAGCGAATACCCCGGGCCACGCAGGAGCGCACCGCCTGGGCAATCAGTGCGTTTGTCGGCGCCTTGTCGCGGTGGCTGATCCGAGAAAGAATGCTGACGGCGCAGGCGTGGGTCTGGGTTTCATTCACCGTAAGCTTCAGGTATCCTACCAGAGCCTCGCCGACAAAAGCCCCGATGAAGAAGGTCCTGTCGAGAAACGTGCCCGCATACCTGCGGGCGCCCTCAAGATCCATGCCGTAGTGCGGGAAGCGCCGCCCCTGGCGGAGCGGGGTTTCATTATGGATCTCCACAATGCCCTTGAGCAGCCGGTCGTCAAACGGGATCTCTCCTACTGTGAGCCCCTTCTTTTCGCCCTGTCGTGCCCGGTTGCGCCCGATCGACTTTAACTGATGGTTCCACCAGTGATCAAAGCTGACAACCGGCAGCACCGCCAGATTATCCCACTCCATCGGGTATGGGAAGCGGGGTGTGATGTCGGGAGGATGCTGCATGAAAGTAAAGAGGTCAATCCTCCGGCCGCACTTTCGCAGTTGGGCTAGCGTTTCTTCAATGTTATCCGGAAAGGTATACTTATCCCCATCCAGACGGGCGATCCGTATCCAACTGCCGTCGAGCATAATATCTTTGCCGCAAATTTGCATAACTGTTGGGGGGATCGTCCTGCCAGACCTCTCTAATTCTGAGTAGAGGCTCGCGGGATCGCTTGTATTTTCGAAGGTGGTCCCACTTCGTGGTGCAGATTTGTCTCCCGCCTTTTCCGAAACCAATTCACCGCCCCCTCGGCTGTGGTGAACCAGCCGCCCTGCGCCTCCAGATATCGCACCATATCTCCATAAAACTTGCCCCATTGCCGTTCCGGCGCGAGGCTGCGGTCGTGCCAGTTCACCGTAACACAACCGCCAAACCTGACTGCCTGCGCTACAATCGCCTCCACCCGTTTCCAGGCCTCGGCCGTCGTCAGGTTCAGATGACTGGGGTAGAACAACGCCGTGTCCATCACGATCAGCGGCAGTTCCAGCAGCTTGGTGGCGCCGAGCGGCCGATACACTTGGCCTGTTCCCGCGCGATAGCCGATGGTGTCGTTGTAACCGATCGTTGAGTCGTATGCGGCTCCGGCTCGTTCAAGGATGAGCGGTGAGTCCTCATGAAAGTACAGCCAGTGCATGCGGACGCCGCCGCGGAAGGATTTCGCCACCCCGGTCAACTCTTGGATTTCCTCGCGAGCAGCCGCCTCGTCGCACCAGGCATCAATGCCGTGCAGTCCGATCTCACAGCCCGCCTCTTGAAGCGTTTCGAGTTCGGAAGCCACGTCACGGGCGCCATAGGCCGCTCCGCGGATACGTGGAGCCCTCGCTCCCCCCCTCCTCCGACCAGGGCGGTTTGCAAAAGGCAGCACGAAGAACGTCGAGGGTCGGCCCCGCTCCAGCCGCAGATAGGTGGGAAAATCCCGCCAGAAATCCCGCGCCAACCCTACTTGCACCAGCGGTAGCTTGAGAGCGGCCGCCCAGTTCCGAACCAGGTAGCCTCCGCTTTCATGGCCCTGAAGCACTTTAACGAGCGAACCCAAAAGCGCCCGAGTCAAAAAGCCCAGGACGGTACGGTCGCATCGGTGCAGTCGCAACGCCGGGTGGTCCACATCGTGCGTCAGGACAGCGATAAACCGGTAACCTTCAGGAACTGGCCGGACCTCTGGACATGACGCGCCACTGTCGGCGATCAGCCGCCGCAGCAGTTCAATGTGCAACTCCAGCGTAGGAATGGCCGCATGCTCTATCGGTTGTCCCCGCGTCAACAGCCAGCGGACTTCAGTAAATAAGTCGTACCCCACGCGTGCGATCGTTCTGCCGTCTCGGACCTGAACTCGCACGAGGCGAGGCGCCTCCTGCGGTCCCCAGTGAAGGCTCTCTCCATAGAGCGGCAGGCTGTCGCCTTCATGAAAGACAAGGCGACCTCCGGGGTCGGCAGACGCGGGAAAGCTGTCAGGGCGGTCATCCGCTTCCCGGGGCCGGCCGCCGTACCGAACCGTCAGCCGCTGTCCCACACCTTCCGCGCCAGGCTGCGAAGTCAGAACCACTTCGTAATTCGTGCCGGAACGGTACACCTCCCAACGTGTCTTAAACAGCTCGAAGAACTCAGCTACTACCCGTAAGTCGGCTGCGTCTGCAATCACTCCAATCATGCAGACTCTCTCGGCAGAATCAGCGACGCTACCGTTTCAATCAGAATCTCCCGTTCCCGGGACCACGCATGCTGGCGAAGCACCTGCTGGCCCCGCGCGGCGGTTGCCCTCGCTTGGGCACGATGGCTGCACACGAAACGGATCTTCTCAGCAAGGTCGTCACTGTCGCCCGACTCGAAGAACACCAGGGAATCGGCGTCAAAATAGTCGACGATCCCCTGGGTCCGTGGCGCGATAACCGGCTTGCCCAGCGACAGATACTCGAAGATCCGCGTTGGCGTGTTGATGTCGGTGAAAGGGTTCCGCTGGTTGGGAATCACACCCACGTCGCAACCTCGAATTTCGTCCGGCAGATCATCCAGGCGGCGCGGACCGAGGTAGCGGATGCAGTCGGCCACACCCAGCCTCCGGGCTTGCTCGAGCACGCGATGTAGGTAGGGGGTCTCCCGGCCGAGTATACGCAACTCCAGATCCGCCGCCTGGGGACGAATCTTGGCAAGCGCTTGGACCGCCAAATCAAGTCCATTCCGCTCCACCAGCGAACCGTGGTACATCAAAACAAGCGCCTTTGTCGTGGCGGGCAAGTTCTCTTCCCCGGAAGGGCAAAAAGGGAAGATCTTCTCGTCAGGTGAGTTCATCACCACTGCAATCTTCTCCGCACGGCAACTGCGGTTAGCGAAGATCCGGCGGCACGCAATATTTACGGTCACCACCCGGTCGGCGAAACCCAGGCTGAGTCTTTCCAGAACCTTGAGAACCCGGACGCTAAGGCTGTCGGGACTGACGCCGTAGATGGTGGTCATCAACTCCGGCATCGGGTCGTGCTGGTCCAGGATCACTCTGGCGCCGAGCAGCCGGGGAACCAAGGCGCTAAACACCAGCACATCGGGCATGTTGTGGATATAAACAAGATGAAACCGGCCTCGGAACAACTGAATCGTCAGTAGGAAAGCCGCTAGCAAAATGAACACCGCGTAGTTAAAGGCATACCGAATCTTGCCTCCGCGGGTATGCGAAAGCGGCACCCGAAAGACACTAAGATTGCCCCGCACCTCCCAGGTCGGTTGCTTACCGTCAAGCAGGCATATAAGATCTACCGTCATGCCTTCAGCCAACAAGGTCTCGACGGCTCGGCGCGGCCGCGGGTCGCCCGGATAAGCCGAGAACGTGGCCATGGCGGCTCGTTTACCCTGAAATCGTGGGCGACAAGTCAAGTTGGCAGTCTCCTCGCTGGCGGTTTGCGGCGTGAGGCTACACTCCATGGTAGGACGAGCTCTACCGGGTCAGTTGTGCACGGGCTGGTTGGGCTGTTTCCCGCTCCGCTTTCAGATCATTCGACGCCCGGATGGCGTCCAACATCGCCGACGGCGTGAGCTGCGCCAGGATTTCGATATTCGGCATCACGCAATGGCCACCGATGACACCGGGGAAGAACTTCACCCGCGGTAAGTAGCTAATCTCGTCATAAATGGCCACGACCTCGTCGTATGCGGCGCCGGTCAGGTCGCAGTACCGCTCCACCTCCTGTGCCCAGGCGATCAGCAGCCCGAAATATGTGGTTTCCGTTAGCTTGGCCAGTTCGGTCGCCTCGGGCGAAGACAGGATCTTAGTTTTCATGCCGGCCGCGCCGAAATGCTCCGCGGCTCTGGCGGCGTGCACAGGCTCGATCGCGCCTACGAACTTGGTATAGAACCGGAGCTCTTCGAGCATCCGCGCGTGCTTGCCACGAATCGGACTGTTGACCACCGGCGTCTGAGTGATCTCGGCGATCCGCCGCGTCGTGCCGATCGCTACCGTGCTGTTAATGATCGTCAACGCAGGGTGGAAAATATCGATGTAGCGGGCGGTTTCGCCCACGAAGTCGTCGATCTGATAAGGGTAACAAACGTGCAGCACGTCTACTCCAGTCACAGGGTCAAAGGGCGCCACGTCCACCCCATACACCTCGTATTGCTCTCCCAGGAGCTGGAACAACGGCTTGCCGATCTCACCCAAGCCGGCAACGACAACTTTCTGCTTGCGGTTCATTTCTGAATCTCGCCTCCAAGTAAGTTGGGAATAGGGGAAAGGGCGGATCAGACCCGGACGGGCAAGCCCGCCAAAGCCTGTTCTACGGTGTCGCACAGCGCGTGTCCGATCAGTATATGGCACTCCTGAATTCGGGGTACCTCGTTCGAGGGCACCATTATGTGGGTGTCCGCCTGGCCGCGGAGTCGACCGCCACCGGCGCCAGTCAGGGCCACCGTGTAGACCCCCAATTGCTTAGCCGCAGCAATCCCCTGGATGACGCTTTCCGAGTTGCCGGAAGTGCTAATCCCGACGGCCACGTCGCCAGGCGCCGCCAAGCCGGTCAGTTGCCGGGCGAAGACTTGGTCGTACCCATAATCGTTGCCGATCGCGGTCACCGCCGAACTGTTTGTGTTTAGTGCAACCGCTGGTAGAGGCGGGCGCTCCTGGAGATAGCGGCCCAGGAACTCGGCCGCTAAATGCTGAGCGTCGGCGGCACTGCCGCCGTTGCCAAAGAAGATGGCTTTGTATCCCCTCTGGTAGGCTCGCACCAGCGCACCCGCCGCCGCGGTGATGTCTGGAAGACAGGCTTCAAGGAGCCGCTGGTGGACTGCAATGCTGGTTTCGATGTTGGCGCGGATGGGGTCCATCATGCGGCTGCGCCTTCGCGGATCCGATGCCGCCACCAGTTCAGCATGTCCTGCAAGGTGACCTCCAGGCTGATCTCTGGCCGCCACCCGGTACAACCTTGAAACTTGGTGGTGTCTCCAGCGATTACCAACTCATCGCAATCGCGCATCAGCGCGCGCTGCGGCTCCACCCGGAAGTCGACCTGGACCAACTGCCGGATCCGGTCGATCAATTCCTGTACCGAATAAATCGAACTGGCCCCTACATTGTAGACTTCCCCTGGCTTACAGCGTTCAGCAGCAATCCACAAAGCCCGAACCATATCCCGAACGTCAATGATGGCGCGCCGGCTTCCCAGGTTGCCGCATGCCAAGGCGGGCGGATGCAGCCCGCTTTCGATCTCCACCACTCGCCTTGCCAGGTCCGAGCACACGTCGCCTATCTTGCCGGGACCGGTTGTGTTAAAGATCCGTATGCGGACCGACGGGAGGGAGTAGTTGGCGAAGTACTGATAGGCGAGCAGGTCCTGCGCCACCTTGCTCACTCCGTAAGGATGGAGCGGCTGCAGCGGATGGTCCTCACGGACCGGCAAGTTCTCAGCCGCGACCGGTCCGTACTCAGCGCTCGAGCAGGCAACGACGACCATGGGGGCAAGGCCGGTTGTGCGGAGGCACTCGAACAAGTTGACTGTGCCCCCGGCGTTGATGTCCATTGTTTCCCGGGGCTGCGTGAGCGACAAGGTGGGGTAGCTTTGGGCCGCGAGGTGAAAGATGCGATCGGGGCGAAACGCCGCCAGGAGCGCTTCGAGCCGCCTCTGATCGCGGATGTCGCAGTACTCGAAGGCACCCGTGCTCCACGGCTCGGGCTGCGGCGTGATATCAGTTCCCAGCACCGAGACGCCCGCAGCGGCCGCGTGCCGCGCCAGAAATCCGCCCACAAAGCCGGCGGCGCCGGTGATCATGACCCTCATGAGTGGCTCCCAGGCAAAGGACTGCAGTTTGCTCGCGTGGGTGGCTGTGCCGCATTACTCCGCCACCAAACGGGTGCGCTTCCCGCCGCTTCCAGGCCGTAGACGGTCGTCCGCTCTGCGCTCAAGGTTTCGTCGAATCGTTCCTGCGGCTCATAAACAACTACATGGCTACCTTTGCTCGAAAAAGAGAACGGCACACAGAGCAGGTTATGCAAGCGCGCCCGTAAGGCCTTCCGCCGTTCGGGCGGCACGAAAAAGAGCATGAATCCGCCGCCACCCGCGCCGAGAAGCTTTCCACCCAGGGCGCCGGCGCTGCGGCCGGCTTCATAGATCTCATCGATACTAGAGCTTGTGATTCGGTTGGTCAGCCTCCGTTTCACCTGCCAAGCTTCGTGCAATAGGCGGCCAAAGTCTGCGATCGGGCGATGGCGGTCGGCGACGATAGATTCGGCTTCGTCCACCATTTCCCGCATCAACTTCAATTCATGGGAACGTTTTGGCGTCAGCCGGATCTGTTCGGTCGCGATCTCGGATGCCGTCCGGGAGAACCCCGTGAAATACAGGGCCAAATGGCTTTGCAGCTCATGCAGCCGTTCGGCCGGCGCGAGCACGCGCCGCACATCGATGCCGTCATCGGTCCGGAAATCGATCCGGTTGAAACCGCCATACGCGGCGCTGACCTGGTCCTGGGAGCCAACGGCTTCCGGGATCAGGTGCTGCTCGACGTAAATCGCGTCCGTGGCAAGGGCGTGCTTGTCCCGCATCCGCTGCTGGAGCGCGTAGAGCCCTAGCAGAAGCCCCACCGTAAAGGCCGAGCTAGTGCCCAGACCCGTGCGGGCAGGCAGGTCCGCCACGTGGACAATCTCCACGCCAGCCTCCATCTGAAGATACTGTAGGCAAGCCCGGACCGAAGGATGCTGGATCGACCAGTTATGCGCGACGTTCTCCACCTTCGAGTAGGAAATCCGGCTGTGATACTCGAAAAAGGGAGGCAGATAACGGCAAGTGATATAGCAGCTCTTGTCGATCGTTGTGGACAGGACGGCTCCACCGTGCTCTCGGTACCAGACGGGGTAGTCTGTTCCGCCCCCGAAGAAGGAGATACGCAGAGGTGTACTCGTGATGATCATCGGAAGCTCCCTGTAGCCCTGGAAAGATCCCTCAGACCAGAGATCCCGCCCCTGCCGACGCGATCGCGAACGCCTTTACTCCAGCCGTCACTCGCTCCTGCTGCTCGGCGGTAAGCCCTGGGAACATAGGCAACGAGACAATCTCTCGCGTTACGCGCTCCGTTACCGGGAAGTCGCCCACGGCGTAGCCAAGGCCTCGATAGGCGTCCTGAAGATGCAGTGGGATCGGATAATGAATTCCCGTGCCGATACCGCTGGCTCCTAATTGCCGAATGAGTGCATCGCGTTCGGCGATCCGTATGACGTACAGATGGTAGACTGCCCGCACGCAGTCCGGCTCGACCGGCAAAACCACCGACGGCTGGCTTTCGGCAAACAACACACGGTATCGCCGGGCCGCCGTCTGGCGCGCCGCGGTCCATTCTGGCAAGTGCCGCAACTTCACCCGCAGCATGCCCGCCTGGATCGCATCCAGGCGTCCGTTGTAGCCTTCGATCTCGTGATAATACTTCTTGCTCTGGCCGTGATCGCGGATCATGCGCATTTTGCGCGCGAGTTCGGCGTCGTTGGTGCCCACCGCGCCGGCTTCGCCGCACGCGCCCAGATTTTTACCCGGGTAGAAACTAAACGCGGCCGCCAGCGACATCTCCCCGGGCTTCACCCAGCGGTTCAGTTTGCGGGAGAAATACTGCGCGCCGTGCGCTTGCGCCGCGTCCTCGACGACGATCAACCCGTACTTTTCCGCCAGCTCGACGATCGGGTCCATGTCGGCCATTTGGCCGTAGAGGTGAACCGGAACGACGGCCACGACGCGCTTCTTTGTCCTTGGATCGAGCAGTTTTCCGGTGACGGGATCGACTTCGCAGCTGGCCAGGTACTCGGCGAGCTTGGCGGGGTCCATGTTGTACGTTGCTTCGTCGATGTCGACAAATACCGGCCGTGCGCCCGCCTGCGAGATCGCCTCCGCGGTGGCGATGAATGTGTTGGGAACCGTGACCACCGCATCGCCAGGACCGATCCCAGCGGCGATAAAGGCGAAACGCAGAGCGTCGGTGCCGCTGCCCACACCCACGCAGTGCCGCAGATCGCAGAACTTGGCGAAATCCTCTTCAAAGCCCTGCACCATGGGACCGCCGATAAACCCCGCCGTGTCCAGCGCCTTGCTGACGACGGCCATCAGTTCGTCCTTCAGCTCCGCGTGCAGGCTCACCAAGTCTAAAAACGGAATATGCTGGTTTTCACTCACTTTACACCCCCGCCCACCACCGCAACCATACGTTTCAACCGCGCGGGAGTCCCGGCGACGATCGTGTCAGGAGGAACGTCCTTGGTCACGACACTCCCCGCGCCCACAATCGCGTTCTCGCCAATGGTCACATTGGCCAGAATCGTTGCCCCGGATCCGATCGAGGCGCCCTTCTTTACCAGCGTCGGAATTACCTTCCAGTCGTTTTCGGTTTGCAGGGATCCGTCTGGCGCAGTCGCCCGCGGGTAAAGATCGTTAATAAACACTACTCCGTGCCCAATGAAAACGTTATCTTCGATCGTCACGCCTTCGCAAATAAACGTGTGACTGGAGATTTTGCAGCGGCGGCCGATCTTGGCGTTCTTCTGGACCTCCACAAAAGTGCCCAGCTTGGTTTCATCGCCGATCTCGCAGCCGTACAAGTTGACGAATTGGGCCAATTTCACGCCCGCGCCGAGCTTGACGTCAGGCGCGATACACCGGAAGTCGCTCATGCGGCGATCGCCTCTCCCCGGCCTTGCAGCGACCGTTCCGCTGCTTCCAGCATCCGGACGACGCGCAGCCCCGCCAAGCCATCATTGAACGGCCGCTCGTTCTTCTGCACGCACTCGACGAAGTACTGTAACTCGGCCTTGAGCGCTTCGGTGGCGTCGACTTTCGGCGCCCACATGTCCCCAGAACGGTAGCTCACCAGCGCCTCGTAGACCCCTTCCCGGCTGGTAATATTGACACCCCGGTCGTAGACTTTGATCTTCTCGTCGGCTTCCAGGTCGTTCCACACCAGCATCTTCTTCTCGCCTCCAAGCAGCGTAGTCCGGATCTTCACGGGGGACAGCCAGTTCACGTTGATATGGGCGAGCACGTTGTTCGGAAAGTAAATGGTGAGATAGGCCACGTCGGCCTGGCCGTTCAGGTGTCCGGCGCCGGTGGCCACCACCGCCTCCGCCCGTTCGCCAATCAAGTAGTCGACGATGGACAGATCATGCGGAGCCAGGTCCCAAATGACGTTCACATCGTGCTGGAACAAGCCCAGATTCACGCGGGTGGAGTCGTAATAGTAGAGCTTGCCCAAGGTGTTGTCGTCAATCAGCTGCCGGATCTTGCGGACCGCCCCGGTGAACAGGAACGTATGATCCACCATGATCTGGAGCTTCTTGCGTTCTGCCAGTTCAATCAATTCGTCCGCCTGGCGCGAGGTGGCGGTAAACGGCTTCTCAATGAACAGGTGTTTTCCGTTGGTCAGTGCCTGCTTGGCCAACTCGTAGTGGGTCCACACCGGGGTCACCACCGCGACGGCGTCAATCTCGGACGAAGCCAGCAGTTCCGCGCAGTTGGTGGAAACTTGCACGTCCGGGTAGAGCTTCTGTGCCTTCCGCAAGCAGCTTTCGTTTTTGTCGCAGATGGCCAACACGCGGGCCGCATCCAGGTTTTGCAGGTTGCGGACTACATTTGGCCCCCAATAACCATAGCCAATAACGCCAAAGCGAATCATGCAAGGTTCCTAATTCGTAGTGATGAAAGGGCCCGCCGCTCAGTAAGCGCCTTTGCCCTCCAGGACGGCGCGCGGAGTGAGCAGCAGGAGTTTGAGGTCAAGCCACAACGACCAAGTTTGCGCGTACTGCAGGTCAAGGCGAACCATCTCATCGAATCCCACCCGGCTTCTGCCGGTTACTTGCCAGAGACCGGTGATTCCGGGTTTCACCGCCAGCAGCCGGCGGCGGTGCCAGATATCGTAATGACGGACTTCGTAGGGTATCGGAGGGCGGGGCCCCACCAGGGACATGTCTCCCCGGAGGACGTTCCACAGTTGCGGTAACTCGTCGAGACTGGTGCGGCGAAGAAAGCGGCCGACGGGGGTAATGCGGGGGTCGTGGGTCATCTTATAGACCTTCTGCCCCTCCGTCTTGGCGCCCGCGATCAGGTTCTTCACGAAATCCTCATGAACGCGCGGATCGTTTTGGGCATACATTGACCGAAATTTGAGGAACGAAAAGCGGCGGCCGTATTGGCCAACGCGCTGCTGCCGGAAAAGAACTGGCCCGCTTGAGGTTAGTTTGATGGCCACGGCAATTGCGAGCAGCAGCGGCGCCAGCAGGATCAGCCCCACGAGGCTTCCCACAATGTCAAGAAATCGCTTCGTCCACAAAGCGCATTTTTGTGCCGCGTCGGTTTCGTGCATCTCCGAGTACAGCGGCGACACTCCGTTTCCGCCTTCCCCGTCACCGTCGTCTGTTCTTTCCCAATCGTCGGGGAACACGTGAAACGAGAGCTTGATCTGGTTGATCTGCTCAATGCTGACCGAGCTCGCCAAGGCGTTGGTGAAGCGCGCCAGCAGCGCGCTTGCTACGCCGTTGCCGTCCGTCTCCCCGATCTCGGTAAAAATCGTCCCGATCACCGATCCTTCTTTGTACCAACCGGTGATGTCCGTCTCCCGCGTCGACTTGCACAGGGCGGACAGAATCCGATTCAGCGCTTCCTGGCGGCCATGGCCGCTCAGCAGGTTGCCGGATTCCAGCAGCATGAGCACGAACCGCCGCCGAGACCGTTCCGTCCGCTTCTGCTCAAGATGCAGCATCCGCAGAAACGGTTCTTGCGCCAGGATGTTCAAGTTGCGATGGACGTCCCGTCGAGGAGATTCTGATCGAGCCGGAGCGGGTGCGGCGGCCATAGACGTGTCCTCCGTGAAAGGGCCCCCCGATGATCGGTGGGCTAGGGAAAAAAGCGAGTTCGCGACGGCGCACCCGGGAGAGAGGCGGCGCCAGTTGCATGATGATAAGCTACCGCCCTTTTAGTCCCGTTCGCCAAGCTTCGCGCTTGAACGACAGAACCAGTCACGCCAGCCTCTGCACGCCGCTTACCAAGCTGGACCCGACACATTTTCTCCTTGTAGACCAATACCTTCCTTGAGAAGCCGTTGCCGTTGCCGCCACTGCTGAAAGGAGGACTCTACGGACTTTGTCCCAATTTGTAGGGAAACGGCTCTTCCCATGGCCCGATACGGCGGCGCCGGAAAAATCCAACCGAGGCCTTGCGAAGTACTACTCGTTCTGGTACTTTCTTCTTAAGCCATTTCGACGCCCCCCCCCGAGAGAGTGGGCTCCGCTCTCGGCGTCAAGGAGTCAAGGTTGGCAGATCGTCCAGTTTTCACCGACGGCGGTCGCGCGGGCCGCTTTAAAACATTTTTGAAGGTTTCTGTTTGTGAATCCGCCAGGCAAGCGAAGGGCAAACTTTTGAGGTAAGTCCCTCCTATGCCTTCGGTGGTCTTCCGCAGCAGATATGGGTAAGCGCTTTAGTAATGGAAGTACTAAAACCGCCGATGGGAGCCCAGACAGGCGGTCCAGGGGGATCGGCTGTCCTGGAGAAACGTGGCTATGAAACCCGCCTTCGGTCGTAACTCCCTCGTTTTAATCATCTTCACGATCATTAGTGCTTTCGGTTTTGGGCATCTGGCGGAAGGGGCGCAGTTGCCGGTGGGGTTTGGGGGTGCGTATAGCCGGCCGTGTGAGGCGATCGCGGTGGCGCGGGCCGGGGATGTGATCGAACTGGACGGAAAGGGGGTGTGGGTGGATGACT
>Ga0272446_1000978_pt1 | contig 43111 bp, 42 predicted proteins | sample YNPCB0061_FD_194587 | JGI IMG/M metagenome (GOLD analysis project Ga0272446, IMG submission 194587) | Hot spring microbial mat communities from Yellowstone National Park, WY, United States - YNP-CB-006-1 | ecosystem: Environmental > Aquatic > Thermal springs > Hot (42-90C) > Sediment | place...
CCCCCCCCCCCCCCCCCCCCCCCCCCCCCCCCCCCCCCCCCCCCCCCCCCGGCACGAGATGGCGGGGTTATTGCCGGTGGAGACGCGGATGGGGGCGAGTCCGGTGGGGCACGGGTATGTGGACGTGGAGGTCGTGGCGGAGAACCCGTTCTTGCGGGTGGGAGCGAGATTCAAGGGGCATGAGTTTCACTATTCGAGCGTGAAGGAGGCGGTGGGGGTGCCGTTGGTGTTTGAGATGCGCAGGGGGAGGGGGATAATGGGGACACGGGAAGGGATGTGTCTCGGAAACGTGTTGGCGACCTATGTACACGTTCATGCGTTGGGGGTGGGGGGATGGGCGGAGGGGATAGTGGGGGCAGGCGAGCGGTGGCGGCGGTGGCGGATGACAAGGTAACGTAAGGGCAGTGAAGATCGCGGAGAAAAAGCTCGAAACACGGTGCTTGACAGTGAATCTTTGGTCTCGTATACCGGGGAGGCATGGGGGCCGGGGGAGGAGACTCCGATGGCGCTCGTACTGAAAGACAAGAAGAAGCTAGTCAGCCGTGGTGGTGCAGGCGGTGGCGGTGGACCGCGAGGAGGTGGGGAGACCTCCTCACTGCGACCGAAGCACGTTCCGAAGACACCGCCGTGCATCAATGCCTGTCCGAACCACAACGACATCCGTGGTGCGATCACGGTGATTGCGCAGACGGAGTCGCACGGGCGAACGTATGACCAGTCGTTCGAGCTGGCCTGGCAGCTCCTGACGGACACGAACCCGTTGCCGTCGGTTTGTGGCCGTGTGTGTCCGCATCCATGCGAGTCGAACTGCAACCGGTCCGACATGGAGGGGCCGTTGTCGGTCAACAACATGGAGCGAGCGATCGGCGACTTCGCGCTCGAGCGCAAGTTGTCCTTCAAGAAGCTCACGGACGAGCAGCATCCGGAGAAGATTGCGGTCATTGGATCGGGCCCTGCGGGTCTGTCTTGCGCGTACCAGCTCGCGCGCCGCGGCTACCGCGTGACGGTCTACGAGGCCTTCCCGAAGGCTGGTGGAATGCTGCGCTACGGCATCCCAAAGTACCGTCTGCCGCCGGAGATCCTCGATGCCGAGGTCGAGCGGATTGCGGCCTTGGGGGTGGAGTTCAAGTACAACACCGCCGTCGGGCGCGACTTCCCCTACGAGGATCTCAAGAAGGACTACGCGGCGATCTTCGTCGGCATTGGTGCCCACAAGGGCAAGTCCCTGGGCATCCCTGGCGAGGATGCGTCGAACGTGTTCACCGCCACGGAGTTCCTCAACCGGGTGAACTCCGGCGAGAAGGTGGACGTGGGCAAGAAGGTTCTGGTGATCGGCGGAGGTGACGCAGCCATCGATGCCGCGCGCGTGTCGCGGCGACTGGGCGCCGACGTCTGGATCGTGTATCGCCGGACGATCAAGGAGATGCCCGCGATCGAGCAGGAGGTTCGCGGTGCGGAAGAAGAGGGCGTGAAGTTCGAGTTCCTCGTGATGCCGATCGAGGTGATCAAGGATGGCGACAAGGCAACGGGGATGAAGTTCCAGCGCACCGAGCTGGGCGAGCCTGACGCCAGCGGCCGTCGTCGCCCTGTGCCGATACCCGGGTCGGAGTTCGTGCTGGACGCGACAGCGATCGTGTCGGCGATCAGCCAGGAGCCTGATTTCCGCGGGTTCGACGATCTGCGCACGGGTCGTGACTGGGTGAAGGTCGATCCGTACGGCAAGACGAACAAGGATGCGGTGCTGGCGGGTGGCGACGTGCTCGACCTGGGGCTGGTGACGATCGCGATCGCGCAGGGACGTCGCGCGGCGGAGACGATTCACTGCCAGCTTCGGGGTCTGCCGGTCGAGATCCCGGTGTTGCCACCGGTGGTCACGAAGGACAAGATGAATCGTGCGTGGTTCGAGAAGAAGGAGCGTCTCGCGCCGCAGCCCGAGGTACCTGTGGAGCAGCGTTGGGTCGATCCGGATGTCGAGATCAACAAGGGATTTACCCGCGAGCAGGCGATTGAGGAGTCGAAGCGCTGCATGAGTTGTGGGGCGTGTTTCGACTGCGGGAATTGCTGGACCCTGTGCAGCGATGGAGCGATCGTAAAGCCACTGGTGAAGGGACAACCCTACTCGTTCAAGCTGGAGTTCTGTCAGGGGTGCAAGAAGTGCGCGGAGCAGTGCCCCTGTGGTTACATCGAGATGTCTTGACCTGGCGAACTGCGGAGCGTCCGCGGCTCACCGAAGCCCGTACCTGGAGGAACATTCGACATGGCGATTTTCGAGCACGGCAATGTGCGCATCGAAGTCGATGAAGACGGCTTCATGGCGGAACCCGAGAAGTGGAACCAGGAGGTAGCCCTGGCACTGGCATCTACGGAGGGAGTCACCGAGCTCACCGAGAAGCATTGGCATCTGGTGAACTACCTGCGTGACTACTACCTCAAGTTCGGCGTAGCGCCGATGATTCGCAAGCTCTGCAAGGACACGAAGCTTTCCCTCAAAGAGGTCTACGAGCTCTTCCCGAGCGGGCCTGCGAAGGGCGCTTGCAAGGTGGCCGGGCTTCCGAAGCCCACCGGCTGCGTCTGAGCGTCGACAACCTCGGTCCATCTCGGCGGCCTGGTGAAGCCATCGTGGCTGCCGGGATGGATCGTTCTGCGCGTTTCCTCCTGCTCCGGCGTGCGTTTTACTGGCTGCGACGCCGCTTGGTTGCGAGAGGGAGCGAATCGTCCCGCGGCTATGCTGGAGTTGGGGGACTGCCGCGTAGCAGCTTGCGCGTGGCGGCCCGATGTAGCACCGAGAGAAGGCTAGCCCTTTCTCGTGGATCCGCGACATCCTCTCTCGCGGTTCTCACATCACCTGTCCCAGAAAACCAAGCTGATCTGCATTGACCGCCAAGGCGTCCTTCCTCTATATCGCCGGAAGACGTCTTTGCGCGAGCCTGCGGGCGAAGCGAAACAACGCGGACGTCGCCTGCCATGCTGAACCGAGCTCTATCGGACAAGCGGACCACCATCGTCGAGCGGTGGCTGCAAGTCGTGCTGGACACCTATCCCGAAGACACGGCGCGTTCGTTGCGTCGCGAGCGCGATCGTTTCGCCAACCCCGCCGGCTACCTGTTCACGCACGGAATTGGCGCCTTGTTCGACGAGCTCGTAGCCGGCGCGCGCGACGAGCAGTCGTCAGCGATCCTCGAGGACATGCTCAAGCTACGCGCGTTGCAGGACTTCACGCCGTCGCGAGCAGTGGGCTTCGTGGGCTCGCTCAAGGGGCTGCTTCGCGACCTGCCGGGGTTCGAGCTGACCTCCGAGCAGTGGATGGAGCTCGACGGTCGTATCGATCGTCTGCAGATGTGCGCGTTCGACGTTTACATGCGCTGCCGCGAGCGGGTGTATGAGGTTCGCTACAACCAGCTCAAGAAGATGAACTACACGTTGCTCGAGCGTGCGAATCGGATGTTCGGCTCGTCCATGGCGGTTTCCCGTGACATGACGAGCGACGTCTCGGGGGACGAAGAGAGTCGAGGTGAGGACCGATGAAAGCGCTGTACGCCTTGGTGGCTGTAGCCGTGCTCTTCGCTATCGCGTATGTGGCGGGGCCGAGCATGCAGGTCGTGTTCGCGGTGGCCGTACCGTACGCAGCGATGGCGATCTTCCTGGCCGGTGTGGTCTACCGCGTGGCATTCAAGTGGGGAAAGGCGCCGGTGCCCTTTGCCATTGCGACGACTTGCGGTCAGCAGAAGTCTCTGCCGTGGATCCGCCAAGCCAAGGTGGAGAATCCGTCGTCGACGATGGGGGTAGTGGCCCGGATGGCGCTGGAGGTGCTCGTGTTTCGATCGCTATTTCGGAACACGAAGATGTCGGTCAAGGGGCCCGGGCATGTGACGTATGACGGCGAGTGGATGCTTTGGGCTGGGGCGATCGTGTTCCACTACTCGTTCTTGGTGATCGTGCTACGCCACATGCGGTTCTTCACCGAGCCTGTGGTGCCGGTGGCGACGCTGCTGCAGAAGGTCGACGGCTTTTTCGAGCTGGGAGTGCCGACGCTGTACATGACGGGCGTGACGCTGGTGGTGGCGGTGGGGTTCCTGCTTGCGCGTCGGTTGGTGTCGCCGCAGCTCCGGTACATCTCGCTGGTGGCGGACTACTTCCCGCTGTTTCTGATCATCGGCATCGGCCTGTCGGGCATCGTGATGCGTCACTTCATGAAGACGGACGTGGTGGGCATCAAGGAGCTGGCGGTCGGGCTGGTGACGTTCAAGCCGGTGGTATCGAAGTCGATCGGGCCGATCTTCTACGGTCATGTGTTTCTGGTGAGCGTGCTGCTCGCGTACTTCCCGTTCAGCAAGCTGACGCACATGGCGGGGGTGTTCATGTCACCGACGCGGAATTTGCGATGCAACAGCCGCGAGGTCCGGCACGTGAATCCGTGGAACCACCCGGTGAAGGTGCACACGTACGAGGAATACGAGGACGAGTTCCGCGACAAGATGAAGGCGGTGGGACTGCCGGTGGAGAAGGACGAGTAGGGACATCAATCGAGGGCGGCGTCGCCGCGCTCGGACGAGAGGATGAAGCGATGTCAGAGGAACACCCGAAGCCGGAAGAGCTCGTGAAGATCGACTTCCAGCCGCCCGACAAGGACTGGATGGACGTGCCGCCGTCGTTCAAGAAGGGGACCTACAACTACCCGGCGGCGAAGAAGAACATCGACTACCTTGGCTTCCCGCACGGTCGTCAGTGGTCGGTGGAGGACAAGGACTGGGGGCTGCCGTCGAACTGGAAGGAGACGGTGCTGGGCGGGATGAAGGATCGGCTGGAGCGGTTCCGATCGTTCTCCGTCTTCATGGACATCTGCGTTCGGTGCGGCGCGTGCGCGGACAAGTGCCACTTCTACATGGGCTCCGGCGACCCGAAGAACATGCCGGTGCTCCGTGCGGAGCTGTTGCGCTCGGTGTACCGTCAGAACTTCACCACCGCGGGCAAGATCTTCGGCAAGCTCGCGGGCGGTCGCGAGCTGACGGAAGACGTGATCAAGGAGTGGTACTACTACTTCTACCAGTGCACGGAGTGCCGTCGCTGCTCGGTCTTTTGCCCGTACGGCATCGACACGGCCGAGATCACGATGATGGCGCGGGAGCTGATGTACGAGCTCGGCATCGGCATCAACTGGGCGCTGGAGCCTGCGGCGAACTGCTTCCGCACGGGCAATCACCTCGGCCTGCAACCGCACACGTTCAAGGACAACGTCGACTTCGTGGTGGACGAGCTCGAGGAGGCGACCGGCATCCGTGTGGAGCCGTCGTTCAACCGCAAAGGCGCTGAGATCCTGTTTGTCACGCCGTCCGCGGATGTATTCGCCGAGCCCGCGATCTACACGTTCATGGGCTATCTCTTGCTGTTCAAGTTCCTGGACCTGGACGTCACGCTCTCGACGTACACGTCGGAGGGAGGGAACTTCGGGCTGTTCACGTCTCACGACACGATCAAGCGTCTGAACGCGAAGATGTATGCGGAGGCGAAGCGGCTCGGGGTCAAGTGGATCCTGGGCGGCGAGTGCGGGCACATGTGGCGGGTGGTGCACGAGTACATGGACACGCTGAACGGTCCGGCGGACTTCCTCGAGGTGCCGAAGTCACCGATCACGGGGACGGTGTTTGAGAACACGCGGTCCACGAAGATGGTGCACATCTGCGAGTTCACGGCGGACCTCATCAAGCACAACAAGCTGAGGCTGGATCCGGCGCGCAACGACGCGGTGATTCCGACGTTTCACGACTCGTGCAACCCGGCGCGTGCGATGGGGCTGCTGGAGGAGCCGCGGTACATCCTGCGGAACGTGTGCAACCAATTCTACGAGATGCCCGAGAACACGATTCGGGAGCAGACATTTTGCTGTGCCGGTGGCGCGGGGTTGGGCAACGACGAGAACATGGAGATGAGGTTGCGGGGCGGGCTGCCGCGGGGCGCTGCGCTCAAGCATGTGCGCGACACGCACGGTGTGAACACGATGGCCTGTGTGTGTGCGATTGACAAGGCGACGCTGCCGCCGTTGGCTGAGTACTGGGCGCCGGGTGTGAGGATTTGCGGAGTGCACGAGCTGGTGGGCAACGCGCTGGTGATGGACGGGGAGAGCGAGGACCGGAAGGCGCGCAGGATCAACCTGCGCAAGGAGACGGCGGAGGAGCAGGGAGGAGGCGCCGATGTATGACGCGGGCAAGATCGTTGTCGGGCTCGCCGTGCTGGTCGGGGTGACGGCGTTTCCGGTGTGGTATGGGCTGGCGAGGGGAACGACGTACAAGGTGCAGCTCGAGGCTCCGCCCAATGGCGCGACGGAGTGCGTGCTTCCGGTGAAGGACGGCACGATGCGAGCGGAGCACATGCACATGCTCGACCAATGGCGCAACGAGGTGGTACGCGAGGGCGTACGCAACAAGGTGATGGTTTCCGGCAGGGAATGGGACAAGAGCCTGACGAAGACCTGTCTGGGCTGTCACACGAACAAGGCTGCATTCTGCGACAGGTGTCATGACGCGGCGGCGGTGAAGCCGTCGTGCTGGGACTGCCACGTAGTTCCGGAGGGAGGCCAGTGATGCAAGGCGGCAGGAGAAGCTTCTTGAAGATGGCCGGCGGAACCGCGCTGGCAGCCGGTGCCTTGCCGGGGATCACGTCCTGTGCGGAGCGGGCGGGGACCCATGGCACGGGCAAGCGTCTGGCGATGGTGGTGGACCTGAAGGTCTGTTCGCAGCATGCCGACTGCACGGAGTGCGCGAAGGCCTGCCATCTCGCTCACAACGTTCCGAGCTTCCCGAAGGGCGAGGGCGCGCTCGAGCCGAACGTCAAGTACGACGAGATCAAGTGGATCTGGAAGGAGGACTTCGAGCACGCGTTTCCGACTGAGGAGAACCACTACTTGCCCGCGCGGGTGACTGCCCGGCAGCTCCCGGTGCTGTGCAATCACTGCGACAACCCGCCCTGCGTGCGGGTGTGTCCCACGAAGGCCACGTTCAAGCGCGAATCCGACGGCATCGTGATGATGGACTGGCACCGGTGCATCGGCTGCCGGTACTGCGTCGTGGCGTGTCCCTACGGCTCGCGGAGCTTCAACTGGTGGAATCCGCGTCCGTACATCGCGAAGATCAACCCTCAGTTCCCGACGCGGATGAAGGGGGTCGTCGAGAAGTGCACGTTCTGCGAGGAGCGCATCGCACGCAACCAGAAGCCGGCGTGCGTGGAGGCCTGCCCCCACGGCGCGATGGTTTTCGGGGACCTGAACCAAGAGGGATCCGACGTACGCATGAGGCTGACGTCGGGGTTCAGCATTCGACGCAAACCCGAGCTCGGGACGCAGCCCGAGGTCTATTACCTGGTGTGAGGCTTCCATGTTCGAAAAAGCGCTGGTTGGAAGTCGAAGGTACTGGCTCTGGATTCTGGGGCTGTGCGCGGTGATCGCCACGGGCGGTATCTGCTACCTGTGGCAGCTTCGCGACGGGATGGGGATCACGGGGATGAGCCGCGACGTGACGTGGGGCTTCTACATCGCCCAGTTCACGTTCCTGGTCGGCGTGGCAGCGTCGGCCGTGATGGTGGTGCTGCCGTACTACCTGCACAACTACAAGGCATTCGGGCGGATGACGGTGCTGGGGGAGTTCCTGGCGGTGGCGGCGTGCTCGATGTGTCTGCTGTTTGTGATGGTCGACATCGGCACGCCGTATCGCGCGATCAACATGCTGCTGCACCCCACCCCGAACTCGATCTTGTTCTGGGACGCGGTGGTGTTGAACGGGTATCTGTTGATCAACGCGACGATCACGCGTGTGTCGCTGGTGGCAGAGCGAAAGGGCGAGCATCCGCCGGCGTGGATCAAGCCCATCATCTATCTGTCGATTCCCTGGGCCGTGAGCATCCACACGGTCACGGCGTTCCTGTACTGCGGCCTGGGCGCGCGGCCCTTCTGGTTCACCGCCATCTTGGCGCCCCGCTTCCTGGCGTCGGCGTTTGCCTCCGGACCGTCGTTCCTCATTCTGCTGATCATGGTGCTGCGCAAGTTCACCAGGTTCGATCCCGGCAAGGAGCCGATCGGAAAGCTGGCGCAGATCGTGACCTACGGCATGCTCATCAATCTGTTCTTTGTGGCGCTCGAGCTATTCACCGCGTTCTACAGCGGGATGCCCGAGCACATGATTCACTTCCAGTACCTGTTCGTTGGCATCGGTGAGCACAAGGAGCTGGTGCCGTGGATGTGGGCGTCCATGACGTTGGCCGTCGTGGCAGTGCTGATGCTGCTGTCGCCGAAGGTTCGCGGCGACTACAAGCTTCTGACCATCGCGTGCGTGCTCGTGTTCGTCTCGATCTGGATCGACAAGGGCATGGGCATGGTGGTGGGCGGCTTCTCGCCGTCGACGCTGGGCACGATCACGGACTATCTGCCGACGGTGCCGGAGGTGCTGGTGAGCTTGGCGATCTACGCGGTGGGCTTCCTGATGATCACGGTGTTCTACAAGATCGCCTTGTCGGTGCGTGACGAAGTCGCCTGATCTCGCCCGGGGGCGGGGTTTCGTTGTGTTGTATCCGGTGTTCCTGAAGCTTCGAGGCCGATCGGTGCTGGTGGTTGGCGCTGGCAACGTGGCCGCCTCGAAGCTCGGACCGCTGCTGCGGGCGGGAGCGCGGGTGGACGTCGTTGCGCTCTCGGCAAGTCGCGCGGTTCGTGACCTTGCGGCGGCAGGAGCGTTGACCTTGCACGAACGTGCGTTCGAGGAGTCGGACGTGGACGGCCGGCTGCTCGTGGTCGCGGCGACGAACGATCATATGGTCAACGCGTTGGTCCGACGAAGCTGTATGGCGCGAGGCGTGTTGATCAACGCGGTCGACGACCCGGAGAACTGTGACTTCTATGTGCCGGCGGTGGTGGACCGGGGGCAGGTGCAGGTTGCGATCTCGACGCAGGGGGCGTCACCAGCGCTGGTGCGGATCCTGCGCGAGGAGATCGAGCGGGTGCTGCATCCATCGATCGGGCGGTGCGCAGAGGTGATGGCCGCAGCGCGCGAGCGTATCCGCGCGATGGTGCCGGACTTCGAAGGTCGTCGTGCTGCGAACGACGCGGTGGCGCGGAGCCGTGTGCGAGAGCTGCTCGAGCAGGGTGACGAAGCTGGAGCGAGAGCCGAGGTCGAGTCGGTGCTCGCGCAGGTGGCGGGGAAGCAGAGGTGACGAGATGGGTAGACGGAATCCCGGAACGGTGTATTTGGTGGGTGCTGGGCCCGGATCGGCGGACCTCATCACGGTGCGCGGCTGCAAGCTGGTGACGTCATGTGACGCGCTGGTGTACGACCATCTGGTGGCGCAGGAGCTGGTTGGGATGAGCCCGGCGCGCTGGCGCTACTATGTTGGCAAGGTTGCCGGAAGCCACGCCATGCCCCAGGCGGAGATCAACGCGCTGCTGGTGGATCTGGCGACGAAGGAAGGGGGGCCGGAGCGGATCGTGAGGCTCAAGGGCGGGGATCCGTTCGTGTTTGGTCGTGGCGGAGAGGAGGCGCTTGCGTGCCTCGATGCGGGCGTACCGTTCGAGGTCGTGCCAGGAGTGAGCGCTGGAGTGGCCGCTCCGGCAGCGGTTGGCGTGCCGGTGACGCACCGCGATGTGTCCCATGGCGTGGTGTTCTTGACGGGGCATGCGCGGGGAGACGGCGAGCTGGACCTGCCCTGGGATGCTCTTGCAAGCTGTGGATTGACGCTGGTGTTCTTTATGGGCCTATCGACGATCGACCGAATCAGCCGCGAGCTCATCAGCCGCGGCATGAGGCCGGGAACGCCCGCGCTCGTGATCCAGGAGGCCACGACGGCGTCGCAGCGGCACGTGCTCGACCGGCTGTCTACGATTGGCGAAGCGGTGCGGGCGTCCGGGATCAAGCCTCCTGCACTGCTCGTGGTGGGCGAGGTTGCGTCGTTTGCGGAGAAGCTGAAGGGGCGTGCCAACACGGCGCCGATGTGGTCGGACAGCAAGTGCGAGTTCTCGGCGCATCCGGGAGCAGTTTGAGGGCCGGTACACGGGAAGACGGAATCGCGAAGGGGTGGCTGGTGAAACTCGGTACGAGAGCTCGATATGCGCTCCGGCTGATGCTCGAGGTTGCGCGGCTGGGGGCTGTGGAAGAGCCCGTGAACATGCGCACCATTGCGTCGGCGACCGGGATCTCGAAGGCGTATCTGGACCAGATCACCATACCGCTTCGCGGCCACAGGCTTCTTCGAGGCCGTGCGGGACGGTCGGGCGGCTATGCGCTGGGCAAGCCTGCGGCAGAGATCACGGTGCGCGAGATTGTCGAAGCGGTGATTGGGCCGGTGGATCTGGTCGAGTGCGTGGGCGAGCCTGACTTCTGCGACCGGGCTGGCGTGTGCGAGACGAGGGTGATCTGGGCGCTGATGGCGCAGCGGATACGAGGGATATTGGAGGAATATACGTTGGCGGACCTGAGCGACCCGGCGTTTGTGGACGCGGCGAAGCGTCAGATGGTCGAGCCGTTCGCGCCGGCGGAGGCGTTGCGTGCGCACGCCAAGACGCGGGGAAAGCCGCCGTGGAAGCAGGCATGCGGAACGCCGGCGGAGGGGGGGGAAGCGCAGGTCCGGCCCCGCAGGAAGCGGGCCCGCCGGGCGAGGGCCGCACGCTAGAGGGCGCGGCGTGGGTATGACGATGCTGCGGTCGAGCTTGTGTCCCGCGCGAGCCTGAAGCATGCATGCAGCATGACTTCCGAGGAATCGCTTGCGGCCGCCGAGCTTCGGGCCATCGTGGAGGTTGTGCGGGAAGCGCTGCTGTGGCAAGCGGCCAGCGGGGCGGTGGGCGTACCACGGCCTGTGAAGGCGCGATCGGGAGAGCCGGTGCGTCTCGTGCAATCCGCGGTGCCTGCAGAGGCGAGGGAAGAAGCGGACCGCGGCGTGGGGCCGGAGCAGGGAGGAGCAAGGTTGGCAGAAGCGCCAGCGCGTCAGCCGGCCGTTGTGCGACCGCTCGCTCCGGCGGTCACGGTGCCCGTCGAGCAACGCGTGGCGGTGTTGGCCGCGCTGGCGGAGGAAGTGCGGGGCTGCGATCGGTGTGTGCTGCATGCCACGCGCACGCAGACCGTGTTTGCACGGGGCAATCCAAGCGCGGAGCTGATGATCGTGGGGGAGGGACCGGGCGCGGAGGAGGACGCGCAAGGTGAGCCGTTCGTGGGACGTGCAGGACAGCTTCTGGACCGGATGATCGGCGCGATGGGATACGGGCGCGACGAGGTCTACATCGCGAACATCGTGAAGTGCAGGCCGCCGAACAATCGCACGCCGCACGTGGACGAGATGCAGGCGTGTATGCCCTATCTGCAGCGTCAGATCGAGGTGGTCTCACCGCGGGTGATCCTGGCGATGGGAACGACCGCGGTGCGGGGGCTGCTGGGGGTGACGGATGGGATCATGCGGCTGCGCGGGAAGTGGAAGCTGTACAAGGGGCGCATACCGGTGATGCCGACGTATCATCCGGCGTATCTGCTGCGTGAAGAGGAGGCGAAGCGCGACGCGAAGCGGGAGGTTTGGACGGACTTGAAGGCCGTGCTGGCGGCGTTGGGGCGGAACGTGCCGGCGAGGTAGCGAGGCGCAGGGGCGAGACGATCAATCTGCGAGCGATTCGGCGTCGGATGCCGGCTCGTACAGCTTGTCGATGACGTCGGCGTAGCGTTTGGCGATGACGTTGCGGCGGACCTTGCCGGTGGGGGTCAGCTCGCCGCCTGCGATGGAGAAGTCCTTGGGGAGGATGGCGAAGCGCTTGATGGTTTCGAACCTTGCGAGGCGATGGTTGACGGCGTCGACGTCGACCTGGATCATGGCGCGGACTTCGGGGTCGTGGGCGAGCGAGTCGACGTCGGCGGGGCGGTCGTTTTCGGAGGCCCAACGGGACAGCGACTTCTCGTTGAGGGTGATGAGGGCGCCGAGGTACTTGCGCTTGTCGCCGACGACGACGCAGTGAGCAATCCACGGGGATTGGCGCAGCAGGTTCTCGATGTTCTGGGGTGCGATGTTCTTTCCGGCGGCCGTGATGATGAGATCCTTCTTGCGGTCGGTGATCTTGAGCATGCCGTCAGCGTCGATGAAGCCGATGTCACCCGAGTGCAACCAACCGTCGTCGTCGATGATCTCCTGGGTGGCGTCGGGGTCTTGCCAGTAGCCTTTCATCACGTTGGCGCCGCGGATGAGGATCTCGCCGTCGGAGGCGATTTTGTTCTCGACGCCGTTGAGCGGAGGGCCGACGGTTCCGAACTTGAGGCGGTAGGGGCGATTGATGTTGGAGGCGCCGGTCGTTTCGGTGAGGCCGTAGCCTTCGAGGACGGTGATGCCGATGGCGTCGAACCACTCGGCGAGCTCGGCGGCGAGGGGTGCGCCGCCCGAAATGGCGAAGCGCAAGCGGTTTCCGAAGCGATCGCGGAGCTTGGAGAGCACGAGGCGGTCGGCATAGCGGTGCTCGGCGAGCAGCGGGAGGCTCGGCGTCTGCCCCTTTCTGCGGACTCGCGCCATGCGGTGGCCGACATCGATGGCCCACCGGTACAGGCGCTCCTTGAAGCGTCCTTCCTCCTTGGCCTTCTTCTCGGCCACGGCGAAGAACTTCTCGAAGACGCGGGGGACGGACCCGAAGAACGTGGGATTCACCTCGGCGGCGTTGTCGATGGCGCGCAGCATGTTCTCTGCGAAGGTGATGGTGCCGCCGACCTCGAGGTGCATGATGTAGAGGATCTTGCCCATGATGTGGGCGAGGGGCAGGAACAGGAGCTGCTCGTCGCGGCCTGACACTTCGAGGGTTTCACGCGCGGTGCGGATCTCGAAGCAGAAATTCTCGTGGGTGAGCATCACGCCTTTGGGGCGGCCGACCGCGCCGGCAGTATAGACGATGCTCGCGAGATCATCGGAGCGCACGGACTTGATGCGGTCGTCGAGGGCGGACACGTTCTGTGGATCGTCGAGGAGGGTTTCGCCGGTGCTGACGAAGTCGGCGAGCACGCTGGATGGCGTTTCGACGAGCTGCGCGACTTCGTAGCAGGTCAGCGAGCGTTGGGCTTCATGGTGAGGAATGTCGCGAAGGGATTGGCAATCGAAGACCACGATGGTGTGGAGGCGGGAGACGACAGGAGACGCGACGCGTGTCGTGAGCTTTTCGAAGTGCTGTGGGTTCTCGACGAAGACCGCGACAGCGCCGCTGTTTTCGAGGATGTAGGCCGTCTCCTCGGCGGTGAGCGTGGGGTAGATCGGGACGGTGACGGCGCCGGCCATGAGGATGGCCATGTCGGCGACCACCCACTCCTCGCGGGTGTTCGAAAGGATTGCGACACGGTCTCCGCGATTCACCCCGGCCTGGATCAAGGCAGCGGCGACAGCGCGGCTCTTGCGGTTCCACTCGTCCCACGTCGTTGTGGTCCAGCGGCCGGCACGCTTGGAGCGCAACGCAGGCCGACGCCCGCCCATGCTGAGCTGACTGGCAAACAGATCGAGGATGGTCGTCATGGCGATCCGAAGCACGTGGTCGATCGATGTTCCGGCGACACGTCGACCCTGCGCCAGGCAAGCCGGAGGCACCCCTATCGGGACAGCGGATTGACTGTAGTCCAGGACCGGGCGGGAGCGGAATGCGGAATGCGGGGAAGTGGGCCGGTTGCCGCGACGCGCCAGACGGCGCGGGGATCAGAAGCCCATCGCGTAACCGACCTCGGGAGAAATGACCGTTCCGGAAGTCGGGAACATCTGGGAGATCTTGATGGCGGCGACGATGCCGCCGTTGGGGGACAGGGCGTACATGGCGCCCCCCCCCAACCCCGCAAACGACTGACCGGACTTGCGCCACGCTTCTACCGTCTGCGTCTGCGGGTTGACCTGGATGACCTCCGTGACGTTGGGGTCAGGGTTGCGGTCGACGATGCAGCCAGTGCTGCCGCAGTTGTCCTGCTCGCGCACGGAGACGTCGACGCGGGTGTCGACCTGGGCCATGCCGCCGCCGATGAAGACGAAGGGGCGGAAGCCGATGCGGGAGAACGGATCCTTGCCGAACCAGTAGCTGGCCCGGAGTTCGAGGTGGAAGGGCAGGAACTTGTTGCCACCGTCGGGCTTGGGGCCGCCGCGGAAAGCCCAGCCGGCGCGTGCGCCGAGCATGAAGTTAGAGCCGAGGGCGCGGTCGAAGCCGGCCATGATGCGCGCCGTGGCGGGGGCGAGGCCGCCTGCGATCGCGTTCCCGTTGCCGGACGGGATGGGGTTGCCGTGATACTGGTCCCCGGCGTACGGACCGTCTTTGATGAAGCAGGCGTAGCCCTTGTTCGCCTGGCTATCCATGCCGCAGACGTCAGAGCCAGAGACCAGCGCAAGGTCGAACGCGCCGTACAGACCTACCCAGTTTTTCTTGGAAGGACCGGCCGGACCGCCGCCTGCTGCGCCCGGCTCTTCCTCGCCTTCCTCGCAGACTCCGCCCTTGCAGATCAGCCCGGTCTGGCACTCGCGGGTCTCCTCGCACGAGGCGCCCCAACCCTTGTCGCCGCGCTTGCCGACGGCGCTGCAGCCCGGGAAGCCGGGCGGGCAGTCTTCCTTGGCCCGGCACTGCGCGGGCGGTGGCTTGTTCGGCTGATGCGGCGGGTCGCCGTCGAGCTGGTTCTTGATCTTGGTAACGTAGGGCTTGCTGACGCTTCCGAGGCCGGCGATCTGGTCGCCGGAGGCATCGAGCGCCTTGATGTAGTACTTGAGATCGCCGGTGGTGGTGGTGTCTTCGCAGGGGATGTCGCCGCCCCAACCTCCGCGGGCCTTCTTGAGCTCGAGCTTCTTCCAGGTGCCGCCGAAGGGCTTGTACATGACGATGACCTTGTTGACGGTCATGCCTTCGGGCACGGTGACGAAAAGGGGCACCGGCGTATTGATGAGCTGCTCGGGGACCGTGTCGTGCGAGAGCTCTTCGGCGGAAGGTTCGGCAGCTCCGCCTGGCTCGGCGGCTCCCGAAGAGCCTGCAGCCGCTCCGCTGGCTTTGGCCTTGGCTGCCTCGAAGGCCTTGTCGATTTCCGGCGTGGTGTAGTCCTTCTCGGGGGCCACGCTGCTGTCCAGACCGAGGGCCTCGGCGAAGCTCGCTTCGGCGTCGGATACCTTGTTGTTGTTGACCTGGACGATGCCGAGGTGGACGAGGATCTGGGCCTTGACCTTGGGGGTGCAGCCGCTGGCGCCGCAGATAGCGACGGCGTTCTTCAAGCTCTGCTCGGCCTTGGGGAAGTCGGCCATCAGGAAGTCGTTGTTCATGGCGTCCTGGTCGGCCTTCTTGGCGGCGGCGTCCTTCGGAGCGGCCATGGCGAGTTGGGACACGGCACCGATCGCGATGAACGCAGCGGTGGCGAATGCGGCTAGACGGGAGCGGCGGTCCACGTTTGATGTCTCCTTGGGGCTTCGCAAGTCCGATGTATCGATGCTCGCAACGTTGTGGAATGGGTCGACCGTTCGACCCTTGCTTCGCTACGGCTTCTCCGACTCGATGCGGATGAACTGCACGCGTCGGTTCAGCGCGCGATTCTGGTCGGTGTCGTTGGGAACCAGCGGACGCTCCATGCCGTAGCCTTTGGCACGGAGACGGCTGGAGTCGATACCGCGTTCGACGAGCGCGCGCATGACGGCGTTGGCACGACGATCGGAGAGCTTCAGGTTGTAATCCTTGCCGCCGCGGTTGTCGGTGTGCCCCTGCACCTCGATCCTGACGCGCGGATTCTGCTTCAGGATGTCGGCCACGGCGTCCAGGATGGGGAAGCTCTCCCTGCGGATCGTGTCCTTGTTGTATTCGAAGTGGATCTGCTGGAGGATCTTGATCTCGGTGTCCGTGATGATGGCCAGCGACGGCTTCTTCGGGCAACCGGGACGATCGCCGCCAGCAGGCCCCGCCTCGTTCGGGCAGATATCGTCGAGGTCGGGCACACCGTCGCCATCATTGTCGAGATCCGGACAGCCGTCGGCGTCCTCCCACCCGTCCGGGTCTTCCGGATCGTTTCTGCAGTCCTTGCCAGCAAGCTTGTCCGCGACGTCCGGGACGCCGTCGAGGTCGTTATCGACATCCGGGCATCCGTCTTCGTCGAGGTAGCCGTCCTTGTCTTCCGGCTCCAGCACGCATTGATCCTTCGAGTCGGGGATGCCGTCCTTGTCGGTGTCCGGATCGTCGGGGCAGCCGTCTTCGTCCTCGAAGCCGTTCCAGACCTCGGGGTCGTCCGGGCACTTGTCGTCCGGATCGAGGTAGCCGTCGCCGTCGCGGTCGCCGGGCTTGGGCTTCGGCTTCTCCATCTCGAAGCCGCGTTCGGCGCAGACCTGCGGCGGCGAGAGGAAGTAGGCGGCGTGCGCGTTGGGCTCCGCAATGTCGAGGTGCTCCTTGGCGCGCGAGACGAATCCCTGATCGAGCTCGATGAGCGCGAAGCGCAGGTGCGATCTGGCGGTGGCCAGCTCGCGCGGAGCGCAGCGGATGGCGCCGTTGCGCTCGGCCTGATCGGTGATCTTCTGGAGCCCTTCGATGCGACCACGCATCACGGAGCCGGTACCGCAGGACGGCAGCAGGGCGAGCAAGGTAAACAGGCACCAAGCTGTGGCAGACCGTCGGTTCATCGTCCGGCACCTCGGTGCGCTTCCCGCGCGAGTTGGATGGCTTTGTCCGCCGATTGCTCGGCGATCTCCGCGAGGTCGATGGCGTCACCGTAATCGCCTTGGGAGGCTTCTTCCTGCGCTTTGATCATGTGCTCGCGAGCGAGGTAGTACTCGTAGGGTGCACGTTGCTCGGCACCGATTTCCTTGGCCTGTTCGAGCTTGGAAGCGGCAGCGCCGGCTTGCACGGCGTACACCAGGCCTCCGCACCCACCCAGGGCGGTCAGGGCCAGAAGCGCCACCATTGCACGGGCTGCATCCAGGACGTGTAGCCTCATCACCGACGCCAACTCCTCCGGGCCGAGCCCGGCTGACAGAACGAGCCCCGAGCCGACGCGACACACGGCTAGAGCACGGGGGCACGCTAACAAGAGGGGCAACGGGTCGTCAACAGCGCGGCGCGCGGGCGGGAGGGAGAAAGGCGGGAGCACAAAGCTTCCAGCAGGTTGGATCCGCAGGCAACGAGCCCTCGGGGGCGACGGTCCGGCCATGGCGCGCCCGCAAGGCGGCGAAACAGACGCCTAGAGACGGCGGAAAACGCCGATCGCGACCCCGAGGATCATGGTCGGTCGAAAGTCGGTGGCTCGGACCAGGATGGGCGCCATCTGGGCGTTGGCCGGCTGGAAGCGGACGTAGTCCTTCTCGGGATAGAAGTACTTGACCGTGGCCTCGTCGTTGATGAGCGCGACGACGATCTCCCCGCGGTTCGCCGTGCTCTGCTTCCGAACGAAGATGTAGTCGCCGTTGAAGATGCCGGCTTCGATCATCGAGTCGCCGCTGACGCGCAGGCCGAAGACATCGCGCCCCGCGCGGAGCGTCGTCGCGCTGACCGAGACCGTCTCGATGACGTGCTCGTCAGCCAGGATGGGCAGACCGGCGGCGACCCTGCCGAGGATGGGGATCTCGACGATGTCGTTGTCGGGTGCGCCCCCGGCGAAGGGCAGGATGTTGTCGTTGTCGACGGCGCCGAGCTGCTTGGGTCGCAGGGCCCGGCTTTTCATGTCTTCGCGTGTGAGATAGCCCTTTCGCTCGAGGGCCCGAAGGTGGTCGTTGACACCGTTGGTCGAGCGGATGCCCATGTGCGCGCCGATCTCGCGGAGCGTGGGAGGATAGCCCCGCTGCGTGATGGACTCGCGGATGAAGTCAAGTACCTGCTGCTGTCTTTGGGTCAGGCCCTGCATGGCATTCCTAGCCTACTGAACATCAGGTGAGCTGTCAAAATCCGAGCAGCGCATCGCCTCGAACCATCAGAAACGGTCGGTGATCGAGAGAAACGTCAGCTTGTCGTTGGTGGCCCGCAGACGCCGGATGAGCGTGCGGATCACGTTCCACAGGACCTCGTAGGCCAGGTCCTTGTGCATGAACAGCAAGTCCTCGAAGCGATCCTTGGGGATCGACAGCAGCGCGCATCGCTCGTGTGCGCGCGCATCGGCCGACCGGGGCGCCTCGTCCAGCAGCGCCATCTCGCCGAACATGTCGCCTGCTTCGAGGATGGCCAGCGCTTCCTCGCCAATGCCCGGCACCTCGCGGCTGATCCGCACGCGCCCTTCGAGGATCAGATACAGACGGTCCCCCGGGTCGCCCTGCCGGAAGATGACCGACCCGCCCGGGTGCTCTTCCTCACGGGAGATGTCGGCCAGCAACCCCAGCGCGTCCGGTGTCAGGCCGGAGAAGATCTCCGCCTTGCCTAGCTGGTCGATGAGCCTGGATGACGTCACGCGCAGGAATCCTAGCGCACCCGGGGCGGCACGGACCAGAAAGGTGAGCGATCGATCCGGCGTGCCGAACCCGCTTCGCAGCCCTCAGCGCGTGAAGATCACACGGATGGGGGCGGTCGTGCCCATCGTCGGGTTGCCCGCCCGGTCGAGCGCAGCAACGTAGCGTTGCCCGAGGGCGCACATGCGTGCCGCCCGACCGAAACCGTGCCCCGGATCCTGCGTGACGCGCACCGACTGCGCCGACCCGTCGGGCCGCACCGTCACCACCAGCATCACCACCGCGTAGTCGACCTGCTCCGCGTCGGCTTCTGGGGGAAACGGACAAGACGACCAGTTCGAGCCAGGCGTGACGGACGCAGCTCGCGACCGGTCGGGACCGTCATCCTTCGGAGGCGGGGGCGCGGCAAGCTTGCCCGTGCCCGTCGCGCCCAGCACTCCGCCCACCGTGGCGGCCGGGTTGGTGGTAGCGACGGTTCCCGTGCCTGCGGCAGCGGTGACGCCGCCGACATACGAGTCCGCCTCGCCGGTCACGAAGCCTGCGCCAGTGAGGTCGACAGGCTCGTCAGGGTCGGACGGCGCGGTCAGCACCTTGCCCGCCTGGGCTGCCGGAGGCGGCGGCGCCTCGGGTTGCGCGGCTGCCGCGGCAACAGGCTTCGCTGCTTCCGCTTCTTTCGCATCGTCTTCGGGCGGCTTGGGCGGATCGGGATCCGGCGGTGGCGGAGGCTTGACGATGTCGACGTCGTACGTGGACCAAAGGAACTGGTGGATGTCCTCCCGAGCGGCGACGGCCCAGCCATGCATGTCGACGGGGGATGCGAGCGCCCGGCCGCCGAAGGCTCCGTGGGAGATCAATCCGACGACGAACCCGAAGACGATGCCTCTGCGGGCGGCGCGCGATCCGAAGTGCAAGACGGCCTCCAAGGGGTCGCCTCGGTCACGCGTTGACCTGGACGCGAATCGCGTCGGGTCAACGTGGTGTTCCGAGGCGGTGACCATGGAGGCAACTACTTCGAAGTCGCGGGAGCCGGCTTCTTGTCCGACCCTTCGACGGGCGTGACGCCGAATGCGATCTTGGCTACCCCGGCCTGCTTGAGCAGGTCGAGGACATGGATGACACGACCGTGTGTGACGGTCTGATCGGCTTGGATGACGGCGCGCAGGTCTTCGTTCTTGGCGCGGGCTTCGCGCGCGAGGGCGAGCACGGAGTCGTCGCCGGGCAGGCGCTTCTGGTCCACGAACACGTCACCGTTGGCGTGGAGCTGCACGGCGAAGATGGTCTGCACGTTCTGACCGCTGGCTGCCTTGGGCAGGTCGAGCGGCATGGACTGGGACACGATGATCTTCGCGGTGACCATCATGATGATCAGGAGCACGAGTGTGATGTCGACGAGCGGCACCACGTTGATCCCCGTGATCCCTTCGTTGTCGTCAATCGTTCCGCCGGCCATGACACGACTCCTGTGCTGGAGAAGGCGAAGGGTGCGTCATGCGTCCCCCGCGACATCGGCCTGCTTGCGTGCAGGGCTTCCGGGCATGGAAGGACGAGGGGCGTGACCTACCTCGACCGCGAACAGGTAGGACAGGAGCACGCAGGAAAGCGTGTCGGTGTTGGCGAGGGTGGACTTGATGACGCGCTGGAAGAAGTTGTAGGCGGCGACGGCGGGGATGGCGACAGCGAGGCCGACGGCGGTGGCGACGAGCGCTTCGGCGATGGCCCACATGACTGCCTGGGGCGCCATGGCGGTGGCCGCTTCGGCGGCAGACGCCTGGGAATGCCGGCCGAGCTCCTCAAAGGCCATCATGACGCCGATGACGGTACCGAACAGGCCGATGAAGGGGGCGTTGTTGCCGAGGGTACCGAGGATGGCGAGACGTTTTTCGAGGCGGAGGCGCTGCAGCGCGGCGGCTCCCTTCATGGCTTCTTCCGCGGCGCGAGGCCCGCGGTCGGATTCGAGTAGCCCGGCGACCACCACCGCGGCTTCCGCCGAAGGAGATTGCTTCATGCGCTGGATGGCGGCGTCGATGTCGCCCTTGCGCAGCAGCGATCGGAGCTCTTGCGCGAGAGCGGCGAGGTTGTCGCGGATCGACAGGAAGAACCAGGCGCGCTCGAGCATGACAGCGACCGACACGATGCTCAAGCCGATGAGCAGGTACATCACCCAGGATGCGCCGAAGCCGACGAGGATGCGTTTGAGCCATTCAATGATGTTCATGTCGACAGTCCTTGGATGCGCGCGGCCACGCAAGCCCGGCCGTGCTGGTCCGGCCCAAGCCCTAGCACGAGCACGGCAGAACACCACGCCAGCCTGGCGACAGCGGTCAGATGGGACATCATCTACCCCGAACCGGGTGGCGAGTCGTACAACATTTCATCGTGCACCGATGTCTCCGGAGCCTCTTGCGTTTCGCGATGCCTCGCGGTCGCATCGGCCAGCTCGACGACCATCCCTAGCACGGTCGTGGCGTACACGCCCTTCGGCAAGGTGAACTCCACGGTCACCGTGCCGTCCGCGTTCGCCGCTGCGGCGGTTTCACGCGGGAACACACGCAGCGTGCGGCGCGAGCCAGCGCCGATCTTGCGGAAGCGATCCAGCACCGAAGGATCCCCGACGGCGTCGCGCAGCACAGCCTGCTCCAGGTCATCGGGCTTGCCGGATGGCCGACGCATGTCGGCACCAAAGATGGGACCGGTCGGGGACACCTCGCCACGACCCGCGCGAGCCGCATCGACGGTCTCGTCGGTGCAGTCGAACAAGCCGCCGGTGTCATGCTTCTTCATGACGTCGCCGGTGAGCGCCGTGGCCCAGGTTCCCTGCTCGACCCGTGCCTGCAGCACGCGGTCGAACATCCATGACTGCACCGACGAGAACAGGAGCCGCGCCATGCGCGGGTCTCGCGGGCCTCGTCCGGTACCACGAATCCATGCGATCGCGCGGCCGGGGTTGGAGCCATCGCGGCCGAACCGCTGCGGTCCGAACGCATTCGGAACCCCACGAACGGCGAGATCGCCGATCTCTTGCACCACCGCGCTCACCCGATCCCGATCGATGTCGCGCAGCACGATCCGGAAACGGTTCCCCACCAGATGACCGGTCCGAAGCTTGTTGCCGTGGCGCTGGACATCCAGCACGTCGATGTCGTCGATGCGAAGCTCGCGCAGCGGTGTCAGGTCCGTGGACTCGGGCCAGGGCACCGACAAGTACTGCGTAGCGACCGCGTGACGATCCTTCATGCCGGCGAAGCCGATGTCGCGCGAGGGGACCCCAAGCGCACGAGCGATGCGCGCCACGCACTCCAGGGTGGTCAAGCCGCGTTTGCGCACGTGGAGGAACGCATGCCCGCCCGAACCGGCGGGCACGTACGCGGGGAGCTCGTCCACGACGAAGTCATCGAGCCTGGTGCGGATGGTCGCAGATGGTTTCACGAGGAGGTCAGCGCAGGTCGGCGCAGCAGCGGAAGCCGGTGGAGTAGTCGTGATAGACAGCGTTGTGGGCGACGGTCTTGTAGTCGCATCCGTCGCCGTTGATGTGCGTGTCGAGGTAGTAGCCGCCTCGGAAGGTTCCATCGATCGCGGCGATCCACTCATGGAGGTTGCCGACCATGTCATGCACGCCGTACGAGCTTCGACAGCGCTGGAACTGGCCGGTGCGCGCGAGGGATCCGGGGAGCTGGTTGAGACGGGGATCGTTCATCGGCCCCCAGCCGTAGGCCGTCTCGGGCACGCCGTCACGCTCGCCGTAGTAGTGGTTGAGCGGCGAGACACCGGCGTCGTTGCAGGCGCCCGGGACATGCTCGTTGCCGTACGGCCACTTGGTTTGGCGCCTGCCCTTGCACGCCTTCACCCACTCGGCCTCCGTGCACAGACGCTTTCCGGACGCCAGGCACGCGGTCTCCGCCTCGTTGCGGCTGATATACCCTTGTGGATAGACCCCGGGCCTCGACACGGCGCGGATCTCGAGGCCCGCGACGGACTCGAATGGTGAGTGCATTTTCCAGGAGCGCCCATCCTTGTATTGCACCGACGACTCGTACCTGTCGATGCAGTACTGTCCCTCGATGGATACCATGTTGCGGAGGCGACATGCCTTGCGCGCAGCGGCCGCGACCTGGGGGACCGCCGCAACCAGCACGGCGGACAGACCGCACAGGGCCGCGGCTCGTGAAGCGAAGACGAAGCGTCGGAGGTGCAAGTGCATGCGACGGGAAGACGAGCCTACCATCGTCCCCATTCACCGTAGCCCACGCGCAAGCCGACGCCTGCCTGCGGGACGATGGTGTGGTCCGTGTACGCGCGGACGCCGCCCGCCCGTACACTGGTGGTTCCTTCGAGGGTGATCTGAAGGGCAAGCTCGAGGATGGCCTTGCCCATGTTGACCTGCGGCCCTGCCTCCAGGCCGAAGTAGCTGTTCAACCCCTTGTATCGGGTGCCGTCGAGCGTGAGCCCGTGGTACACGGCCCCCACGCCGAACGTGCCGGAGAAACGAATCGACCGTCCGCCCGCGAGCAATCGCACGTTGCCGCCGTACCGGCTGGTGGTCAGCTCGTAGGACGAAGGCACCGCGGCCGCGTTCGGGTCGGTCTGACGGGACCCGTCGACCGACTGCCCGCCGCTCTCGAACATCGCTTCGGCCGCGAAGTAGCTGTTGAAACGGTAGCCTGCGCGAAGACCGAAGAAGCCTCCGGTCGCGTCCGCCTTGGGGGCGCGCGTGAACCCGTCAGGCGACTGAAGCACCGCGGTGTTCGTCGCCGAGACCAACCCGTATGCGCCTCTCGGCGGAGGCTCGTCGGGAACACGACCCGCGGGGGAATCGCTGTACGGAAGGGACGTCGTGGCCGACGCTTGCGTGTCCGCCGCGGGGGTGGGACCGCCGAGGGGCAGGTTGAGCTCAAGGCGGTCTCCCGCGCGCACGGAGAAGTAGGTTGCGAATGCCTTGTGCCCGGGCTTGTACACCTGGACCAGGTGCGTGGCCGGAGTCAGCGATCCCGACCATGCGCCGTACGCCTTGGCTTCCCGATCGATCGCGATGGCCGCGGCCGGATCGCTCGCGAGAATCGAGACGTCGGCAGCGGTGGCCGGCAACGTCAGCTCAACCTGCTTCTGGTCGCCTTTCTCGACCGAGACCACGATCGCGACCGGCGCATGGGACGGGGCGGAACCCGCGATGCGATGCTCACCGGGACCCACCCGCAAAGGCTGCCCGAACCTGGCAGGATCGACTACCCGATCGTCGACCATGATGTGCGCGTCGGGAGGATCGACACGCAGGACCAGCGTGCCGACGAACGGCAAGAGATCCTCCAGTGCCTTGTCGACGGCGTCGCGGTCCTGCTTCGAGAGCGTGGAACCGAATTCGCGCTGGAGCTTCTCGAGCGTGTCGATGGCGGCGACGTACCGCTGGAGGCGCGTGTGACACAGGGCGATGTTCTGGAGCGCGGCCGCGGTGTGCATCGCGTCGTACGAGCGGGTGAACTCGGCGAGCGCGCCTTCGAAGTCCTGCTTCTGGAAGAGGGCGACACCCGCACGCAGATGCTGGCGCGCTTCATCCTTGGAACCAGCGCCGGCAAGCTGCGTGATCGTCACAGCCGCGGCAACCGTCAGGGCCGCGACCAGGGATCCGGAAGCCAACGATCGACGCATCACTAGATGTCCGTCTTGAGCTCGAGACCGCGACCAGGAACGCTGGTCGAAGATGGCGGCCTGCCAGGCGTTCGCCTCTTCTCGTGACCCGCATCCTCGACCGCCGCCACCGAAGGCGTGGCCGCGTCGACGCCCGCAGGCCCGGCATCGTCGACGGGATCCTCCACCCGGACCTCGGCCGTCACCCCATCGAGCCGAATGATCTTTTCGATCGCGGGCCGGCCTGCAGCCTCCACGCGCACGATGTGCGTCGAGCCGATGCTGCCGCGGATCCATCCGTCGTTCGAGAGGCGGGCGTCGATGTAGATGAGCGCGTCGGGCTGTCCGGTGACGACGCGCGCCGACACCGCTGGCGGCATGGTGACGGAGGATTGCACCACCGAAGCCGCGCCGGGGGCCGGATGGCCGCGGGTGCCGGCGATCCAGCCGACCGTGAGTGCGAACGCGGTGAGGCCGGAGGCGACGCCGACGGCGGCGAGACGAAGCCTGCGACGTTGCCGATCGTTCGGCGCGGATCCGGAGACGGCTGGCGACGCAATCGGATGCGGTCTGCCGGCAGACCACGAGGACTGCGTCCGTGACGGGGGCGCTTCGGGGGGCGGGGGCGGCGCGGCACCCGCGGATTGCCAGGTCCGCTGGGCAACCGGGGTGCTCGACGACGGAATGGCGGCGACGACATCGGGCATGGCGAGGCGCAACGCTTCGAGGAACTCGAGGGCGGACTGGAAGCGCTGGTCGCGGTCTCGCTGCATCGATCGGGTGATCACGGCTGCGAGCGCGGGGCTCACGTCGGGGGAGATGGCGCGGATGTCGGGCGCCGGACGGGTGCAGATGGCAATGATGACCTGCTCGTAGGTGTCGCCCGGGAAGGGCCTGCGGCCCACCAGACACTCGAACAGGATGGCGCCCACCGACCACAAGTCGGTGCGCGCATCGAGGTCCGGCATGGCCTGCGCCTGCTCGGGCGACATGTAGAAGGGAGTGCCGAGCACGACGCCCTGCTGGGTGAGCGTGCTCGCCTCCAGGCTGCGTGCACGACGAATGATTTTCGAGATGCCGAAGTCGACGATCTTCACGAACATCGGATCGTCGTCGTTCTCGCTCAGGAAAATGTTCTCGGGCTTGAGGTCGCGATGCACGATGCCCGCCTCATGCGCTCGATGCAGACCTCGCAGGGTCTGCGCGACGACATGGACCGCGTCGCGTACCGGCAAGGTCGTCGAGCGGGCGAGACGCTGTCCGAGGTTCTCGCCTCGCAGCAGCTCCATGACCAGGAACGGCTGGCCGTCGTCGGTCTCGCCGACGTCGAAGATCTGCACGATGTGCTGGCTCTCGACCGCGGAGGCGGCCTGGGCTTCCCGCAGGAAGCGCTGGACGCTGTCGCGGCTCGTTGCGTGATCGGGGTCGATGAACTTGAGCGCGACACGCTTGCCGATGGCCGTGTTCTGGGCTTCGAAGACCGATCCCATGCCGCCCCGCCCGCACAGGCGCGTGATGCGGTACTTGCCGACGGTGCGACCGACGAGGTCGTCCGGGTTGGTCGTGGGCGGGTCGGAAGGCATGACGTACCGGCACGGACTACCGAAAGGCCGCGCAGAGGCCAGCCTAGCAGAATCCGGTGGGAGCGGCAGCGACGGGGCGGTGCCTGCCGCGAGGCGCGTGCGTGGACACGGTGCAGGGCATGTCGGACAGGGCATTGGGGCCGGGTCGTCAAGAGTCCGTGGCGGGTCTTTTTTCTGACCTATCCGAGGTGCCACTTGGCAGGCGTGCGTGCGTCTGGCGGGCTCGGTTGCGCATAGCGGTCGGTCTGGCAGGCGGGCAATGGGTTGGCGGTCGGCGCCGTCAAGGCGACAGCCCCGGCAGGCAGGAGGTGAAGCAGAGCCCGGCAGGCAGACGTGTGCCTCCAACGCGGCCTCGGATTGAACAGCCCGCCAAGCCAGCCCTGGCGGCCGCCACCCCGATCCGCGCGATGAGCCCCAAGCCTGACTGCATTCCGCCGAGCTGGGTGCCCAACAGCCCCAAGCTGGTCCTGCCGGCTCACCACCCACGCCCACCAGCCACAGCTTACCGCCGGACTCCGCGCGTACGCACCTCGTGGGCCTGCGCGTTGGGGGGCGTGCCATAGCGCCACCACGGCAGGTGGGCTGTCGACGGCCGGCAACGTCCCGCTCGGCGCCGCACATGGAGACGGTCGCCATCGCCCTACGCGACGGCCGTGTTGCAGCTCGAGGTGCGTGTCGTTGCGGATCGATGCGTCCGACCCCGCGGCGAGGCGCCGGGCAGGCATGCGAGCGGGCCCGGTTGCATGATACGCGCGGCAGCGCAGGGTCAGCCTCGCCTGCGATGGGCGTTGGTGGAAACGGAAGGGGTCGTGTCGAGCAGGGGGAGCTGGCGCGATCGGTGGTCCGGCTCCGAGACCTGGATGTCGCACGGACCGAGCGTGTTCGCGTGCATGTCGACTCGGCGCGCATGATCGAGCGCGCGCTCCGGCGACTCGCATGCATAGCAATACACGCAGCCGTGCGCGCAGGTGTGGTACGCGCCGATGTCGCGCGCCAGGACGCAGCCGCAGCCCTTGCGTGTGGGCGCATCGCGGAAGACGCCCTTGGGCATCGCGGTGAAGGCGTGGATCAAGTCCGGGTCGATGCATCGGGCGCGAGGAATGTCCGGCAGCAGATCCGGTTCGCAGCAAGCGCTCAGGTCGAGGTGCATATCGCGGCAGATGGCGAGCAGCTCGGAGGCGAGGGCCGAACGGTCCGGAAGAGACGGTGCTTCGAAGGTTTCTCCGGTCGCGGCGGTGACGCGATCGAGCTCGCGAATCGTGGACGGGTACCGGTCGAGGAAGCTGACGACGCAACGGGCGGCCAGCGGTGCGATGTGCTGTGCGAGCTCAGCGAAGCGATGGACATGGTAGCTGGTGTCGTGACGGGATCCGATGAGGATGGGGTCGTAGCGCCAGATGATTCGGTCGCGCCCGTAGCGGTTGCTGAGGGTTTTGAGCTGCGAGAGGACCGGCCCGACGTTCGGCGCGCGCGGCTCGATCGTGGAGCCGTAACCCGTCAGCGTGAGATGAAAGTACGGACGCAATCCGCGGTCGTCGAGCTCGGGCAGGTGCGGGATCAGCGGCTGGTAGTTGCGGGACCAGAAGACGATGGCGATGACGTCATCGGCGGCGAGCGAGACGCGCATCACATGGTTGGGGTTGCGCGGATTGCGGACCAACACGAAGCCTTGACGCACGCGCTGCATGAACCAGGGCGTGAAGAATGCGGGAATGTCGGTGCGCCGGCTGGCGCTGATGACTTGTGCGGCCACGCATGGAAAGGTTGGCGTGCAGAGGTTTGCCAGGCAAGCCCGACGGTTGGGACGCCTCGGCATCCGTGTGCGCCGTTGCGCGTGGATGCCGCGGTGATAGGATGCGTCGACCCGTCCGATTCGAAGCGGGCGTGCCTGGCACGGTTGCTGTCACACAGGGCGATTGGTTTGCTGAAGTCGATGGATCCACGTTGGCGTCTTTCGATCCTCATCGTTGCGGGGGGCAGCATCATTCCGCTGGTGGCGCTGCTGGGGGCGGACTGGTCGATCCCCGGCGCGGCGAAAGGCGCGACCGCCGATCGCGCGACCAGGCCCTTTGCGGGGGCCGGCGCGCAGTCGTCAGGCGAGGGGCGGGGATACGCGGCGCCGACGACACCGCACCCGAACGGACGCATGTCGCCTCGAGCGCCGTCCACGCAAGCGGAGATGGCGGTGCCCTCGCCCCAAACGCCGACCGCCGCGCCTTCGCCCCCCGAGGTCAGGTTCGAGGACCGGGATCGTGCGCCCATTCCACCGGTCGTCCAGCCTGCGCAGGACGTGCGCTCTGCGTTGCGGCTGACGGGATCCATCCTCGGGGCCGAGCCTGCCGACGCCGGGGTCATGCAGAACGCCGCGGACGACGCGCCAGCGCCGTCGGAAACGCAAGAGCCGGACGCATCCTGATGGCGCATGCGGTCGGGCCGGTCACCAGTACGACGTGGTGACGGCGACCGGGCCGAGCACGCGGGCCAGGCAAGCGAGCCGTTCGTCGGGGTCGAGGGCGGCCTCGCGGGCAGCATCGCGCTCGAGCTGCGTGGGCTCGGACAGATGCTCCGCTCCGGAGACGATTCGAACGCGGCAAGCCTTGCATACGCCCTTGCCTCTGCACGACGACGCGAGGCCCATGCGGGCGCGTCTCGCGGCGCGCAGCAAGGTGCCGCGCTCGATGACATCGTAGGTGCGGCCGGAGGGCAGAAAGGTCACGACGGGCATGATCGGGTCAGGGCAACGGTGGCGGGTGTTCGCACGGCGCGCTCGTCTGGCGTCGCAGGTACACGTGGACGATCCGATCATTGCGCCCGGCCATGGTGCGATCGAAGCAGAAGTCGCGGTCGAGGTATTGGGCGAGGTCCGGGTAGGCACGCATGCTTCGTCCGCCGATCGACGTCGGCACGTCGAGCACGAGGGCCGGGCGGCTCTCGTCGAGGTCGCGCAGGAGTTGCTCACGGGAGCCGGGGACGACGAAGCGAGCTTCCTGCTCGGGCGTGAGGCTGTAGAACCAGGGGACGATGCCGCCCACGAAGGTGGTGAACACGAAGCGGGAGGCGGGGCGACGATGTGACGACGTGTAGAATTCGGGCGCGAAGCCCCAGATGAAGATCGCGTCTTCGGGGCGCGTCTGGTCCACGATGTAGTTGGTGACGGGTTCGTTGGACGGGTCCCCGAAGGCGCCGGCGCGTCGGGCGCCGTCGAGCCAGAGGCGGGTGAGTGAGCCAAGGCCGAGGGCGAGCGCGAGCAGGGGGAGGATCACGACGAGATAGGGGCGGATGGGGCGCGAGTGGACCGGCCCGGGCGGGCCGCAGAGGTGGTCCTCGAGGAGCATGCCGGCAAGTATGCCGAGCCAGGGAACGGCGGTGATGAAGTAGTGCTCCCAGAACCGGAACGTGGAGATGGCGCCGGCCAGGCCCACGATGAGCTGCAGAGCCGACGTCGGGAGCAGCGGGGCGTCGCCGTAGGCGACGAGCCAGGAGCGGGGCGATCGCAACGACGACCGGGTGATGACGCGGGAGAAGCCGGCGAGGATGCCGAGCAGGGTCATCATGAGAAGAGGGACGTGATCGCGGAGGAAGAGGTAGGAGGACTCGATGGCGAAGCCGAGGGTGACGGGGCCGAGGTAGACGGCCTTGTTGTAGGTGTAGAAGTAGTAGAAGAAGGGGCGCAGGCTGCCGGTCCGTGCGAAGAACGCGAGGACGGCGAGCATGGGGGCGATCGCGCCGATGACGAAGCCGAAGATCCAGCGCACGTCGAGGCGCCTGTCGTGTGTACGTTCGCGGACGGCGGCGGCGAGCCACCAGATCGCGAGGGGGAAGAGGTGGCCGAAGGCGACCTGTTTGCACAGGCCGCCGAGCACCACGATCGCACTGGCGGCTGCCGCAAGCCACACGCGCCGGTCGGAACGCGCCGGATACCTGTCGTGGGCGAGGATCGTCAGCCAGGTGGCGGCAAGCACGAAAGGCAGCGCAACGATCTCGCCATTGAAACCGATGCCATCCTTGGGCTCCATGCCATAGAGGGTTGCGAAGGCGAAGGTACACGCGGCGATGAAGCCGCCCAGGGGCCGTCTGGCGGCCAGGCCGATTAGGACCAGCAGCGCGACGCTCGCCTCCACGGCGAGCAGCGCCGCGTTGCGGAAGGGCAACCAGCTAAAGCGTCCTCCGACGACCTCCACGATCGCTGCGAGCCAATAGAGCAGCGGACCGCGGTGGCTCACGGCGTCGACGTAAGGGGTCCAGCCTCGCTCGATCATCCGCTCGGCGAACGCTGCGATGTAGGCTTCGTCCCAGCCGACCCACACGGCGAAAGGCTCGGCGTACCATGCGTGCACCCAGCGCACGATGACGGCGAGGCAGAGGGTTGCGCCGACCACCAGCAGCAGACGCAGGTGCGGGCGCAGGTGCATCATGTGCTCCGCGGCAGGCGAGGGGGGCAAGGGGTCCGTGGCAACGTGCGAAGGGTGTTAGCACCGGCGCGGCGTGCTGCTCAACGGGTGCAATCAGTCCTTGTCCTGGACGGCAGCGTCAGGCTCGTCCCCGGCATCGGCTGGAGCGGTTGGTTCGTCACCGGCGCCCGCATCGCTCGACTCGCACGGGACCAACGGGGCAACCTCGGCCAGCGACCCGAACCTGGCGAGCGAGGCGGAAAACGCAATTCCCACCGAGATGGCATCGCAAGTGGCTTCCGGCGCGGTATCTCCGCTGGAGAGCACGTCGGCGAAGGTCGAGGCATAGAGCTGCGCGCCCGCGAACAGCGGGTCGTCCTTGCACAGCCCCAGCATCTGGAACGCTTCGATCGCGTCGGTCGACTTGAGCCGCCCGGCGATGATGCCGTCCTGTATCTCCCATGTGCCGCCGGGCTGCTTGACCATCTTGCCGGTGACGACCCCGCCCTGCACCTTGAGCGGGAAGGCAAGTGCGACACCGCGATTGCCGGGGAACCAGAAGAGTGTGTTGGCCGGCAGCGTGGCGACCACGTAACCGTCGCGCACGAAGGCGCTCGGATCGTAGAGCGTGGAATCGCCCATGTTGTCCGCGCTCGTGCCGGACGGGACATAGTCACGCTGGACCTGCCAGCGGTCCTCCTGGGTCCAGCAAGCGGACTCATCCCAGCTCTCGGCGGAGCAATCGACAGGCTTGAGGGTGTCGAGACCGGGGGATGGGTAGATGTCAATGCGCACGGACGAGTCGTTCGGCTCTCCGTTGTAGCCGGTCAGGCGGAACAGGATGTTGTAGGCGCCCTCGCACAAGGAGCAATTGAACGACGGATCGTTGAGCTTGAACCTGGCCTGGATGTCGGCGTTGGTGCTGATCAGGTACTCGAGGTTCCCGAAGTTGTTGTCGCGGCAATACGAGCCGTCGGCCGGGATGGTGGCGGACACGGGTTTGCACGAAACCGCCGCCTCGCCTGTGGTCGGACAGGTCGGAGAGGTCGTGCAGATACCGTCGAGGTCGAAGCCGATGTCCTGCCATGCCTTGGGGTCGAGCTCACCGGCGAGATTGCGGGAGCCGAGCCGCATGGCGCGGATGGCAAACACCAGTGGGCCCACGTCGCCGTTGGCGGTGCCGGAAGGCCTGTCGGCGGCGGAGGGACGCCGCGCGGAGAAGCAGGCTGTGTCCGGGTCTTTCCCGGACCACCAACCGACGCCGAATTCCGACGCTGACGGGGGTGCGCCGGCATAGCCTTCACCCGGCAGCAGCATGCTTTCGTCGTACACGTTGCATTCGGCGAGCGCGAAGACGGTCGCGAGCACAGTCCAACGCATGGTCTTGGAACGCAGCATTTGAGCCCAAGGAAGGATACCTCGCGAATGGGCCGGGACCAAGCATCGTGCGGGCGCGACGGGATGGCTGGGCGCGAGCCGGTGTGGGGCAAGGAAGGACATACCGCTTGCGAAGCGGGTGCGTGAACTGGGTCGGTATGTCCGACGCCGAAGGAATCGAGCGAGTGCGCCAGGAGGTCGAGGAGCTTCGGTGCGAGAACGCCGCGCTACGGCGTAGGCTCGTGGAAGCCATGAAGGAGAACGAGCAGCGGAGGCGCGGTCATTGCGAGTGCTCCAACCGCCGCTGCTCGCGTCCGGAGGGGTCGAGACGGCCGAGCGAGACGGGCCTGCGTCAGGACGGTGTGGCGCCTGGGGTTGGATCGCTCGGACCGACGCGGCGTCGCTGTTCCGGGTGGAGCGGTAGCGAGGCGCGTGGGTGGCGGATGAGATCCTGGGCAGCGGGTTCATCGGCGTGGTTTACAGCGACTTCTACGGTGCCTACAGCCGCCCCGGCGACTTTCCGCGTGCGTGCTGCGGTGCGCACCTATCCGCGCCGCCAAGAAGAAACAGGACCGAGCGCGACGTGCGACCGATGGCGGCTGACCGCAAGGTGACGGGCGCAACCCGATGGGAGCGGGGCAGCAAGCTGTTCGCTGACTGGATGACGGTGACCCAAACCCTACCCAAGCATGGGATCGCGCTGCGTGGCTGGATCCGCCAGGCTTTCGATGCCAGGATCCACGGCATATCCCCGCCCTCGGTGTTTGCGCAGCCGCAGGTCGACGGTTGACAGCGAACATCCGGCGGGTAGGGTCACGATCGCGGTGACAACCGCTGAACAGCTACCGTCCCTTCATCTTGATGGGAGGCATCATGAGAGACGATTCGGGCACTCGATTGGCGTTTCTCGCTGCTCTTCTTGCGGCAGGTGCGGTGCTGGTGGCTTGCGGGAGCAGTGACTCCGGCGGCAACGACGGGTCGGGCGGCAGCAACGTCGGGGGCAGCGGCGGTGCGACGGGCGGCAGTGGCGGCAGCAACGTCGGGGGCAGCGGCGGTGCGACGGGCGGCAGTGGCGGCAGCAACATCGGCGGCAGCGGCGGTGCGACGGGCGGCAGTGGCGGCAGCAACATCGGCGGCAGCGGCGGGGCGACCGGCGGGAGTGGCGGCAGCAACGTCGGCGGCAGCGGCGGGGCGACCGGCGGGAGTGGCGGCAGCAACGTCGGCGGCAGCGGGGGCAGCTCGTGCCCCAACCCGTGCGGCAGCCTGGAGGAATGCTGGAACGGCCAGTACTGCGTGGCGAAGAAGGTGCAGGTGACGGGGGGCTATGCGATCGATGCGACGGAGGTGACGCGAGACCAGTACGCGGCGTGGCTGGCGACGAACCCGTCGACATCGGGCCAGCCATCGTACTGCTCGTGGAACGATGACTTCACGCCGGGGTGCGAATGGCCTCCTGGAGTGAAAGGCAACCACCCGGTGGTGTGCGTGGACTGGTGCGACGCATACGCGTATTGTGCGGCGGTGGGCAAGCGGTTGTGCGGCAAGATTGGCGGTGGGGCGAACGCGTATAAGGACTACGATGACGCGACGAAGAGCCAATGGTACAACGTGTGCAGTTCGGGAGGGCAGAAGGATTATCCGTATGGGTATGGGTACTCGGAGTCGGCGTGCAACGGTTACGGTGCCGGGAATAACGGAACGGTGCCGGTGGGGAGCATGAGCGGATGCGAGTCGTCGGTGTCGGGCTACACGGGGGTGTACGACCTGAGTGGCAACGCGTGGGAGTGGGAGGATTCGTGCAACGGATACGTTGACGACATGAACTTGTGTCTCTTGCGCGGCGGCTCCTTCAACAACGCCGGCCTCGACAACTCCCTGCGCTGCGACGGCGGCCTCGACAGCTACCGCAGGAACCAGTTCGGCAGCTTCGGGTTCCGTTGCTGCACCCCCTGACTCGGACGCAGGATCTGGTCGCTCCCAATCGCGAAGCGGGAAACGTTGTCCCTGTCCGCATCGGGATAACATTCGGATCGAGAGCCTCCGGCCCGCCTGGGACAAGGCTTGGTCGTCCGAGAACCTTGTCGACGCCTACCGCCGCGCCAGCAAGGGCAAGACCGCATGCGTGCGTGCGTGCCGCGCTTCGAACTCGGGCGTGAAAGGGCCCGCCGAATGCCGCGTACCCACCTGGTAAGTGCCTTTCGAGACCGTGGAATGCCGCGTACCCACCTGGTAAGTGCCTTTCGAGACCGTGGAATGCCGCGTACCGACCCGGTACGTGCCTTTCGAGACCGTGGAATGCCGCGTACCGACCCGGTACGTGCCTTTCGAGACCGTGGAATGCCGCGTACCGACCCGGTACGTGCCTTTCGAGACCGTGGAATGCCGCGTACCCACCGTGTAAGTGCCTTTCGAGACCGTGGAATGCCGCGTACCCACCGGGTAGGTGCCCATCGTCGCGGTCGAACGGATGGATCGGGGCCATGTGGGGTTGGAGCATGGCGCCGCAATCGCCGCGTGCACCCGCCGCGTGCGTGCGCGTTCGCGGGCGGGGTAAGGTAAAGTGTGGCACGCGGTGCGGGCGAAACGAAAGCCAGGTGGGCCGAACGCACCCCTTGCTTCACGGGAGGTTGACGCGAGGTTGGCGGGGCGCGACGATAAAAGCTCCCGGGGTTCGGGCTGCACAAGGGCCGGACCCGATCATGCTGCGGACATGCGACCAAGCCATCTTGCTCTTGCGTTGGTGCTCTCGTTTTCGGCGGTCCTCCTGCGTGGGCCTGCGCTTGCGCAGGACACCACGGTGGATCCGGTGAAGGTGAAGGCCGCGGCCGAGGAGTTCGATGCGGGCCGGCGCGCGTACAAGCAGAAGGACTTCGCACGCGCCGCGGCGCACTTCGAGAATGCCTTTCGAGATGCGCCGAGCGCACAAGCCATCCGCATGGCCATCCGCGCCAGGCAGGAAGCCGGAGAGCTCGCACGCGCAGCCACCCTCTGCGTGCGTGCCCAGGCGTTGTACCCCGACGATCGCGAAACCGTCACGCTCACCCAGAAGATCCTGCAGGAGAACACGCCGAAGCTGCAGAAGGCCACCGTGAGCTGCGACCCGGCTTGCACGCTGACGCTTGACGGAAAGCTGGTGCGCGACGACGCCGCGACCTCGCAGGTCATCTTCGCGGATCCGGGCGAGCACGAGCTTGTCGCCGGGTGGAGCAAGAATCGGTCGGTGTCGCGGAAGCTCGACGGCAAGGAAGGAACGTCGACGACGGTCAGCATGCAGGCTCCTGCGGAGGAGCAGGAGCCGGCTCCGGTCACGCCGCCACCGGCTCCCTCGCCCGCACCGGTTGCATCCGCGCCCGCTGGTTCGCGCAAGACGATGGAGGCGGTGCCGGGGCGTGGAGCGCCGCCGACCCTGTTCTGGCTGGCGGTCGGAGCAACCGCCGTCGTGGGGGGCGTGACGGTGTGGAGCGGACTCGATGCGCGGTCGAACCCTGGCCCCGACGCGGTTCGCGAGAAGTGCGTGGGGCAGGGGACGTCGTGTCCCGAATACCAGGACGGTGAATCGAAAGAGCACCGAACCAACTACCTGCTGGCAGGGACCGCGGTGGGGGTGGCGTCGACGGCGATCATCGGATTGTTCTTCACCGATTGGGGATCCAGCGCGACGACTGCACACGAGCCTTCGGCGAGCGTGGCGCCCGCGTTCGACATCCACGGCGGCGTCGGCTTGCATGCCTCGGGGCGTTTCTGAGGAGCGGAAGGCGGTCGTGGCGTTGATGGCCCAGCCGAACGAGTCCGAGACCCACCGGATCGAACGCTACGAGCTGCTGGCGGAGCTCGCCGCAGGCGGCATGGCGACGGTGTACCTCGCGAGGCTCGGAGGGGCAGGCGGGTTTCAGCGGTTGTACGCGATCAAGAAGCTGCATCCGCACCTGGCGCACGAGCGGGAGTTCGTCGAGATGTTCCTCGACGAAGCGCGTCTGGCCGCGCGGATCCACCATCCGAACGTGGTGCCCATCCTGGAGGTATGCACCAACGACGTTGGCTACTACCTGGTGATGGAGTACATCGAGGGCGAGTCGCTCGCGCGACTGTTGAGCCGATGCGCATCGAGGGGCGAGAGGATACCGTGGCGCATCGGGGTCAAGGTGGTGCTGGATGCGCTGGCCGGGCTCGAGGCGGCGCACACGTTGACCGACGACTTCGGCGCACCGCTGAACATCGTGCATCGCGACGTGTCACCACAGAACGTGATGGTGGGTGTCGACGGCACGGCACGCATCACGGACTTCGGGGTTGCGCGGGCGGCCACGCGGCTGACGACGACGCGGGCGGGGCAGCTCAAGGGCAAGCTGGGCTACATGGCCCCGGAGCAGGCGGGGGGAGAGGAAATCGATCGTCGGGCGGATATCTTCGCGATGGGTGTGATCCTGTTCGAGACGCTCGCGGGCCGGCGCCTGTTCAAGGGACGTGGCGAGGGCAGCGACGCCGAATCGCTCAGGCGGCTTCTGTACGAGCCCATCCCGCGCCTCGCCGACACGGTGCCCGACCTGCCGCACGTCTTCAGCGAGGTCTGTGCCAAGGCGCTCGAACGCGATCTGTCCGCGCGGTTCGCCACCTGCTCGGAGTTTGCGGATGCGTTGGAGTCCGCATGTCGTGAGGCCGGAGGCATCGCGTCGACGCGCGAGGTCGCGGCGTTCGTCGACGACGTGGCCGGTCCGGAGATTGCCAAGCAGCGCGAGATCGTGCGTAGCTGGGTCGCACGCAGCCAGATCAGCAGCGTGGGACGCCTCGATCAGCCGGCCACGCTCACGGGCAAGACCAGCCCGTTCGCACTGCAGGCCACGCTGCCCGAAGCACACGCGAGTCCCAGCCCGAGGTCGCGATCCCCCGCGCTGATCGCGGCTGTTGGGATGGCGTCGCTCGCCGTCATCGCGGCCGTGGCGATCGTCGTTTGGAGCTCTTCGAGCAACGTGCGCGCCGTGGCGCCCGCTCCGACCTCGGCCGAAGCGTCGGCGCCGACTCTCCCCGACGCCGCGCCCGGCGCGTCGACATCCGCCTCGGGCGCTCCGGCCGCGACGGCTCCCGCCAGCGCTGCTTCCTCGGAGCCGTCGGTTCCTGCCGCGGGGTCGGCGACACGACGCTCCGGCCGTGGTAGAGGCGGGCCTAGCCAGGACACCGGTTCGTCGCCCAGCGACCTGGACACGAACCCGTATCGATAAAAAGCTGCCGTAGGCAATCCCATGGACGACAAGAAGCGCGACGAGGACGACGAGAAGGTCGACCGCGAGCAAGACGACAAGGAATCGGACGGCGAGACTCGCAAGCCGGGCCGACAGGACACGCCCGCATCGTCGAAGCATGCGTCGAAGGTCGAACGAGACGACGAAGAAGAGGACGACGAAGAAGAGGACGAGGAAGAAGAGGACGAGGAAGACGAAGCAGACGAGGAGCCTGTGGTCGCGAAGCCGGCCGCGCGCGCCGTCCAGACAGCAGCGAAGCCCGACAAGCGGGCGTCGGCGACCCGCAAGCCGCCACAGCAAGCTCCACGGCCGGTGGATCCAGCCACCATGCGTACCAGCGAGGTGCGGACGGGCTTGATGCTGGCGGTCGCGGGCTACCTCGCGTTCTGGGGCGCGTGGATCCTCTACACGAGCTCGGTCGGGGCCAGGAACGTGAACTACTACAGCCACTGCGCGTGGTTGTTCATGATCGCGTATGCGCTGGTGACGATTGCAGCGTTCTACTTCGTGCGGCTGAACCCGGCGTTGCGAGCTTCGGTGCGTGGGGTCAAGCCTGACGACGAGCGGCCCGCAGGCAAGGAAGGCGGTGCCGAGCCGGACGCGAAGCTTACGGAAGCGAGCGTGGATCGAAACGGCTTGTTGCTCGCGGTCGCCGTTTGCGGTCCGGTGTACGTGATGTACTGGTGGGTCGCCGCGAGCGTGCTCAAGGCGCACTATGCCGACGGTTGGTGGGCGATCGAGGGGGTCGCATGCATCGTCATCACCCTGGCGAGCGTGTGGGCGATGCAGCCGCCGAGCCTGGAGGACGAGCGGCGCGAGCGGTGGCCGACGCGGCGTGTGCTCCTGCTGATCACGGTGCCGTACCTGATGGTGTTCGGCATGATCTGGCTCGCGAGTCTGTATCCACCCTGGCCGTCGTGACCGCGACGGTTATCGTCGCGGGCTGGTAGGCGGCTCCCGCGGTTCGAGCCACGAGTCCTGGCTTTTCACGGCCGACGCGATGATGTGGGAGATCCGTCCGTGATCGTCGGGGATCGGGGTCAGATGCAGCAGCCAGGTCGTGTTGCCGACGCAGACGACCTCGGCGACTTCGCGGCCATCGAGCGTGCGGGAGAGCAGCGGCTGGACTTCGGACCATACGGCTGGTTCCACGACCTCGACGACCCGTTTGCCGGTGATGCTCATGCTGTCAAAGGGAAGCGCGTCCAATGCCGGCCCGTCGCAAACGACGAAGCGCGTTTCGGCGTCGAGCAACGCCACGAGCCCACGCGGAAAGTGCCTGGCGAGGGTGCGGTAGGCAGCCAACAGGCGCTGCTGTTCTTCTTCCGCGTAGTGCAGGTCATCGACATCGCGAACGCTGAAGCGAACCCCCATGGGTTTGCCTTGCTCGTCGAAAACACTCTGCCACGACATCGAAACCCAACGGAGCAGGCCGTCACGACGCACGATGCGCCACCGTTGGCTGTGACCGGGGGAGCCGGAGAAGGCTTCGGTGATCAAGGCGCTGACGCGCTTGCGGTCGTCGGGGTGGATGAGCTGAACGAGGGAGACTTTGGCTTCGGTGAGCTCATCGGGCGTGTAGCCGGTGATACGTTGGCAGGCGGGGCTGGAGTACAGGACGTGGCCTGCGGGGTGGAGCCACAGCTCCCAATCGACACCGAAGTCGGCGACGATGCGCCACCTGAAGTTGGCTTCGCGGAGCTTGCGCTCGACGGCGCGCTGCTCGGTGATGTCGTGGCCCTGGGCGAGGATGGCCACGATCGCGCCGGTGGCGGATCGCAGGGGGCGCAGCTCGAAGTCGACGATGATGCGCTGGGACGGGACGATCTGGGCCTCGATGTCGAGGTGGGAGACGCGGCCTTGCAGTGCACGCTCGATGGCCTGCTGGATTTGGTCGGACTGGCCGGGCCGGAAGGTCCACCATCTGGAGGTGGCAAACGGCCGGCCCACGATCGTTTCGTAGGCGTCGGAGGATCGCCGCAGCACCTCGCCGTTCACGTACAGCACGTTGCCGTCCGTTCCGAGCAGCGCGATGAGGAGGCTCACCTCGTCGAGCACGGCCTCGGCCGACACCGGAAGCTCATCGGGGGGTGGAACGGGTGACGCTACCACTGGACGTCCTGAGATTCGACCACGCCGGGCAGGCCTTGCAGCGTGGCGGTGGAACGGTTGGATGTCTGGATGGTGCCTTGGAAGGCTCCGAAGGGTTGGATGAACCGCGATCGAACCACGCCCAGGTTCTTGTGCTCTGCGTGAAGGGCATCCGGCGAGAACGTCAGGTCGATTCGCCCGTCGTCCGTGGTCACCTTCCAGGGTGCAAGGGGCTGGCGTCGCTGAAACTCGAACCGCGCCCCATCGGTCGGGATCAGCTTTCCGTCGAGCCAGATCGCGCACTCGCGGCCTTCATTGAACCCATCGACCAGGTTGAACGCCACCGGGCGTCCGTCGTGCGTCGTGCCCATCGCGAAGGCCCAGCGCCATGCGGTGTGCCGGGCGAGCAGCCCGTTCGTGTAGTCCATCCCGGCCAGCGCCTCGTCGATCTGCTCGGCGTCGCCGTCGAGCAGGACCGCGCCATGCGCCGGCATGAGAACGCGCTTCTCGGTGACGTTGACGACGCCTTGCGGGACCGGCGACACGACGGCCACGGGCGTGGGAGCATCCTTGGCGGAGAACGTTGCCCGAAGGCTGAGTCTGCCCGCGTCGGCTGCGAGGGTGTATTGCGAGCAGCCGGCTGGGCGGGTCATCGCCACGCGCGCTTGCAGGCTGCGGAACCACACATCGCAGCCCTCTTCGCAGGTGTCGCCGACGTGAGCAAGGCTTGGGACCGTGAGATAGGAGCCGTCGAACGTCGTCGATCGGGTCCGCCGATCGACCACCACGATGAACGCGTTGGCGATGTAACCGAGCTGGACAACGGCCGTGGCGATGATGTGATGGCGTGCGGTCAACAGCACGTAGACCCAGCGCTTGTGATGCATGAGGCGCCACGTGCTGGATCGTGCGAGGGGGCTGCGCAGCCGGTCGAACGAAACGGTGCCGAGCGGGCCGGCGAACATGCCGTACTGCGGGGCGCCGTCGGGATCGACGATGGACGTGGGCGGCGCCTCGAGGGGGACAGAAGGAGCCCAGCTTGCAGCGCGAAGCGTCATGTCGAGATCATCGGCGAAGAACCTTTTTGCATCCTGTGCGGCGGCGAAGGTTGAACCCTCGAGGCGGTGAGCGCAAGGGGCGGGCCGTGGAATTCACGCGGCGGGTACGCGGGCGGCGTCACGGAGCCCGCCGAGCAGATCTTCCGGCGGCAACCCGTGCATCTCGGCCAGCTCTTCCACGGTAGCCCAGATGGGTGCCCCGCACCGGATGACCCGGATGCCGTGCGCTTCGATGAGCCAGGTGACCGTCTGCGGAAACGCGTTCACGACGTCTTCTATCGGGGATGCGAGCTGGATGTCGTCGGGGAGCATGGAATCGCCAAGCCTCGGCCAGGGGGATATCCATGAGAGGTCGGCCGAGCGTCTTGGATTCGCGGTCCAGCGCGCTCGTTCGTCCGGGCCAGCTTCCAAAGAGCTGAACCTGGTCGTGCCGGCTGACCATCCGCGCCCACCATCCAGGGCCTGCCGCCGGACTCGCCTGGGAGCGTCCGCCGCGAAGGCGGGCAGGCAGGCGCATTTTTCATGGACAAGCTCGAAGGTCACCGCGTCGTCGACGGGCAGGGATGCCGACTCAGTGGACGGGTCGGTAGGCGGTGAGGGGTGATCGGAGCACGTCGTGCGGGGGTCGCGAAGCCAGGCGGATCGACCGCACCGCCGGTCCAGCGGTCTCGCGGCCTGCCCCTTGCCAAATACGATTCCGGGCACCAGAGCCACGGTGGGTCCGCGTCGCCCGGACGGTGTCACCTGACGCGAATCAGGAGAGCGCATGCTGGTCTTGAAGAGGTCTGAAAAGAAGCTTCCGAAGTACACGTATCTCGGCTGCGTGATCACACGACATCGTGCGGCGAGCTGCCGTCGGATCTGCGTTCCGATCGATGGCATCGGCGCCTGCGGGAGGCTCGCACCGCACGCGATGGTGAGCAGGATCCAGGCTGCCATCGCGGTGCAGCAGGCGGAATCCGACTGATCCAGGGCGCGGCCCGCGGTCCCCTGCCACAAACGCGCTGCGCGCCAAGGCGCCCGATGCTAGGACCTGCTCATGCGATTCGCATCGACGGCGGTTCCAGCAGGGTGCGCGCTAATCGTAGCATGCAGCGCGGGGGCTCGAAAGTCGGCGACCGGCGCGCCCGTCACCGGCGGCGCCGGCCCCGGCGAAAGCGTCACCGCACAAGAAAACCCCGGGTATGCCGCGCCGTCTGATGAGGTGCGGCGCCCCGCGGGCAAGCTCGACCGCGCCCAGGCGGAGCAGTACATGCTGGCGCTGATCAACCGCGATCGGGCGACGGATGGGCTCGCCCCGGTCGCGTGGGACGAGACGGCAGCGCGAGCGGGTCAGATACACGCCGACGACATGGTGCGCAACGGCTACACGGCGCACTGGGGCACGGACGGATCGGTGCCGGAGCTTCGGTACACCGAGGTGGGCGGCGTGCACATGGTGCAGGAGAACGCGGGGTGCTTTGCGGACGGCAGGGAACGGGAGCTGGATCCGCGTCCGCAGTTCGAGCCAGCCGCGATCGAGAAGGTCGAGGATGCGTTTTTCCACGAGCGCGCGCCGCACGATGGTCATCGCAAGAACATTCTGAAACGGTGGCACACGCATGTGGGCGTGGGGCTGGCGAAGGCCAAAGGAGTCGACGTGGTGTGCGTTGCGCAGGAGTTTACAGACCAGTACGGGACGTACGACGAGCTGCCGCGCAGCGCGAAGGTGGGGCAGAAGATCAGGGTATCGGGAGCGGTATCGTCGCCGGCGCGCCTGGTCGGGGTGGGAATAGCGAGGATAGCGTTTCCGCCGCGGCGCACGGGGGCGGAGCTGCTCCAGACTGGCACCTATCCCGTTCCGGCGCCGTATGTGACATACTTCCCCAAAGGGTTCGTGACGCCGATCCCGGTGACGGTGCAAGGGTCCAGGTTTTCCATCGAGGTTCCCCTGACGGACAGGGGACAGAAGGGACTTTATCAAGTAAGCGTTTGGGGCGAGGTGCCTGGAACGAAGGACTTCGTGATGATCTCGCTGCGGACGATCCGGGTGGAGTAGAAACGAGGGAAATGGTCTCCCGCGGGGGCGCGCGCTCGATCCTGGGCGGCGCGAATGGATCCACTGGATGGTTGGTTGCCCGCCTCAAACCGGTCCGGGCTGTACTTCAGGTGGCAGTGTGGTGTGCGAGACGGCATCGAGCAAGCCTGCTGCCAGCGCCTCGATCGTCAGCGGGGCCGACCCCTCCGCCTTGTTGTTCACCAACACGAATGCTGCGCGCCCATCCCTGATGCACGAGCGCAGCAATGCCCATACCTGCGCCCGCATCTGCTCGTTCGCATCCACGATTCGGTCGAACGGTGCAAACGCATTCTTGCGTTCGTCGTACCGCGTGCCCGGGCGAAGCAGCAAGCGCACCACCACGAAGCGGGCCGTGCTCAACGGCACCAGGTTCACCTGGTCTGCCGGCATCGGCATGGCGGTCCAGTAGTTATATACGTGTCCCGCTCCGCATCGGGCGAGCATGCGTGCGTATTCGGGCGTCAGGAGGCGATCGTCGCGGACTTCCACGGCCACGGGCAGCTCGCGCGGGATGCTGGTGAGGAAACGCTCGAGTTGGTCGACGAACGCGGCCGGCGCGATTCGATGGGCTCGCGGCATGGGCGGGAATTCGAGGATCAGCGGACCCATGTGGTCGCGGAACACCTCGAGGACCGGCGCAGCGACCTCGTCCGTGAAGCGCAACGGGTCGAGGAAGGCCGGGTTCGGGCTGCCACGGGGCTGGGAGCCGTGGCCCAGGTGCACGCGGGTGGTGTAGACCGCAGGCACCTTGGCACAACAGGGGAATCCTGCTGGTACTTGCCCGGCGTATCGCACGAGGTCCACCGTGCTCAGCGGGCGGTAGTAGCTCCGGTCGATGCCCACCGTCCTCAGCAAGGGATGTCGCACGTATTGCCGCAACCCGTCGCGTGCCAACGACGTCTCGGTCTGGCCTGGTTCGTAGACGATTCCGGCCCAACCGGGGAAGCTCCAGGAGCTCGTGCCGAATCGTATCGACGACGGGATCGCGGCGGCTATGGGGGCCAAGGACAGGAAGCGTGCGTCCAGCCCGGAGCGACCGGGCGCCGGTGCGTGGGGAGCACCGAGCGGGGCGAACAGATCGAGCTGATCGGAGCGATCGCCGCGTTGTTGCATCACGCCTTTGCATGCGGCACGTGACGCGCGACCGCAACGTGTTCGTGCCGGACCTTCACGCCTTGCGGGCCGCATGCCCCGCGCCAGTTGCCCGATGGGGTCATCCGACGTAGGCTAACGCCATGCCCTCGACAGCGCGGCGACGAGCCCCTGCGATCGATCCGACGGTCTATCCGGTGGAGGAGAAGGTGGGCGAAGACCTGCTGCAGCGTTTCATCGTGGAGATGCTGCGTCC